>LWDU01035195.1_pt1 | contig 51498 bp, 53 predicted proteins | sample 727161 | NCBI WGS metagenome assembly LWDU01 (sample SAMN04566230, study PRJNA314399) | hydrothermal vent metagenome | isolation source: deep sea hydrothermal plume seawater | place: Mexico: Gulf of California, Guaymas Basin | collected 2004-07-11
CGGTCACACTGATGGTACCTTTTGCCCCATTTAACATTAACTCTACCGCAGTCGCATCATCTCCTGAATAAACGACAATTTTATTGTCACAAAGTTCAAGGATCTCGACAGTGCGCTGCACGTCTCCGGTCGCTTCCTTGATCGCAACAACCTGTTCAATCTCCGCACATCGCGCCACGGTCTGCGGCAACATATCGCAGGCGGTTCTACCCGGCACGTTGTAAAGTACCTGTGGTAGATCAACGGCATTTGCAATTGCCTGATAATGAAGAAACAGACCCTCCTGAGTGGGCTTATTATAGTAGGGCGTAACGAGCAGACAGGCATCCGCACCCGCCTCCTTTGCTGCCCTGGTCAGCTCAATTGCCTCCTGGGTTGCGTTGCCTCCGGTACCGGCAATAATGGGTAATCGGCCATTGACCACTTTCACCACCCGGGTGACGATTTCACAATGCTCCCGGACATTGACAGTAGCAGATTCGCCCGTGGTGCCTACCGGAACCAGTGCATCTGTACCCATTTCGATATGCCACTCGACAAGGTTATCCAATCCAGCCCAGTCTATGGACCCATTGGCTAGCATGGGAGTGACCATCGCAACGATGCTACCTGAAATCATGAAAAAGCCTCGGAACTAAAAACTACCAATTTTACTGGCGCAAGACGAACAGAACAAGGTGCCTCAGCTGGTATCCGCCACCGCCTGAGGCCAGGATGTCATTATCACTTTGATCATGGTTGCCAGTGGAATGGCAAAAAATACTCCCCATAATCCCCACCAGCTGCCAAACACCAGCACCGCGGTAATAATGGCGATGGGATGCAGGTTCACTGCTTCGGAGAACAGCAATGGCACCAGAACAAATCCATCGATCCCCTGAACGACGCTGTACCAGCCCAACAGATAAAAGAAATGTTCCGTCAGGCCAAACTGCAGGTAAGCAATAATGAACACAGGCAGGGTCACAACCACAAACCCCAGGTAAGGGATGATAACCGAAAGACCTACCAGAAAAGCCAGCAATGCGGCGTAATTCAGTCCAAAGATGACGAACAACAAATAAGTTGATGTACTGACAAGGATAATTTCAATAACCTTGCCGCGAACATAATTAGACATCTGCATGTCCATTTCAGTGCCAATTCTATCCACCAGGTCACGTTTTTCCGGCAGGAACGACTGGCACCAATTGATTATTGCGTCCTTGTCTTTAAGGATAAAGAACACCAGTATCGGCACCAGAACCATATAAACTGCCACGGTAACCACGACGGGCAACTGCGATATCGAGAAGGTCAACAGGCGTTGACCCAGGTCACCTGCTTCAGCATTCAACATTTCTCCCCAGGATTTTACCTGCGCCTCGGAAAGAAGCAGAGGGTAGCTACTGGGCAGATCCTGCAACACACCCTGAGTCTGTCTTATCATATTCGGCAGTTCGAGGAACAAACTTCGCATCTGCCGCCACACTCGGGGAATAACAAAAAACAGAAATCCAACAAATCCGCCAAGAAACAAAACAAACGTTCCCGCCACCGCAAGACCGTTGGGGATATGATACTTTTTCATCACCTTGATAATACCCTGCATCACATACGCCAGCACAATGCCCGTCATCAGCGGTGCCAGGATCTTGCCCATGAAAATAATTACCAGGGTGGAAACAACGAGAAGCATTGCCAGCAACATGGCTTCTTCTTCGGACAAGAATCTGTCAATCCAGCCTCTGACGACGTCGATCATGACTTTTTTAACCAGTAGTAGTATTTACCCGCATCTTCCCTCGAATCCAGCAACTGATGGCCGCTGCGTTCAGAAAACACCTGAAAGTCCTTCACCGAGCCAGAATCGGTACACACAACAGAAAGCACCTGACCAGCTTGAAGCTTGTTCAATGCCTGCTTCGCCTTTAACAGAGGCAAAGGGCACGTTAAGCCACAGGCGTCGACATCTTGATCACTCTTTATTACCACAGTTCTACTTCCACAGTGCTACTTCCATAGTTCTCGACAGTCCCGCTGCTGCCAACAAAGCCTGCAAGTATATCTGTTCTGGGCCGCACACGGGTAATTAGATCTTGGCCTGCCAGATTAAAGCTGCCAGAATAAGTACAACATCAAAATCCGAGTTGGAAACAGTAGTTCAAGTATCATCATAATGTTTTCGAACCCTTTCAGTTATGCAACCTGCTAAGCAAATCGTTACACAAACTGTTCTGGGAATTTGCCTGATTGTGGCGTCGCACTTATCAATGGCTGTCGACAGTAACAATCTTCCTAGCCTGGGTGACTACACTTCCGGGATAGTATCCCTGGAACAGGAAAGAGCCATCGGGCAGGAATTCCTGCGCTCACTGAGGGCTGGTGCGCCCCTGGTTTACGATCCTGTCCTGCAAGAGTACCTCGAGCTGCTCATATACAAGCTGGCCTCCCATAGTCAGCTCAAGGATCGACGACTCGATCTTGTTATCATCAACAACGAATCCCTCAACGCCTTTGCGGCGCCGGGCGGAATCGTTGGCGTAAATCTGGGTCTGTTCCTGTTTGGTGAAAGTGAATCAGAAATCTCCGCCATTCTCGCCCATGAAATAGCTCACTTAAGTCAGCGGCATTTTGCCCGGCGCTCAGAAGCGGGCAAGAAAGCTTCATTGACCAGTATGGTGGGCCTGCTGACGGGGGTGGTTTTAATGGCGACATCCAATTCCGAAGCCGGTATGGCAGCTATCTCAGCCTCCCGTGCTATCACCCAGTCTGAAATGCTGCGTTACAGCCGTTCCCGTGAGGCTGAGGCAGATCGAGTGGGTATCAATACCCTGCTAGAAGCTGAACTCGACCCGAGAGCCATGGCCCATATGTTCGAGCGTCTTAATCGCGCGAGCCGATTCGACGGAAGAGATATTCCGGAATTTCTGCTGACTCACCCGGTCACAAAAAACAGGATCGCCGACTCCTATGCCCATACTGAAAAACAACCGTTGAAGGTATTCGACGAGAGCCTCGATTTTCATCTTATGCGGGCACGAATTCTGACGATGATTGCTGAATCGAATGTCGATACCATTCTGCGGATGACGGACAAGTTAACAACCGGCGATGAGGTCACACAAACGGCGGCAAGATACGGTCTTGCCCTGGCCCAGAATGGAGCCGGACAGTTCGATAACAGTATGCGTAACATTATGCGCCTGCGAGCGGAATATCCGAGTAAAATTGCCTTTATACTGGCCGAAGCGGACATTCATGTCAGCGCAGAGCGATACGAAAATGCCCTGGCTGTATTGGAACAAGCCCTGCTGATCGCTCCAGGAAACTACCCCCTTACCATGGCTCACGCTGAAACGCTGATGAAAGCTAAACAGGCCGATGCAGCTGTGGCTATACTATTGATGATGACCCAGACACGGGCCAACGACCAGGATGTCTGGTTTCTGCTGGCTGAAGCCTACGGTCTGGCCAGAAATGGAGCAGGAGTTCACCAGGCCAGAGCGGAGTATTTCATTCTGGTCGGTAATTTCGACCAGGCGCTCAAGCAGCTTGGATTTGCCACTCCCCTGGTGCGGGGAAATTTCCAGGAAAACGCGCGAATCCAACAAAGGATCAACGAAATTTATGAGATGTTAGCCAGGCGGAACAGCTAACCTGAACTAATTGGAATTGGCGAAGTTCACCATTCTTTCAAGGGGTCTCAACGCTCGATCGCGAATATCGGGATCAACAAATATTTCGTTATCTCCTGACGCCAGCGTCGCGGCTAGATTTTCCAGACCATTCATGCCCATCCATGGACAGTGGGCACAGCTTCGGCAAGTCGCCCCATTACCCGCCGTCGGGGCTTCGATAAAGGTCTTGTCTGGTGACAGCTGGCGCATCTTGTAAAATATACCCCGGTCAGTTGCCACAATGAATTGTTCATTCGGCAGCTCCTGGCTGGCCTTGATGATCCGTGTGGTCGAACCCACAACATCTGCCAGTTCAACCACCGATGCAGGGGATTCCGGATGGACCAGAACCGCAGCATCCGGGTAGACATTTTTGAGATCCAGCAAACCCCTGGCCTTGAACTCTTCATGCACAACACAGGCACCATTCCACAGGACCATATCGGCGCCCGTCTCTTTTTGAATGTACCCACCCAGGTATTTGTCCGGTGCCCAGAGTATTTTTTCTCCCAGGCTGGTCAGGTGTTCTGCCACCTCCAGGGCAATACTGGATGTCACCACCCAATCAGAACGCGCCTTCACCGCAGCGGACGTGTTCGCGTAAACCATGACCGTGCGGGAGGGATGCTGGTCACAAAAAGCGGAAAATTCTTCGATCGGGCAACCCAGGTCCAAAGAACAGGTTGCCTCCAGTGTCGGCATCAGGACGCGCTTATCAGGGCTGAGGATCTTGGCGGTTTCACCCATGAATCTAACCCCCGCGACAATAAGGGTCTTTGCATTCGCCTTATTCCCGAAACGAGCCATCTCAAGTGAATCCGAGACGCATCCACCGGTCTCCTCGGCCAACGCCTGGATCTCACCGTCGGTATAATAGTGCGCGACGAGTACTGCATCTTCTTGTTTTAAAAGCGCTTTTATACGCTCTTTGAGAGACCCAAGGTCCGCAGCGGAGAGTTGCTTGTTCTGGTGCAGGGGAATATCAAAGGCTAAGTCAGCCATGGCTCGAGTACCGCATAGTCTGGTTCGGTAATTATAACCCAGTAGAGTGTCCTGTATAGATGGCTATGGTCAAGGCGGCTGTTCCAGGGGAGCCGGGCCGGTTAAAATGGCAGACTTTGGATCGAGCAGTACAGCTAATGAATCACATTGTTTTACTTATCGCGCAGAGTGACACCATCGAAGACGGTAACTACCTTCGATTTGGCAATACCCTGCTCGCCCGGGGCTTCACTGTGGATTTGTGCTTTATGGAATCACTCTCGATGTACGATTCCCAAATTACCGCAAGGGGCTTCAACTTATCGGTGCCCGCTTCTGACGGTGACCCGTTTCCTGATTTCCACATTATTCAATTGCAAGAAGCCGATCTTGTCTGGGTGCTCACGCTCGGGATGCGGCAGAGTTTCCTGGACAAGATTCAACTGCTCTACTGTCTGCAACAATATTGCCGGGTTATCAATTCTATCGATTCGCTGATGCATTTTAAGAGCAAGTATTTTCTTGCCAGCCAGGGAGCGACATTCACCTACCCACCAACGTTTGCTTCCAATAACCCGGACGAGCTGTACGATGTTATCAAGAGCAAATCCAATGCAATCAAGAAATCGGGCAACGGCCGCTGGATTGCCAAGCCCCCCGCCGGATCACTCGGCCGGGATATTTTTCTTTTAACTGCCGATGACCCCAATACCCGCGTTATTCTCGAGTCGATGACTGGCCCGGAAGCAGACCAGTATTGCCTGCTGCAGCCCTATGTGGAAGAAATTCAACAAGGCGAGAAACGAGTCCTGATCGCCGGTGGAGAACCAGTCGGCCAGTATTTACGCCACGCCAGGAAAGACCACAGGACCAATGTCATGCACGGCGCCGATATCGAACCTTGTGAGCTCAACACCGAAGAATACGAGTATTGCCAGACAATCGGCCAGTTTCTCACAGCTCACGGCGCGGCTTTTGTCGGTGTGGATTTAGCCTACCCCTTTGTTATTGAATTCAACGTCGTCAATCCAGGCGGATTACTCACCATTGAGGCCCTGACCGGGCAGAACCTTGCCCCGGATATCATCGACAACATCTTTCCGGATTCGCTTCCGGATTCACTCCAAAGCCCTTGAGTTTTGGAGATAAATCGGTATTATACCGGCCTTCCCTTATTGGGGCGTTAGCTCAGTCGGTAGAGCAGCTGGCTTTTAACTAGTTGGTCCCGCGTTCGAGTCGCGGACGCCCCACCAAATAAGCGGCCTGTAGAGCATCACACTCACTCAATGTTGTTAAAATCACACCTTGCCACAAAAATTTCTGTGTGAAACGTCTTGTTACTTTCAAACTACAAATGGATAGAGATCACCCTCATCCACACTTGATAATCCCGTTAGGAAGGAGAGTGTGTATAGTCAGAAGCCGGTACTTTACATGGCGACGCACACATGACTATCTCGACCAGAATGGCGGAGCCTGCTGATGCGAGTGAACTGATAAGATTGAATCGGGAATTCAATGATGGTCAGGACGTATCAGATAATTTAGCGGACGTAGGACGCTCCCTTTCTACAAATCCAAGTGAGAAGGTAGTAGTCGCTGAACAAAATCGTCAGATTCTTGGGTTTGCCACAATTCAGATCACTCACTCATTCTGTTATACCCGGCCGACAGTTGAATTGACGGAGATTTTTGTACCTGAAAAAGATCGCAGGAAGGGAGTAGCGACCTCGCTCATTCAGGAAGTTGTAAGAATTTGTGTTGATAATGATGGGCTAGAGCTGTTCTTCAGAGTTAACAGACAAAACGAAGGTGCAATCCACTTCTATCGGCAAAGCGGTTTTGAAGAAGCAAATCATTTTGAATACAGGATAAAATTTTACGAATAAGGTTCAGTATCGAAGTCGCTGTTATTTTTCGATCAATCCCGCCGAGGTCTAACGGCCTTTATTGGATCACCTTGTCGGCACCAGGAGGAAAGTTTGAAATGTTAAAAGTCAATAATGCTTCAATTTATTTTGAAACTGCGGGTAGTGGACAACCCATCGTCATGATTCACGCCGGGGTTGCTGATAGTCGCCAATGGAATAATGACCGCATTGCTAAACCATCTGGATGTAGAGCAACCTTTGATTCTTATCGGGTGTTCAATGGGAGGCGGACTGGCATTGGACTACGCATTAACGCATCCCGATAATGTAAGGGCCTTGATTCTGGTGGACTCTGCCCCGTCTGGACTTCAAATAGATGTACCCACACCAGCTAAGTTTAAACTGGTAGAAGACGCTGAGAATGCGGGTGATCTCGATCTGGTAGCGGAGATTGAAACTCAAATTTGGTTTGATGGTGACAGAAAGCCTGGTGATGTTAACCAAGAAATGCGTGAGCTGGCATTCGTTATGAATCGTATTGCACTATCTCATGATGCAAAAGGACTCGGCAAGCAACTATCAAATACCGAAACACCAGCCGTAGGACGTCTAAGGGAATTAAGTGTCCCTGTGTTAGCCATTGTTGGCGCTGACGATATCCCGTACATGCACGCAGCTGTGGATTACATGGCCGAGGAGATATCAACTATACAAAAAGAAACGATCAAAAATGCAGCTCACTTGCCAAATATGGACCAACCTGATGAATTCGAGAGGATTGTGGTAAATTTTATTGAAGATTTATCTAGTGTCCGACTTTGACCATGATGGCAATAGAGAATACTGGGCGATGGAACCTTATACGTGGGACACAGGAATTACCGTTTGGGAGCAGACGTCATCCGGTCTTACCCCGATATTCAAGGTTTGCACGGGGTGTAGCGATTGAAACCGAAAAGTGTTATCAAAATCAATTGAGCCCGAGATACTCATATTGCCGGGTCGATGGCAAACAAATATGGATCAAGGATTTACTATTTTCGTTTCTGAATTACGACGTAAGACAGGGCTGATTGTCCTCGGTGCAATGTTGACACAGGGCGGTCAACCGGTGATAAGGAACTCAACATCCTCAATTCCAAAGAGACAAGAGTAACCTCTACTAAAAAGAAAACTGTCTACATTCTGATTGGCCCTAAGGGCAGCGGAAAATCACATATTGGTGAGCTTCTTCAAGACAAGCTGGGGGTGAAGTTTCTCAGAGTCGAACCTCTTCTAATTGAACACATTAAACAATTTGGATTGCCTGAAGACGGATTGGTGAGAGATGGTTTCGATCTAGAGGAACAGGCAGTACGGGAAATTTTGGCAACAGAAAATTCCGTTCTATTTGAAGCTACTGGAACATCCATTTTCTTTCCCAGTGTCCTTGAAAATCTGGGTCAATCCTACAACATTAAATTAGTCCGGATACATTGCCCCTTAGATATTTGTTACCAACGAATTGAAGAGAGAGATCAAGATGGTCAATTTTTCGTTTCCAATGAAATGATGAAGTCAATTAATGAGAGAGCTGCCAAGGTGACATTTGACTGGGACTTGGAAATTGATAATTCAGCTCCTGCATCAAACGAGGATATTGTTTCACAATTTAGTGTAATCCATCGTTGATAGAATTGATTCATGCAACGGTTTTAAAGCAACTGGAATAGCATCCCGGATACAACAAAGCCTAACGTCTATATCCAAGCCTCGGTTATCCCTGATGGTCATGATGTTCATTACGAAAACAGTCCGTGGGTGTGCTATGCGCTTGAACCGCCAATGTGGCTTTCGATATTCCTGGCAAGATTAAGAATCGCGACTCTGGCACGGGGATAGAACGTCAAATGCAAACTGCTGATTCCCCGGGAGCATTCTCGAAAGTCTTCAAACGAGCTCCCTGCGGGATAAGTTGACTCATCCAGAATCGCCGTTCCAGTCGTACCCCGAGGATATCTTCTCGCTGGACGGAGAAACCCTTCAAATGGTGATTCAAATAAACTGAATCAGTGCTCGTAACGAAGGGGTATGACGGGTGAAAACCACCAGGCTTTGGTGGTTTTAGCCTGCACGGAGCACGGCAAACACATGACTTATGACTTAAGAGTCCACCCTGAAGGGTGACAATCTGGCATTAGACACTAAACATGATCCAGAATTTTCTTGATCCGAGTTGGCCGTTCTTGAGAATATATGGTTTGTTTTCCATTGCCGAGGACCTCATAACCTGGTGTGTAGCTCGAAGTTTAAGAATATCCTGGTCATTCTGTTTCTTTTTTCAATCACTGCCTGCTCGACGAAGAACCCGGAACTGCTCGAAAACAACGACCCAAGAAAATACAGTGTGGTCGAAGATGTCTTGTGGGCGTCGCCCGACGGGTTTGACCTGACAATGGACATCTATACACCTGCGTCCGGAGGAGATGCGTACCCTGTTTTGATGATTTTTCATGGTGGCGGGTGGCTTATCAACAACAAGTCGATTATGGATCAGGCGTCTAAGTACCTGGCAACCAACAGTGAATACGTGGTCTGCAATGTTAACTACCGATTGCTGGGGGATGCAGGCAATACTGTCACGCTGGACCAGATTGTTGAGGATGTTTTTGGCGCAGTTCTCTGGGCAAAGGCGCATATTGGCGACTATCAGGGGGATAGCACAAAGATCGCCGTGACTGGAGACAGTGCAGGCGGACATCTCTCGGCCATGATTGTGAATCTTGGCAATCGTTTAAGTTCCAGTGGATACTCCGAGCAATCACTTGCTTTCACGCCTTCCTATTTACCCGATGGCATGACCGCAGAACAGATTGCCGCGCAAGGGGGTTTGTCGGTACAAGCTGCCATCTTGAGCTACGGTGCCTTCGATGTTTATCAGTCCAGCTTAAATGGATTTGAAAGCTGGAAAAATCCGTTCTGGCTGATGGGCGGATCACTGGCAAGAGGAATTTTCGGCGATGAATTCAACGCCTCAGACAACCCGGGCTTATATAAAGGTGTATCTCCTGCCTACCATATCCCGGAGGTGAATGAGCGTAAATTACCACCACAACTGTTGACCGCTGGCAGTGAAGACACACTGGTTACACCAGCGTCTGTCAAAACCTATATGGCGAATTTACAGGCGGCAGGTCACGCCGCAGAGTACTGGGAGCACGAAGGCAGGCCCCACGCCTTTTTGGATTCCGGTTCAAACGCGGTGTTCGGTTTGAGTTTCGAAAAGGATGCACCACCCGCGCTGGATGTCATGATCAGCTTTCTTGACAGGGTGTTTTTGAAGCCGATGTAATTCGCAAGTCATTTTCGACGAGATGGTTGCTTTCGCTTGATCTTGCCTGGAGTCGATTCCCGAATTTCCATCTTGAGGCGCCCATTCGGGTCGTCATGTACCTTGTACTGATCCATATACTTCGTTGCAGCATCCGTTAAAAACGCAGATCGCGTTGTGTTGGTTACAACACACGCTGGGGTATGGTGACATTGATCCTTTTCGCTTTAGTTGAAAGCTGTTTTAGTTCCTTATTATTCACGGATCAACTATACACACCATATACACACCATCAAGGTCCTGTCCGATCCTTTCACGCTTTCTGTGTTAGTCTGATTCGATCAATCCCGACATCTACCAAGGGATAACCTTGCTTAATCAAAGACAGCAATTCAAAGACCTGTTGGCTGACCAGGAGCCGATTTTCGCACCCTTGTGTCTTGATGCATTGTCTTCGAGGATAGTGGCAGACTGCGGATTCGGTGCCGGATATGTCAGTGGTGGTGCCCTGGGATATGCCAATGCTGTCAGCGAAGCACTGCTGACCCTGTCGGAGCTTGCTGACACTACCCGGCATATTACGCTCCGCTCTGACTTGCCGGTCATTGTGGATGGCGGCGTCGGGTTTGGAGACCCTGTCCATGTCGCGAGAACAATATGGGAAATTGAAGCAACCGGTGCCGTGGCCATCGAAATCGAGGACCAGGTTGCGCCAAAAAGAGTGAGCCATCATCGCGGTATCGAACATCTGATAAGCAAGGCAGAAATGGTGCAGAAGATTGAGCATGCAGTCGCCGCGCGATCAGACCCAGGGTTCCAGATAATTGCACGGACCGGTGCGGTTAAAAATGAAACATTCGACGACGCCGTTGACCGCGGCAATGCTTACCGGAAAGCCGGTGCCGATATCATTATGCTGATGCCACAAACGGACGATGAATGGGAACGAGCACCGGCAGTGATTGACGCGCCACTGGCGGCAATTACTTCCCTGGACGCGAGAACAGCTGATGAGTGGAAAGCGCTTGGCTGGCAACTCATTATTGACCCCTTCACTGCCCAGGTGGTTGCAGTGGATGCGGTACGAAATGCCTACAGGCAGTTTCAAATGACCGGGAAAACCGGGCTCAGCACCAAGAAAATATTCGAAACCTCAGTTGGCGGGTCTGGACAGGCTCTTTGAAATCGAAGACCAGACAACCGAAAAAAAAGACGCCTGACCAAACAAAAGACGGTCTCTGAGGCGACCTAAGGAACGAAAACCATGGAAAATAAACGACAGGCAGTACCGGGAACCAAGGTTATATATCTTATCAAGCGGAAGCCAACAACCTCCAGGGAGGAAGTCATTGCCCACTGGTTTGGCAATCACATGCCAATAGTGATCAGCAATCAACAGCGTTCAGCCGCTAAGGGTCGGCGCCACGCCACCAAATATTTCGCCACTTTGTTTGACGCTGATCGTAGTGGTGAATACCCATGGGACGGGATGGCCCAATTGTGGTGGGAGATCCCACATGGCACAACGCCGACAGATTCGTTTCAGGAAAGATCTGAACCCTATGTACCCTGGAACACGACCGAATACGTGGTGATGGATGGCGACCTGGAAGTGCAACCATTAACACTCAACGCCCCATTCCCCTGTACCCGCTCCGGGTTCTTCAAGAAGAGCTTCCTGGTGAAGGCGAAACAGGGGACAGACTATGAAACGTTCTTTTCCCATTGGCTTGATGTACATGTCCCCAATGTTGAATCAACGATGCGGCAGGTTGGTGGATTCAGGTATTGCGTCAGCCACAGTATCGATCCAGCATCAGAGTCCTTCGCTGGTCTGGCGGAGCTTTATTTTCCGGATAAATCAGGCTGGGAAGATTACAAACAGACCATCCAACCAGATGGTATGGAACAATGGGTCGATGCCTCAGGACTGCTTGTTTTGAGCAGTGGTACAGAAATGATTGGGATTCCGTAGGCGGGGTGAACCCTGGGTGGGTCCTTCTTCCTACGAGTCACCAACACTGTAAATATTTCTTGATCAACCGACCAACCGCGTGGCTGCCCTATTCAAGTATCCAAGTTGACGATAAGCTCTAGCCACCTTTTTTCCTCGTGGTTTGGTTAGAAACATGTCGCTCAAAGAAAATACAAAACGTTCGCCCGATTGGAGGGAAAGAATCGGAAACAAAGGTCTGCGTAGCATGGAATTTTACACCTTCGGTGACAATAATGATTAGCCTTAAGCCCTTGAGACCAGCCGATTCTGAATGCCTCTTCAAACTTATTCAGAACAGTAAAGCTCACTTAACCCAGAATGGTGACTATAAGGACTTGATTGACCGTGATCTGCGTTCAACAAAGATTGACTTATCTCAATCAAGCACAGGCCAGGAATCATTTGGCGTGTTTTTGGATAACAAAATCATTGGTACGGCGACTTTAATCAGGTACAGCCGTACAGTCTATGGACTTGGGTATTGGATAGGCGACGGGTTTCAAGGCCATGGCTACATGACCGAAGCGGTTAGTTGGCTGATTACATACGCAAAAGATAATTACTCCGCCACAGAGATATGGGCTGGAATAAAACACGCCAATACTCCAAGCATTAAGCTTGTCAAACGGCTAGGATTTGAATTGCGCAGAGAGCAAGAAACTCACTTGAGTTTTCAATTGTGTCCTGTGACTTAACATCAATTCAAATAATGTTACACACCACGCAACAATGCTGTAGTTGATGTTTTGGAGCGTGTCTGAGCGTCAACAGTTTTCACAATAATTGCAGCGTTTAATCCATATTTGCCACGATTCAATACGCCAGATACAACTACTGAACCACTAGGGACTCTACCATAGTGGGTCTCTTCAGTTTCTCTATCATAAATTGGTGTGCTCTTGCCGATAAAGACGCCCATGCCAATTACTGAATTTTCTTCAACAATCACACCTTCGACCACTTCCGACCGTGCACCAATAAAGCACCCATCTTCAATAATTGTGGGTGTAGCTTGTGCGGGCTCAAGAACTCCACCGAGGCCGACACCGCCAGATATGTGAACTCCCGACCCCACTTGAACGCAGGAGCCGACAGTCGCCCATGTATCAATCATCGTACCCTCGCCAACGTAGGCACCAATATTCACGAAGGACGGCATTAAAACCACGTTCGAACCGATAGACGCACCTGAACGGACCACAGCACCGGGCGTAACCCTCGCACCAATAGATTCAAAATCTTCCCTCGTAAATCCATGAAATCTAGGTCGAATTCGATCAAAGTAGGCTGTTGTACCATCCTCATAAAGCTCTGTTGGAAAATATTTGAAAGCAAGAATTAGAGCCTTTTTAACCCACTCGTTGGTGACCCACCTTCCGGTTTTTTTTCTTGTAACCCGCAACTCACCAGTCTCGATTCTTATCAGTACTTCGTCGATGCATTCTCTGATTGAAGATATTTCTTCACCATCAAATGATCGTTCTATTGATTCTCGCAAGTCCACAAATATCCCCAATAAATATTGGCTGTGTGCGTTGATAGTAGTCTAACTTGTCACACATTTCACACTACAGAATCATGGGTCGAGCCCGTCACCCGAACCCGATGCTTTATGCCCAGCCTTCGCTCAATGGCACCATGTGGAAGACGTTAAACTTTCGTTCGGCAAACTTCCACTTGCCATCGACCTTACGAAAAGTGTCCTCATACCAACCTGCAGTCGTTACTGATTTACCATCGGCGACCATTCGAATCTCTGCGGAGCAACGGGCGCGGGCATGATCTCCGCTGATTTCGTCAACCACATGATTCTGGATAAACGGGATTGGAGGTTGCTTCGAGAGACTCGAGTAAAATTTCTCGAGTGCTGCTGTACCTTTGGTGGTTCGATCCCCGGTGCAAAAAGCGCCATCTTCACAAAACAAATCAATAATACAGTTAACGTCAGCGGCGGCAATGGCATGACAGTAACGGGTGGTGAGTTCACGGATTTCATCACGGTCTTCAATATTCTGGACTCTTTCTTCAAGACTGCTCATGTTCTTCTCCTTGCTTTTGTTCTATTTACTCTACTTACTCTATTGCATATCTCCAGGGTTCATCTGGCTGTTCAGCATCCTCGTCAATCGCAAACAGCGGGATGGAGACACTTTCATCGACATCTTTGTAGACGATCCGAACACGGCTGCCAATGCCTACCTGTTTCACCATTTCCGGCGAAGCCATTTCTCCATCTGCATCCACAAGATTAGCCGTCAGACGTAGGCCGTCGAATTCTCCTGGCTCGCCTTTCTGTGTATCCAACTCCACCAATAACAACAGGTAAGGTACATGCTGGCGGAATGCTCCCTGGATGGCATGATGTACTTCTCCATAGGAGTAGATTATCCCTTTGCCTTCGACTGGTGTCCAGGTGGCGTCGGGGCTGGCACAAAATGGACACGATGTTGTTGCCGGGTAGCGCAGCAATGCGCAATCGTCACACCGCTGTAAATGTAAATCATGCTGGGCGCAATAGCGGTAGAACTCTCTATTCTCATGATCGAGTTCGCCAATTTTAACTGGCATACCAAGATATTGATTCGGATATGTCATTATTCTTCTCCACTTATTGCTTTGTCATGATCATCGCCGACCCGGTTCCCGGTGTCCCCCAGCCAAGGTTGGCCGTCAATTCGACGTCGCGAACCTGGCGACAGCCGCCCTCACTATAATCATAGCTATGCCGGCGTTTGCCGTCACTGCCGATAGGGCAGCTGTCATCCACATCGGTACGGAGCTGGCGAACATTTTCAATCACCATGTTAATACCGTGGGTATAGCCCTCACAGAGATGCCCCCCACTGGTATTGTTAGGTCTGGCGCCTCCCAGCCGCATGGTGCCGTTGGAAACGTAATCGCCGCCCTCCCCTTTTTTACAGAATCCGTAGTCTTCCAGTTGCATAAGTGTGGTGAACGTGAATGCATCGTATGAGCCGGTTACATCAATATCCTCCGGCCCGACGCCTGCATTTGGCCACAGAATATCCTTGCCGAAATGTCCTGCGACGGTAGATATAGGACCGGATTGATAGTGATTATCTGCCCGGGGTTTGCAGCAGCGGCCCACGACTGACTGTATCACCGCGGGTGTGTGTTGGCAGTCCCTGGCTCTTTCAATACTCGTCACAATAAGGGCAGTACCATTATCTGTTTCCACACAGCAATCAAGCAGGTGCAATGGTTTGACGATCATCCGGGAAGCAAGCACATCGTCAACCGTGACTCGCTTTTGGTAGTAGGCCTTTGGGTTGTTGGACGCGTGCTCTGAGTGTATGGCCTTGACCGCTGCAACCTGTTCAGGTGTCGTGCCATAGTCATACATGTGGCGCATAAAGGATTGGCAGAACATTTGACCGGCGCTCATCAGGCCGTAACTTCGTGTGTAGAGTGAGCCGCCAGTCAAGGGGGCAGCGGCTCCACGACCCCCAGTGCCACCGATTCGAATCTGGCTGTAGCCATTCATGGCGCGAAAGATAGCCACGGTATTACACATGCCTGCCTCAATAACGCCTATGGCAATGCCAACCAGTGCTTCAATACTGGACCCACCGCCGTAGGTGTCCATGTAGAAGTTGGGTCGGATGCCTAACTCCCCGGCGATGACAGGCGATGTGGTGGAATCATTGAAACTGTAGGACAACATGCCATCGATGTCGCCGGATTCCAGACCCGCATCCGCTATGGCCTTTCTCACGGCCTGGGTGCCCAGGACGCGCGTCGTTACACCAGAACCCCTGACGTAGCCGGTTTCGCCGACGCCAACGATGGCGTACTTACCGCGAAGATATTTGCTGCTGGTTGCATCAATATCCGCTTGTGGTGTCATTGGATTCTCCCTGGTTCATGTTTTGTGTTGTTACAATAAAGTCTTGTCAAAATAGAGTCTTGTCAAAATAAACTCTTGCCAAAATACAGCCTGCTAAGAGTTTTGCTGAATAAAATCGGTGACCGCCTGGTTAAATTGTTCCGGGCATTCCATGTTTACCGCATGGCCAGCGGGTAAATCAACCAGACTTGTTTCAGGCATATTGGCTTTTATAAAGTCCCGGTGCACCTGAAAACGTTTTTCTTCCTTGCCGCAGACCAGGAGTGCAGGTCGCGTATTACGCTTCAGTTCGTCCCGGATGGAGACCGTCGCATTGGTATAGGCGATATTTCTGCCGATAGCTACTGGACTGATGAGGCGTGCATCCTCCACCAGCATCTGTTTGATTTCTTCCGGAAGTCGCCTGGCGTATCTTGGATGGACTGGTATCTTCTCGATGATCTCAATTCCGCCCTCTTTAAAGTGCTTGACCACGTCTGCCGCGGCTCGCTCCTCGGGCCGGGGAGAAAATGCCGAGGATGAATTGGTAAAGATATGGGCAAAAGTATGTTGCGGATATTCAAAGGCATAACGAATCGTTAGTCCAGCACCCAGGGAGTAGCCGCACAGGAACCATTTCTCAACTCCAATGGCTCGTCTTATGGCATCGAACTGAAGTAAATAGTTGGCAGGTAAATAGGCATCGGCTTGCACCGGCGTCGGCGACCGCCCATGGCCATAGAGTTCCACGGTTACCGGTGTACACACTTCTCCCAATGCTTCGAGATTGGAGTGCCATTGAGCCCGGCTCGACAGAAAACCATGTACCAGTAACAACGGTGGCCCGGTTCCAGCATGAACATCGTAGTGTAAATCAAGCATATTCGGGGCCACTAGCAGTCAAGGGATCAGGCGAGGGTCTCTATTCGATAGGCGTGGGCCGCCGTATCGTGGAACAGGTCCCGTTTTTCACCTGCCGAGTAATCACTGGCGATGCGTTTGTAGGCATTCCACAACACAACGTAACCAGCACCGCGTTTATCAACCGGGAAATTTGATTCGAACATACATCTATTCGCGCCAAACTGATCGATCACGTATTGAATTGGCTCCCGCCAGGGTACAGCCAGTGCTTCTGAACTGGGCGGTGCTTGCTGCTTGTCCCAGCGAAAGCCCATCATTGGCATGCCGATGCCACCGAGTTTCAGATAAATATTTGGACAGCTTGCGAGTTCGGCCATCGCATTACGCCAGAAATCGAGGATCTCTTCCCGCCGGTCTTTATAGGGACCGGTACCAAGGATACAACCCAGGTGATTGACAACGATGGGGGTGTCAGGACAGGCCCTGGCAACATCTACCAATTCTGGTAACTGCGGGTAGTACACCATCGCGTCATAGGTATAACCCATTGCACCCACCTTGCGTACCCCGGCCAGATAATCAGGGTTATCCATCGCCGTCGATGAACCCATTGCAAGTGGCGGATGATCATCCTGTGCCGTGATGTATCGAACACCGCGGAACCGACCCCGACCGGCCTCTTCATGCGCGAGCAGGACTTCTTCGACCCTATCTCCCAATGATAGGTCGGCATTACCCATTATTGCCGCGATCTCGGCCTGACCGGTGCTGGTACTCTGTTCTGCCAGTTCAGCAACAAACTCCACCTCTCCAACCGAACGTAAATGCTCAGGCCCCTGTTGGCGGTATTCTGCGTGGCATTCCAGGAATACTGTCTGTTGGATATTGTGACCCGCAGAGGTATCCTTGTGCAGATCCGAGAGCAAATAGGGCCAGCCGGTATGGCCTGCATCGAGCCAAAGATGGTGATGTGCATCGCAAATCGGAAGCGCAGGCTCCAGGGCCTCCTCTTGCACCTGGTTAATCCACGCGTCGTGTTCTTCAGCAGTTCGTTTGGCAGCCATGGCCTTCCTATTGTTGTTCTAGCTGGTTATATTTCGCGGTACATCCCGGAACGGTCGATCTGTGTCGGTCCTCGGTTCTTTCGGTAGTCCCAGCACGCGCTCTGAGATGATGTTACGTTGAATCTCATCGGTTCCCCCGGCAATAGAAACTGCCGGTACCGAGATCAGTATCTCTGCAATCAACCCATTAACCGGTCCGTCTTCTTTGCTCAGCATTGAATCAGCGCCAGAAATCAAGGTATGAACGTGGGCAGCAGCCCGGGCAACATTGCTCGATGCCAGCTTGCCCAGTGAGCCTTCCGGTCCCTGGGGACGCCCCAACAGTTGTGCTTCCCTGGCCCGACGCGCCATCCACTGACTACTTTTGTGGAGGATCAGCGCCCGGGCGATTTCCTGACGAGCAACCGGGTCTTCAATGGCGCCCGTCGCTTTGGCACGTTCCAGCATCCAGTCTGCACGACCCGCCCTTTGTGGATACCACTTGTAGGGTTCCATGGCGGTTTTGTTTTCGGCTTCGAGTTCTTTAAATATGCTCCCCTCACCCGCATCACCACTACTAAACTGACGCAAGCCATCTGCTCCCCGGCGTTCGTTGGCGAGGGTAGTCATGGCAACTGCCCAGCCCTGGTTAAGTTTACCAACCAGCATATCCTTCGGCACCACAGCATCTGTCATGAAAACTTCATTGAAAGAGGCATGGCCATTCATCTGCCGAAGCGGTCTGACCTCAACGCCCACCTGGCCAATCTCTATCACAAAGTATGACAAGCCCTGGTGTTTACTCACATCCCAGTCGGTGCGAGTCAGCAGCAAACCATACTGGGCATGATGCGCACTCGTCGTCCAGACCTTCTGGCCATTAATATTCCAGTTGTCGCCTTGCAGATCTGCCCTGGTTGTCAAACCTGCCAGATCTGAACCACTACCTGGCTCACTGAATAACTGGCACCAGTTATCCTCACCGGTGAGGATTCTGCGCAGGAATTTTTGTTTCAGAAAATCCGTCGCGTGTTCCAGCAAGGTGGCAGCGGCCAGCATCCTGACCCCTGATTGGGCCACACCGACCGCACCAGCATTGAGTATCTCCTCCTGCACAGCATTGACGAGAGCAACCGGCAGGTTGCGGCCATACCATTGTTTCGGCCAGCCTGGTACCCCCCAACCTGAATCAGCGAGCATGTTGCGCCATTGCACCAGTGGCATGTCAGGATCCCAGTTCTCACTGAGCCATTGTCTGACCTCATCCCTGACTGAATTTTCTTCACTCATTTTCTCCGCACTCATTGCAGTTGCCCCCAGTGTTGGATGAGATTTTCGCGATGGCATTCAGGTCCATCCAGCAACACCTCGCTGCTTTTTGCCCGTTTGAAATACAGGTGTGTGTCATTTTCCCAGGTGAATCCAATCCCACCGTGGATCTGGATAGTGGCGGCAGCTACCCGCAAGTAGGTGTCTGAGGCACAAGCCTTGGCGAGCGAGGCAATTGCCCTGAGATCATGTGCACCGTCCGCAGCGGCTTCGGCCGCGTAGTAAGCCGCGGACTTAGCCAATTCAACGTCCAGTAAAAGATCAGCACATTTATGTTTGATGGCCTGAAACGAGCCAATGGTTCGGCCAAACTGAACCCGGAGCTTGGCGTAATCTATGGCATTCTCAAACAGTTTCTGGGCACCACCAACCATTTCACTGGCCAGCGCAATACAGGACAGATTCAGGGTTTGCTGTAACGCTTCTGCAGCGCCACCGATTTCGCCGAGCGGTTCGGCTTCAACTTGAGTGAACGTCAGTATGGACAGTTTGCGTGTCTCATCGATGGTACTGAGCAGACGCTTGTCCAAACCCGGGGCGTCACTTCTTACGATAAAACAGCTGATCCCCTCATCACCACTCGAATTCGGGAGACGAGCCGCAACGACGATCAGGTCAGCAACCAATCCATCGAGTACAAAGCTCTTTACGCCATTCAAAAGAAAACGTCCTTGATCCGGCGTTGCAATCATCTCGATACCGGAGGAACCCCACAACCCTTTCGGTTCGGCGAGGGCAAGGGCTGCAAGTCGTTCACCGTTGGCCAGGTCAGGCAGCAATTTCTCCTTATCTGATTCCGATCCGGCTTGCAGTATTGCCGTGGTCGCAAGTACAGATGAACCCAGGTAAGGCGCGCACAACAGGGTTCGACCCATTTCCTCAAGTGCAATACCCACCTCAACGGGCCCGAAACCCTGACCACCATACTGCTCGGGAATGTGCAAACCCGCCAGGCCCAGTGACGAGGCCAGATTCTGCCAAACTGCCTTGTCATACCCATCATCAGTCTGCATCAGACGCCGCACTTCTGTCGTCGCCGAATTAGCTTCCATGAATTTCCTGACGAAATCCCGAAACTGTTGTTGTTCATCCGTAAAACTAAATCTCATGGTTTATCCTTCATCGGCCACACTCGAATACGTCGAAGTGCATTTATCATGGATGGTTGCCAGAGAAGCCCCGTAACCCAGACCCGACCGACTAGCGAGGATCCAAACGGACCAGGTATCTGGGTGGAAACCCGGTCAATATCCGAAACGGTAAAGGCAGGCTATTTTCACCATTTACCCGATCATGTTCCTCATCGACTACTGGCACTGCGACATAAGCCGCCTTGTCTTCTCCCGCCAGTACAATTTCTACATTTGGATTCTCCAGCACCTGGTGGTACCAGGCGCGGGGCCAATGGTTCGCGGCAACATAGAACTGGCCATTACTCTCCAGACGAGCCACAACCCGATCATTCTTGCTGCCATCTTCATCGGTCGTGGTAATAACCAGTGTGGTTTCACCGGCAGGCTGATAGTACCCAAGCAGCGATTCAAACAATACTATAATACCCAGGTACACGAGCAACAAAATTCCGATAATCTTGACGGCTTTCACTTTGAGGCACCTTCTGTGATGTTTTCTTCATTATAGGGAACCTCTGATTAAGTGTATATTTTCGTCAGGGTAAGGAAGGAGAGAATGGAGAAAAGTTGTTAATATGTCGTACATTAACAACTTTTCGGAATTCAGTCCTGACACTGACATGGCGTAAATAGTGGTGCGGCATACCGAGACGCGGCATGCCGACCTTAATCAGAGGTTCCATAGGATCATAATCGAATTTCAGACCAAAATGCGAACCCTGTGACTGATGTAGGAACTGATCTAACAGCCGGTCGGTGCAAGTGCGGCGCTGTGCACTACACATTACAAGCGCCACCGCTTTTCACCCATGCCTGTCACTGTCTGGATTGCCAGAAGCACACCGGCCAGGCATTTTCTCTCACCACATTTGTATTACGCGATGAAATGATCATACATGGCGAAATGCTAGCAACGAAAGTCAGCCCAAGAAGCACGAGGCATCATTGTGCTAAATGCCAGACCCTTCTTTTTGTGTCCTCCGACGCATTCCCATTATCGGTGGTATTGAAACCTGATACTCTCGATGACCCGGCTATCGCTCCACCCCAGACCCATATTTGGACCCGCAGGAAACAGGCAGGCTTAGTCTTGCAAGAGGATGTTCCACAGTTTGAAGAACAGTATGATCGTGAGATGGTCTGGCCGAAGGAAAGCCTGGCGCGTCTTAGAGAAATTTAGAAAAACCACACACCAATATCAGCTAGCCGTATCAGCCTGCAGTCGCTGTTTCGTCTCGTTCCAGCATTCGAAACAATATGCTTTCATTGGGAATATACGGACCCGGTCGGCGTATTCGTTCGAGGTATCCTTTATCCACCAGTTTGTTCAATGTGGACAATCGACAGCAGCCAATTTGACTCACAGAAAACCAAACGTCGCGGTGTGTAATCATCGCGAGCGCCTTTTCCTCATATACCGTTAACAACGCCATAAAGTCGTTCCTTGAATCCAGTTCTGTATACAAGCTCTATATACAAGTTCCCTTTTAGAGATAGAGCAGATACCGTGCCAATCGGCAGAGCATCCTTGAAATTCCATAAATGACTGATTACGTTATATTCTAAGGTTATTTCCGAATTAGCACCACTGTTTCGATTGCATTGTAATGTAACTCTAAGATGACATAATGACCAAATGTGTTACGACAGCGTATCAATGCCTGTTACAGCTTCCCGGGATTTCCCTCGGCTCTGTTACGAAAGTCATTGGCATTCAACCCCAATCGGTCGAGCATACGGTAAACAGATTGGCGGGATATCTCGGCCCTTCGAGCCGCGGCTGACAAGTCTCCCCCACAGGTCCTGAGAATGGACACCATATAGTCATATTCAAACTGTTCCATCATCCGCGCCTTCTCACCAAGAAAACCACCCATACTACTTCTTTTGCCTGACCCTTCCATATGGGTACGAATATCCAGCGGAACATCATCGACCGACAAGGTCTTTCCTCGACTCAGGGCCAATATTCTTCGCACCACATTGATCAGCTCACGGATGTTACCTGGCCAGTCATAAGACACGAGTAACTTCAGTGCACCCTCGCTGAGAACCCTGTTCGGCCGGTCCATCTCCCGGCCAAACACTTCCAGATAATGGTGAATCAGTATCTCGACATCGCCAATTCGTTGCCGCAACGGCGGCAGTCTGATCTCCCCAACATATATGCGAAAATACAAATCGTCACGGAATCTCTTTGCTTTTACTTCTTCTTTCAGATCCCTGTTCGTCGCCGCCAACAATCGGATATCGACCCGGATTTCCTCCCGGCTACCGACCCTGCGAAACCGTCGTTCCTGTACCGCACGGAGTAGCTTTGCCTGTTGTTGCAGGGACAGTTCACTTATTTCGTCAAGGAACAATGTGCCGCCGTCTGCATATTCCATGAGTCCAAGAGTACGTTGGCTAGCACCGGTGAAGGCTCCTATCTCATGGCCGAAGAACTCACTTTCGAACAAATCAGGTGGGATAGCGCTACAGTCAACCGGTACAAACGGTTTCATCGAACGGTCGCTGTTAAAGTGAATATTTTGCGCCACCAACTCCTTTCCTGTACCGGTAGCACCCCAGATCAAAACATCCACATTGGTTTCCGCAAGATTGGCAATAGCAGCGCGGACCAGATTTATGGCCTCACTTTCACCAATGATATTAATAGAAGAGGACTTGCGTTCCAATTGACGTCGAAGCAGACGATTTTCCTGCTGTAATCGCTTCTCATCAATGACTCTGGACACGGTCCTCAGCAGGTCACCCAGCATCAATGGTTTTAGAACATAGTCGGCCGCGCCAAGCCGTAAGCACTCGACGGAATTATCGAGGCTGGGATATCCCGTCATGATAATGACGGGAATATCAGAATGGACTTCCTTAACCTTTTTCAGAATATCGACGCCGCTAATGTCGCCCATACTGAGATCAGTGAGCACCAGGTCAAACCGGCCTGACTCACATAGCTTTAGCGCATTCCACACACGATGTTCTGTAGTTACAGCAAGATTGGGTATACGACTCAGGGCAGTCTCACAGAAGCCACAAATTGACGCATCATCATCAATCACCAAAATCCTTGCTTGCGACATTCGGAGCCTCCTACGCAGGAGCTTTAGAAAAACGGCACCCAGACTAGTGTAACCCAAAAGTTACAGTTTGAGGGCTACATTTTTATGCGTACTGAGTTGGATCGGTAACTTCCGCCATTTCGAATCCCGATCTGCGGATACGACAGCTATCACAGCGCCCGCAAGCCTTGCCGTCCGTATCCAGCTGATAGCATGACACCGTGTCTGCGTATTGCACGCCCAGCGAGAGGCCCAACTGGATAATCGATTCCTTTGCCAGGTCAATGAGTGGGGTCTGAATTCGGACTGATTCACCCTCGACACCAATTCTGGTTGCAAGATTTGCCATGACTTCGAATGCCGCAATATATTCGGGGCGACAGTCCGGGTAGCCTGAATAGTCCACAGCATTGACGCCAATAAAGATGTCATGGGCTTGCAACACTTCCGCATAGCCCAAAGCATAGGCAAGAAATACCGTATTGCGAGCTGGTACATAGGTTATCGGGATGCCTTGCGTTTCTTCATTCTCCGGGACCTCGATGGTTTCGTCCGTCAATGCTGAGCCACCAAAACTGCCAATATCTATTCGCACCACAGAATGTCCCTTGGCACCCATTTTTTTTGCGAGGCGCTCTGCAAACTGAATTTCTGTAACATGTCGCTGTCCATAATCAAAACTAATGCAGTAACAATCGAAATCCTGCGCCTGTGCGATTGCCAGTGTCGTGGCAGAATCCAACCCACCTGAGAGCAGAACCACGGCGCGTTGACTAGACACCCGGCTTGTCTCCCCACAGGTACTTGTGTAATTGAATCTGTAAGCGCACGGGTAAGTTATCTTCGATAATCCAATTTGCCAGGTCAACGGATTCGAGTTGTCCATGGCTCGCCGAAAACAGCACCTCGCTCACTCGATCTGCCAGGGCGTATTCACTCAATTTAAAGGTTGACCAGTCATAATCCTGGCGATCGCAAATCACGAACTTAACCTGGTCTTTTGTCCGCAGGTAGTCGATGTTGCTGTGGAGGTTTTTGCTCATTTCACCGGATGCAGGAGTTTTGATATCAAGCACTATAGAAACCCGGTCATCAACTGAAGAAATATCAACGGCGCCACTGGTCTCAAGAGAAACCTGGTAGCCCTTGTTACACAGCGCAGTCAGCAGGGTGGTACATTCCACCTGGGCCAGTGGCTCACCTCCTGTGACGGTAATGTATTTCGGTGAGTAAGTCTCAACGCGCTCAACAATGGTGTCTATGCTGAGCAGGTCGCCACCACTAAATGCATAGGCCGTATCACAGTACTGGCAACGCAACGGACAACCGGTCAGGCGAACAAACACGGTGGGCAGCCCCACGGTACGGGCTTCGCCCTGCAGTGAATAAAATATTTCGGTTATACGCAGATTGCTCACAGGACTATTCTAGAAATTTAACAGGGCTATTCGCAACTACCCACGTTGTCACGCAAATAGGACTCCGCGAGTTTTGAAACGGACTTCCCCTGATGTTGCTCCACAACCTGGCTGAGAAGTTCTGTGGCGCGATCACAGTCCCCCATCAGGTAGTAAACCTTGCCTAACTTGAAGGCAGCATCGGGGACTTTGCGGTGTTCGGGAAAAAATGTCAGAACTTGTGCGAGCGCTTTTCTTGCGCTCTCATAGTCCGGTTCGGGTTTAGCCGCATAGACTTCTCCCAACCAGTAGTATGCATTGGGCGCCAGGCTACCATCAGGGTACTGTTCAATGACTGCCTGAAGCTGGGTTATTGCGAGATCATACTGACGACTTCGGATGAGTTCGAGGGCTGTTTCATAAAGTGCCTTTTCATCCTGAGTGGCAACTTTGATATCACTCCCTATCAATGTAGGATCATCGCTTGCGTTGTCTGTAGTATTTCCTTCGGCAGCCTGATCCTGTTCCGACCGCCCTAAGGCTGGTAACTGCTCACTCAACTGCTGAAAGCGACTGTCCAGCTCAAGGTATCGATCTTCCTGGGTCACCTGCATCCGGGCAAGTGTGTGCTTAAGGTCCTCAACCAATCCACGAAGTTCCTGAACTTCCTGCTGCAGAATCTGGAGTTGATAATGGGTTTCACCGGCGGAGCTTTCTTCTGAGGCGCTATATCCGGCAGGACTTTCTTGCTCTTCAATCGGCGATTGATAAGGTAGCTCACTATCACCCGTACCAACATCCAGGGACTCAACTGCAACGGGATTCGATGCCGCAAATAAAAACGGTGCGACGGTTATCAACAGCAAACCAGTCACACCGATTGTTAATGGGCGAATGATACTCATGGGAGCCCATCTTAGCATCTACTATGTATCTAAAACCCGCTTATTGCTTGTAAGCGAATTCCACTCGACGGTTCCGAGCCCAGGAGCTCTCTCCCCCGCCCATCACCGCCGGCTTCTCTTCACCGTAGCTGATAACTTCAATTTGTGAGCGAGAGGCACCTTGTGAAGTCAGGTAAGCGCGAACTGCATTCGCCCGTCTTTCGCCCAATGCCAGGTTGTATTCCCTTGTGCCGCGCTCGTCGGCATGACCTTCTAGTCGCACTCGAATTGTTCGGTCAAGCATCATGCCTTTTGCATGTTTGTCCAGTTCCGTATGTCCTGATCGTTTGACGATCGCCTGATCAAAATCAAAGTAGAAAATACCCTGCAAGGTTTCGTCGCCTATAGGATAGATCATTTGCCCACTCGAACTGATTTCGGGTCTCTGGATCTTAGGCGGCTCGGGGGCAGGTTGGACCACTTCTACTGGCTCATCCGGCACCACAACCTCAGCTGGTTCTTCGGGCTCATTGCTCGCACACCCTGCCAACAGCAGTGCGGCCAGACTAATGGCCAGTAAGCCCCGAATTCTTGTTATTCCCATGATTTACTCCTGTCTACATATTTATGCGGATTAAAACACAATTAGTTCATTGAATTCACGTTCACAGTTCACAAATCAGTCACATTGATTAATCTAACGGATCATTTCTTGCGATCAATGGCGATGGGCGTAAAAATCTTACGCTTCTTAGGTGACCAGGCTGGTTCCCTCACATCACCTTCGCTGGATGGAAGATTAAACTTAACGCCTCCGTCAATGGAGACTGCTGCGAGTATACCCTCTCCCCTCACTTGAGTCGCGTAAATTAACATACTTCCGTTAGGTGCGATACTGGGAGATTCATCCAACGCTGTTTCAGTCAACACCATTAGACGACCCCGGTTCAGATCCAACAATGCAATATGGAATATTCCTTCCCTTCGATGGACCATAACGAGGCCGCTACCATCGGCAAGCAAACTGGCCTTGGCGTTGTAGTCCCCTTCAAATGTCAGTCTCTCAATAGCCAAGTCTGTGAGTGACACCTGGTAGATCTGGGGTTTTCCACCCCGATTGCTGGTAAACACAATCGCTTTGCCGTCACGGCGCCAGGAAGGTTCTGTATCAATCCCATAGTGACGGGTTATACGCCGCAGTTTTCGGCTTTCAAGTTGCAGAATGTAGATATCAGGATTGCCATCCTTTGAGAGCACTATCGCCAATCGTTTGCCGTCAGGAGAAAAGGCCGGTGCACTGTTGAGACCCGGGTAATCCGTCAACTGTTGACGCACACCAGTCTCCAGATCTCGCAGGTAGATGGCTGGTCGACTGTCCTTTTCAAAGGAAACATACGCGATCTTGGCGCCGTCCGGTGACCATGAAGCTGACAATATTGGCTCTTTCGAATCCAGTATTGTTTCTACCCTTTGACCGTCAGCATCAGCAATATTTAAACGATACTGTCGATCATCGACCGGGCCGTTAGCGGTCACATACATGATCCGAGTTGAGAATGCCCCCTCGATCCCGGTAAGCTTTTCATATACGACATCACTGACATAATGTGCCATATCGCGTAATTCATCTCTCGTTCCCTCAATCACGTGGCTGGCTTCCACGGATTGCCTGAAAACATTGTAGAGCTCAAAGTGCAAGCGAACCGTTGTACGGCTCGATTCTATATAGCCAATGACCAGGTATTCAACTTTTAGCATCCGCCAGTCACGGGTGAACACTTCTTTTGATTCATTCGGCAGACTTAACATCTGGGAGGCGGGTAAAGTCTCAAAACGCCCACTCAAAGTCAGGTCAAAATCGATAACTTCGGTCACATCCACGGCCAGTCGACCACGACTCTTGTGAGTAAACGGTACAACGGCAACGCGAACCGCATTGTCGATACCTTGCGTGACTTCAATTCTTAACTCCGCAAACACCATGTTAACGGGCAACAAGAGCATCGGAGAAAACAGCAGAATTACGACTTTAATAAACTTCATTGGTAATCACTACATCGTTAATCATTAAATTAATGAGGCCCAGCTAACCGAACCGGCATGGTTGGGGCGACAAAACCAGCAACAAACCGCCAGTGCTTCTACAATCGCAAGTCCTCAGGACGAAACAGCACCTCAAATTCCCGGAAGTTTCGTTCAAACTGTCGCAGGTCTGTCGGTACAACAAATTGTTCTGCCTTTCTAACGGCCAATACTGCGGATCTGTCAAAAGCATCATTACCACTGGTACTTTCCACCATCACGCTGACGACCTCACCGGTTGGCACCAGAAAAACCTTTAACAGCGCCTGCATGCCGTTTCTGGCACTTGGCGGCCTGGACCAGTTCTGGATAATTTCACGTTGGATTTGCGACACGTATGCCATCGCCTTCTCATCATCGGTGACCGCGCGAATCCCAACTTGTTCATTTGCAACGGCAAGATTCAACAACTGCTCCATCTCCTGGCGTTCTGTTTCGCGGATCTCTGCTTCAGCACTCTTCTCCTGCTGTTGTACCAGCAGTTCTTTCGCAGTTTTTTCAGTAGCGGCTTCGGCGTCTTCCCAGGCTTTACGTTCTGCGTCGCGTTTTACTTTTTCGGCTTCCAGTCGTTGTCGATTTACCAGCGCAAGCTTTTCTGCTTTTTCCCTGGCATCGATACGTTGCTGTTTTTCCCGCTGCTCGCGCAAAGTCTGCTGCTCGCGTTCTTTTGAAACTCGATGGGGGTTCCGCTTAACCGTCGTAGATTCGATGTAGTAGGGTTCCACTTTTGTAGTTTCAATTTTCTTGTTGGGTCCCCAATCCACCAATAGTATTCCAATCACCGCCCCATGGACCGATATAGCGAGAATGAATGACAGTATATTGGCACCAGTGGGATTCATCAGGTTATTGTTCCGGGGGTTCCGTGATCAAGCCAACACTTTCGGCTCCTGCTGCCTGCAACACGTTCATCAGATTTATAACCACCCCATAACTCAGGTATTGGTCTGCTTCCACCAGAACCTTGATGTCCGGGCTTACACTGATAATCTTTCTTGAGCGCTCCTCAATCAGCGAGAGTGAAACTGCCTCCTCGTCTTCGCCGACATTAATGTAGTAGCTCCCGTCTGCCTTGATCGACACCACCAGTGTTGGCTCGTCCGGAGGCGAATCCAGTACACCGGAAGCTGCCTTAGGTAAATCAACAACTATTCCCTGGGTCATCAGGGGAGTTGCCACCATAAAAATAACCAGCAATACCAGCATAACATCAATGTAGGGGACTACATTGATTTCTGCCATGGGTCTGCGTCGTTTTGCCTTTGCCATTACCGTACCCCGCCGTTACCAGGGATGCTATGAACTTCTCTAAGAACTTTTCTATGAACTATGTATTGCACGATTAAGGATACTGCTGAATTCATCTGTAAACGCTTCGAGCCGGTTCATTATGATTTCGACCTGTGCGGAAAACCGGTTGTAGGCCATAACTGCAGGAATCGCCGCGAACAACCCCATGGCCGTGGCAATCAGTGCTTCTGATATGCCAGGTGCCACAATAGACAAACTCGCCTGCTGCACTGTCGCCAGACTCCGAAATGAGTTCATAATACCCCACACGGTGCCAAACAGACCGATGTATGGGCTGGTGGACGCAACGGTCGCAAGGAATGAAAGATTAGTCTCCAATCGCTCCTCTTCCCGGGACATCGCAACCCGCATCGATCTCTGTACATTTTGCATAATTCTATCGGGGTCAGCATTTTCCTGTTTCCGCAAACGGGTAAATTCTTTGAACCCTGCGGTAAAGATATGTTCCATGCCAACGGGATTCGGTACATCCGCCTCCAGTTCCAGGAATATTTTGCGCAAATCCTTGCCGGACCAGAATTCATCCTCGAAGACAGCAGAATCACGCTTGATGGCTGATAACCCAAAGCCTTTTTGGAATATCATGACCCATGATGCCATGGAGGCCAGAAGTAGTATCGCCATAACCGTAAGCACGACGGGACCAGCGTTGAGGACCAGGTCGAGAATAGATAATTGTTCGTTCAATCGTTTCTCACTTTTAGAATTTATAGATTACATTCTTACCGATATTGACTGTTGTTAGTGGTCACTCACTCAAATTTATTATCGTTAAACAGATCACGATCGACAGGCTGTTGTTGCAAGCCTGAAGCCTGCCGACTATCAGGCTCCGGAAGCCCAAAGTACAGATAAGCATGCCTTGTCGCGACCCGACCCCGTGGTGTACGCATAATAAACCCTTGTTGGATCAAATAGGGTTCGTAAACGTCTTCAATGGTATCTTTTTCTTCACCAATCGCAGCCGCAAGACTGTCAACCCCTGCCGGGCCACCATCGAACTTTTCAATCAGCGACATGAGGAGTTTTCGGTCCATATGCTCAAATCCGTTAACATCAACGCTCAGCATATTAAGGGCTGCATCTGCGGTTTCCTTGTCAATAATTCCGGCAGCTTTTACTTCCGCAAAGTCCCTGACCCGTCGAAGCAACCGATTTGCAATGCGTGGCGTGCCCCGGGCACGTTTCGCAATTTCCTGCGCGCCATCTTCATCCGTGGCCACTCCTAACAGGCTGGCTGACCGCTTAACAATTCGAGTTAAATCTTCTGCCGAGTAAAATTCCAGTCTTTGCACAATGCCAAACCGATCCCTTAATGGAGAGGTAAGCAGGCCACTGCGCGTCGTTGCCCCAACGAGGGTAAAAGACGGTAAATCCAGCTTGATCGACCTGGCTGCAGGTCCCTCGCCAATGATGATGTCAACCTGGTGATCTTCCATGGCCGGGTACAATACTTCTTCTACGGCCGCTGACAGTCTGTGAATTTCATCAATAAAGAGTACATCGCCTTCTTCAAGACTGGTGAGGGCGGCCACCAGATCACCTTTCTTTTCGATCACAGGACCGGATGTCGCCCTGATCTGCACGCCCATTTCGTTTGCCACGATATTCGCCAGCGTCGTCTTACCAAGGCCTGGTGGACCAAAAATCAGCGTGTGATCGAGGGATTCGCCACGTTTTATTGCAGCATCTATGAATATCCGCATTTGTTCGCTGACCCGTGGCTGACCGCAATATTCCTCAAATGTCTTCGGGCGAATAGCCCAATCCTGCGAAGATTCTGCTGGGGTAGTTTCTGGCGTGACCAGACGATCAGATTCAATCATGCAATGTAACTAAACAAATGTTAGTAAGTAAAAACTGGAGTTTGCCACAAATCTTGCTGGGGAACCTCTGATTTAGGTCGGAATGCCGCATCACTATTTCCACCATGTCGGCGTGGTGGAATTCCGAAAAGCTGCTAGCCTACAGCATGTTAACAACTTTACTCCATTCCTGCCTTCCTTGCCCTGACGAAAATATCTACTTAATCAGAGGTTCCATAGCAAACAGGCTTGAGCGCACTTATGAGCATCTATAAGCATTTATGATAAGAGCCGTAATGCCTGCTTGATCAGTTTCTCGACGCTGGAATCAGGGTCATCGGTTTGCGACACTGCTCTCGCGGCTTCCTGCGGTTTGTAACCCAGCTCGATCAGGGCTGCTTCGGCATCTGCAAAGTTCTCATTCGCCTCGTCTGCGTTCGCCGGAGATGCCTCGCTCAGATCCGGTAATCGGTTTTTCATACTAATGATCAGTTGTTCTGCCGTAGATTTACCGACCCCGGGTAAAGCCATCAATGACTTTTCATCTTTGTTGCGAATAAAGCGGCTGAACTGAATCACATCAACACCGGAAAGAATGTTGATGGCAAGTTTGGGCCCTACCTTGTTGACCTTGATCAGCGATCTGAACAGCTCCCGTTCAGTCAGGCTGTAAAATCCGTATAACAGCTGAGCATCCTCGCGAACAATCATTTGCGTGTGGATTGTGACCAGGTCGCCCAGGCCCCCCAATTCATAGAAAGTAGACACTGGCACTTCTATTTCATAGCAAACACCGCCCACATCTATCAATATCTGTGTCGGCTGTTTTTCGACAAGTTTGCCGTGAATTCGGCCAATCATGGATTGTTTCTCACCAGGCGACCGCGCCTGAACTGTTTCGCACCAGCCATCCTGGCCAGATTGTGCTGAGTATTGATATGACAGATGGCAATCGCCAGGGCATCCGCAGCATCAGACTGGGGTCTGGCTGGAAGATGAAGCAGGGTTTGTACCATGTGCTGTACCTGTTCTTTCGTGCCAGAGCCAATCCCAACGACAGCTTGTTTTACTTTGCGTGCCTCATACTCGAAAACAGGTAATTTGTTGGTGGCTGCAGCAACGATAGCTACCCCACGAGCATGCCCCAATTTGAGTGCAGATTCGGCGCTTCTCGCCATAAATATTTTTTCGATGGCAAATTCTTCAGGCTGGAACCTGTCGATAATCTCGTTCACCCCGGAGAAGATCTCTTCCAGCCTCGAAGGAAGGCTGGCTCGATCCTTAGTTCGGATGCAGCCGCTGGCGATATATTTTTGCTGCGAGCCTGAAGTCTCGATGATGCCGTAGCCCGTTACTCTGGAACCAGGGTCGATTCCCAAAATTATTGCCATGCCTGCTCGCTACTCAATGTTGTGATCAAAGCAGTGATTGAGTTTAGCATGCGGGGCTAGTCGTCCTTCAAGGTGAAATTGCCATGTTCAGTGAGTCGGGAAGCGTTTGACCGCAAGACGCGCCTCGAAGGACGACTAGCTTTCTTCATGGAATTCCGCATTGGTATAGACGTTCTGGACGTCGTCCAGGTCATCCAGGTTATCCATCAGGCGCAGTACTTTTTCACTGGTGGATGCATCGAGCAGATTATAGTTTTGCGGAATCATTCCAACCTCTGCGTTATCGGGTTCAAAACCCGCATCCACCAGGGCATCTTTAACGTTAAGAAAATCCTCTGGTGCCGTCAGCACCTCCATTGAGCCATCATCTCCCGATTCGACATCATCTGCACCTGCTTCAATCGCAACTTCCATTATCGCTTCTTCATCGGCTCCCGGTGCATATTGAAGCTGGCCTTTTTTATCAAACATATAGGCAACAGAACCACTGGTGCCCAGATTGCCGCCAGAACGATCGAAAGCATGTCGTACTTCAGCAACGGTTCGATTCTTATTATCGGTAACCGTTTCTACCAGTACGGCGACACCTCCGGGTCCATAGCCTTCATAAATCAGGCTCGACAGGTCACCACCGTCCAGACCTCCGGCGCCGCGCTGAATGGCCCGTTCCATAGTGTCCTTGGGCATCTGCGCGGCCTTGGCCTTGTCGACGATAGTTCGTAACGAGGGATTGTCCTCGACGGTACCGCCCCCGTCCCTGGCGGCGAGGGTGAGTTCACGAATAATTTTAGTGAAGACCTTGCCGCGTTTCGCGTCTTGCCCTGCCTTGCGGTGCTTGATGTTGCTCCACTTGCTATGTCCAGCCATTACTCAACGCTCCAGATTACTTAGCCGGTTTATTGACTGAGATATTCAGTTCCCGCAGTTGCAGCTCATCTATTTCGCTCGGAGCGCTGGTTAACAAACAGGCGGCTGTTTGCGTCTTCGGGAACGCCATTACGTCACGAATAGAACTGGATCCTGATAGAATCATGATCAGCCGATCGAGGCCAAATGCCAAACCGCCGTGGGGAGGAGCGCCAAATTTTAACGCATCAAGCAGGAAACCAAACTTAATCTGCGCTTCATTCTCGCCGATGTTCAGGACTTTAAATATTTTCTCCTGCATTACCGACTGGTTTACACGGATAGACCCGCCGCCGAGCTCGTTGCCATTGATGACCATGTCATAAGCCCGGGACAAGGTCTCACCCGGATTCTCCAGCATCTCATCAAGATCACCCAATGGCTGCGTAAACGGATGATGCATTGCTCCCCAGTTACCTTTGCCATCGCCTTCGAACATGGGGAATTCTGTTACCCACAAGGCCGACCATTGTTTTTCATACAGATCCAGGTCTTCGGCAAGTTTCGTACGCAATGCCCCAATCGAGTCATTGACAACGTTCGATTTGTCGGCGCCAAAGAAAATAATGTCTTTGTTCTGCGCCCCGATGCGCTCTATGACATCAATGACTACATCGTCAGGCAGGAATTTCAAGATTGGCGACTGTAAGCCCTCAATACCTGAATCGACGTCATTTACCTTGATATACGCCAATCCTTTCGCACCATAGACACCGACAAAGCGGGTGTATTCGTCGATCATCTTGCGGCTTAACCGATCTCCATCCGGCAGGCGTAGAGCCACAACCCTGGATCCGTGATCATTCGCTGGTCCACTGAAGACTTTAAACTCAACTTCTTTCATCAAATCGGCAACATCCACGAAGGGTATGCCAAACCGTAAGTCTGGCCGATCACTGCCATAGAGTTTCATTGCCTCCGTGTAGGTAATATGAGGGAACTCACCAAGATCCACATCAATAAGCTCGACAAAAAGCCTTTTGATCATGTCTTCTGCGAGGGCCATAATGGCATCTTCATCCAAGAACGTGGTTTCAATATCTATCTGGGTAAATTCTGGCTGTCGATCCGCCCGGAGATCTTCATCACGGAAGCAGCGGGCAATCTGGTAGTAACGATCAAAGCCAGACATCATAAGCAGCTGTTTGAATAACTGCGGGGACTGGGGCAGTGCAAAAAATTCACCTGGGTGAGTTCGACTGGGAACAATATAATCCCGGGCACCCTCCGGTGTTGCCTTGGTCAGCATAGGAGTCTCGATATCAACAAACTCATGACCATCAAGGTACTCTCGAATAAGGTGAGTCGTCTTTGAGCGCAGGCGAATCTTCTCCTGCATTTCGGGCCGGCGCAGGTCAATGTAGCGATACTTCAATCGAACGTCTTCTCCGGCTTCAGAGTATTCATCCAACTGAAACGGGGGTGTTTCTGATCGATTCAGCAGGGTGATTTTCTCGCCAAGCACCTCAATTTGACCTGTGGCCATTTTCAGATTGACGACGTTTGCGCCCCGGGCACGAACCTTACCGACAATATTCAGGACGAACTCGTTACGTACCTGGTCGGCTAACGCGAAGGCTTCCACGGTATCCGGGTCAAAAACCACCTGCACGATTCCCTTATGGTCTCGTAGATCCAGAAAAATGACGCCGCCGTGATCACGGCGACGATGAACCCAACCGCACAGGGAAACCTGCTCACCAATATGAGATTCCCTGAGTTGGCCACAATAGTGGCTCCGCATCGCTAATACCCCTTTTTTTACAATCTGTTAATCATTTGATAACACTCACATATCCATGCCCGGACAATAACTAGCTTGATCCTTTCGAAGTGCTGCTGGCCTTGCTACTCGATTTGCCTTCAGACTTGGCTGAGGATTTCTTTTCGCTCTTACCTGAGGACGAATCCACGCTGCTATTGCTGCTCGAAGAATCGCCACCTGCGGTGCTTTTCGATTCTGTTCCCTCAGATCCACCATGTACATTCTTCTTCTTGCCAGTCTTAAAATCTGTCTCGTACCAGCCACTACCTTTCAGCCTGAAGGCTGCTGCAGACACGAGTTTCTTCAATGTTTCCGCACGACAGGAAGGACATTCCTTCAATGGTTCATCTGAAAGTTTTTGCAATTTCTCCAGTCGGTGATCACATGATTCACATTGGTATTCATAGATTGGCATGGCAACCATTTCCTCAAATTCTTTAAGACATTACAGTGTCGCGAAAATTAGTGCTGCGAAATTTCACGGCCGCGCATTATACCTCAATCCTAGGAAATGGCGAGAAATCCACAAAAATTGTCTACTCTTCACCGCAGCAGGCCGCGACGCGGATCAATGTCAACGAACCCGGCATTGCCTTCTGCTTTAGTCAGGGTGTTGAAATTATCATTTCGTCATATTTTTAATATTTCCCGGTTATTCTCTTGCGAGCCATTGGCCAATAAAGTATAAATGGCACCTCCGAAGACATGGGCTAGAAACACTTAATTTTAGGCGTTATTTCACTCTACTCTTTATAAATTTAATCATGAAACATAGTCGTACCAGTCGAATACAGATCTCGGCCAACTCTCGATTAATTCTCTACCAAAGAAGGAATATCCAAAATGGCTGCAAAAAAAGCCTCCAAAAAGAAACCAGCCCAAAATAAAGCTGCACCAGTAAAGAAACTACCGGCAATCAAGGACAAGTATACAAAGAGTGCAATTTTGAGTGAGGTTGCAACTAAAACTGATCTTAGCAAAAAACAGGTGACTGCCGTTCTTGACGAATTAACAAACCTTATTGAACGTCATGTTAAAAAAGGCGCTGTTGGCGAATTCACACTTCCAGGACTTTTGAAAATCAAAACTGTTAAAAAGCCTGCCCGCAAAGCGCGAAAAAATGTACCTAACCCGTTTCGTCCGGGAGAGACAATGGACATTGCTGCAAAACCGGCGAGCATTAAAATCAAGGTACTGCCCTTAAAAGGTCTTAAAGAATTCGTCTGATTTTCATCTCTTTAGATAGATAAGCAAAGAAGGCCGCAAAAGCGGCCTTTTTTTATTCCTTTACTTCGCTGGCAGCAGGCGGATTCATGAAGACGGATCCGAGAGATGCGACAGAGAGGAAGCGTTAGCTTCCCAGTTTTGCCCATCAAATTCTTCATAGGTCACTTTATCGAAGCTGTCTTTGTCAACGCAGCGAAAATTAACACTGACACCATCGGGATTCGAGCGCGGTACGTACCAGGACTTAATACCGCAGACTTTACAGAAGTAGTGCTTCGCAACACCGGAATTAAATGTGTACAGGGAAAGGTTGTGTTGATCAGACAGCAATCGAAAATAATCACGGGGAACAATCAGATGCTGGTATCCAACCAGTTCACAAATGGAACAATTGCATAGATTGACCAAAACCTCGGGTGCCGTTTCAAATTCAAAAATAACCGCACCGCAATGACACGACCCAGAATGCAATACAGTATTATTCATGGCAGCTAACCTTACCCTAACGCGGTACAATTCACGCAATAGTAACCTGAAACACCAAAAACTATGAGAGCATCGCGTTATACAATTTCAACGCTGAAAGAAACCCCCGCGGATGCAGAGGTTGCCAGCCATCAATTACTGATTAGAGGTGGCTTTATTCGTAAGCTGGCATCCGGGATCTATACCTGGTTACCTATGGGTCTGCGAGTTTTGCAAAAAGTTGAACATATTATCCGCCAGGAAATGAATGCGTCCGGGGCTCAGGAAGTCATGATGCCGATCGTGCAGCCTGCAGAGCTCTGGCATGAAACCAAACGGTGGAACCAGTATGACGATGGATTATTGCTTAAGTTTTCTGATCGTCACCAAAGGGACTTTTGCTTCGGCCCAACTCATGAAGAAGTGATTACCGACCTCGCCAGATCAGAGCTCAAGAGTCATAAACAGTTACCCGTGAATTACTACCAGATTCAAACCAAGTTTCGTGATGAAACCCGCCCCAGATTTGGCTTGCTGCGTACCAGGGAATTCATTATGAAAGATGCCTATTCTTTTCATATCGACATGAAGAGCCTGGAAGAAACCTATCAGGAAATGTATGACGCTTATTCTCGTATACTGAACCGCCTGTCTCTCGATTTTCGTCCAGTGCAAGCCGATAGCGGCAGCATCGGCGGCAGCGTCACCATGGAATTTCATGTACTGGCAGAGTCCGGTGAAGATAAGAGAGCCTTTAGCACCGAAAGCGACTATTCGGCCAATCTCGAAAAGGCGGAAGCGCTGGCACCAGAAAAATCAACGGCAGAGCCCCGGCAACTGACTGAAGTAGAGACGCCCAACGTCAGAACCATTGCAGAGGTTTCAACATTTCTGAAGGTCGCGCCTGTTACAACGACAAAAACACTCATCGTAAAGGGTGCGACAGTACCGCTGGTCGCACTGGTACTAAGAGGCGACCACCACCTAAATGAGGTTAAAGCAGAGAAAATGACCCAGGTTGCAACGCCACTTACAATGGCGTCGGATGCGGAAATCAGAACCACATTGGGTTGCTCACCTGGTTCCATCGGGCCCATCGGACTAGGGATACCCATCCTGGCAGACCGAAGCGCCTATGCCCTGGCCAATTTTGTTTGTGGTGCAAACAAAGACGGCTATCATATTGTCAACAGCAACTGGGATCGGGACTGCAAAGCAGATTTGATCGACGATCTTCGTAATGTCGAGGAAGGAGATCCATCTCCGGATGGCAAAGGAACGATTTCATTCAAACGCGGCATAGAAGTGGGGCATATTTTTCAACTTGGTGACAAATATTCCAAATCCATGAACGCAACCGTCCTCGATGAAAATGGCAACGCCGTAGTGATGATGATGGGCTGCTATGGAATGGGTGTCTCGCGCATGGTCGCTGCAATCATCGAACAAAACAACGATGACAAGGGAATTATCTGGCCAACCATCGTTGCACCCTTTCATGTCATTGTGATTCCGATCAATGCCCATAAGTCGGAAGAAGTTGCCCGCGTTTCAGAGGCACTCTACCAGGAACTCACTGAGATCGGCGTCGAAGTGCTACTCGACGACCGCGACGGTCACCGGCCCGGTGCCAAATTCGCGGATGCGGAACTCATGGGCATCCCCCATCGACTCGTAGTCGGTGAACGGGGGCTCAAGTCCGGCACAGTTGAGTACGTGGAGCGACGCAGTGGGGAACTGGTAAATCTCCCGGTCGATGGGCTGGCACAACATATGAAAACTGTTATTGACCAGGAACTGAACTCCTCGCGTCAATAATTTCCATAATGCTTTGTTTAGTCTGCGGCCCCACCAGGGTTTTCACAAGTTGGCCACCCGGTTCGAAGATAAATGTCGTGGGTAACACCTGTGGAATTTCAAACTTCAATACCTCGGACGGGTCGGCCGACAGGACTGGAAATTCTATTTTCATTTTCTTGATCTGGGCTGCCATTTCCTCGGCAGTTGGGTTATCGAAATTAACACCGAGCAGGGTAATCAGTTCCTCATGCTGCTTCGATAACTCGTTTAACTCCGGAATCTCGGCGATACAAGGCCCACACCAGGTCGCCCAGTAGTTCACGATTAACCACTTCTGGTTAAGTTCATTTAGGAAGATTCCATTACCGTTTGAGTCAAGCAGATCCGGTTTGGAGCAGGATATGAGCAGCAGGCTCAGACTTAGTATTGCTATTTTCACTTTCATACTTCTTTGAACAGACCCTCCAGGTCATCCCTTAACGCTGACTTACTACCTTCATATAGATCGGAGAACCGCCGGGATAGTTTCTTTTCCCAGCTTTTGTCGCCCTTCACCTGTTGCGGCAATGGTAAATCAAGTTGTTCATACAAGTCCCAGATTGAAACCTCGTTCAAGTCTCTTGATAGCACCAATCCCCCTTTTTCCACAATACGAATGAGCTTTAGATCCATCAACTTGGATCTCATTTCCGTCCACTCCTCAAGATTGATGCGGTGACCGAATTTTCTTATATCCGACTCGGTAACTGTCTCGCCTTTCTGGTGCGCGAGATAAAACATTTCCAAAACCAGGATTACCTGAAAAAAAGCCGCTTCGACGTTTTGATTTCCACCAAATCGATACACACCCAGGCTTTTCACCAACTCTGCACCGACCAGCACTATAGTCCAGGACACCCAGATCCACACCAGAAACAACGGAAATGCCGCAAACGTGCCATAAATGGCCTCGTAACTTGATTTGGACATAATGCTGGTAAAGGTAACTTTTGCCAGTTCAAATATCAGTGCAACAGTAAAGCCGCCAATCGCCGCATGTTTTACAGAAACGGAACAGTTAGGCACGACGGCGTAAATCAGGGTGAACAAACCACCACTGAGTAAGAGGGGTATCAGGCGCAGTGCTTTGGTCGACTTCTGGACGTCACTGATAAAAGGTAACGATTCAATGTAGCCGGTGATGGCGATACTTAGACCCAGAAAGGGTACCGCCAGGGTCAACACCGCCCAGTACATCAGAAAGCGCTGGAATCCATGGCGAGGTTCTTTCACACGCCAGATGGCATTGAATGTGCCTTCAACAGTGAACAACATCAGGAACGCGATAAGTGCTACAAAAAACATGCTGACGAATCCAAGGTTACGCGCTTGCCCTGTGAACGAGACGATGTACTCCTGTACCACCGATACATTTTCCGGAATGATATTACTAAAGACAAAGGCCTGAACTTTCTCAGTCAGGTCACCAAAAGCCTTAAACGCATTGGCAATCGTAAACATCACTGTCAACAGGGGCACAACTGCAAACAGTGTCTGGTAGGTAAGTGCCTGCGCTGTCGTCTGGCAGTTATCCCTGAAGTAACCATCGAAGAGATAGCGGGCAAATTGCCAGCTCCGGATCACCACAACTCTAATATCCATATTAGCCATAAAATTTGTCTTGTTGAAAAAGAGAACTACAATCGTTGTCAGTTACTTCTCACAATTGATCATAATCCCCGATGCTTGAAGTCAGGTCAAACTAAGATGTTTTTGGGGTAGAGGGTTTTTAAGGGCTGACGCGTGAACTTATTCTTGTTTTGCGCTACGCGCAAAAGCCGAACTTATTCTTGTTTTGCGCTACGCGCAAAAGCCGAACTTATTCTTGTTTTGCGCTACGCGCAAAAGCCGAACTTATTCTTGTTTTGCGCTGGGGACTGATTTCCGGTTCGAACTCGGAAGCATCTCCGTCAATAAGTTCGTCAGTACTGCGCACTTCATATCGGCGTGTTGACACCTCACCATCCAGCACATCCGGCAACGCTTTCAGAAATTCTTCCATATGATCGGTCTGAAAATGATCCTGGAGGGCATCCACTGACTCCCATTCCTGAAATAACAACAAGGTGTTTGGACTGGTCAGCCCAACGTAGAATTCGTAACTCACACAGCCAAGTTCCGCACGGCTGGCCAATGACATTTTACGCATCAACTCAAGTGCGTCGTCCCTGTGATTGGGATTAACTGGAAAGGTACCGTGTACTATTATCATATGCTGAGCTGTTGAGAAATTCTGTCCACAAGTATACAGGGAATAACGCTGGCCGACACGTGGTAATCGGACTAGTAGTACCTGCATCTTGTACGGAAAGACGTAATGCTGGTACAAAAAAGGCGTCGTTAATCATAAATTTCAATTACTTACGACCACTTACTCCAACGTTTACAATGAACTAGAGTACTAATTTTCTCGATGAACGGAGAAAGCTGACCAGCTCTGAGCGGTAGGCATCACCTCCAGCTGGTTGACGTTAATGTGGCTGGGAAGTGATGTTGTCCAGTAAATGATTTCGGCGATATCCTCGGCCGATAGGGGTTTCATTCCGTTGTACACCTGCTTCGCCTTTTCCTCGTCGCCACTAAACCTGACCACGGAAAACTCTGTCTCACACATGCCGGGTTCAATGTTGCTGACCCTGATGTTTTTGCCCGACAGATCGACCCGAAGATTGCGGGAAAATTGTTGCACGAACGCTTTTGTTCCCCCATAGACATTGCCACCGGGATACGGCCAGCTGGCCGCAACCGAACCAAGATTGACAACATGTCCACCACCCCGCTCGACCATGCCTGGCAATACCGCCCGGCAAAGATACATCAAACCCTTGACGTTGGTATCAACCATTGTTTCCCACTCATCCATATCCGCCTCTTGCGCACCTCCAAGCCCCAGAGCAAGACCGGCGTTGTTGATCAGAATGTTAATGTCGGCAAATTCCAAAGGGATTTTCTCTACGGCATCAAACACCGCTGCACGATCACGAACATCCAGGGTGATGCCCACTGCATTGTCACCGAATTTGTCAACCAGGGCCTGGATACGTTCTTCACGACGTGCGGCAAGGATGACCTTGTGTCCATTGTCGATAAACTTAAGTGCACAGGCCTTTCCAAACCCTGAAGACGCCCCCGTTATTAACACAGTTGCCATAGAGACTACTCCGACTCCGTTAGAGATATGAGACCGACACTGCCCGCCAGCAGCACTTCCCGGATTTCATCAAGAATACCCGGATCATCTATGGTAGCAGGCGCTTCATAAGGTTTGTTGTCAGCAATCTTCCGCATTACCTGACGAAGGATCTTGCCAGATCTGGTTTTAGGTAAACGAGCAACCACCAGGGTTCTTTTGAAATTCGCAAACGCACCGATTTGTCTTCTCACCATAGCCACCAGTTCAACCTGGAGTTGGTCATCGGGAACATTAATACCATCCTTTAACAGCAACAACCCTACAGGAACCTGCCCCTTGTCGGGGTCTTCAATGCCGATGACGGCACACTCGGCCACAGCCGAATGGGAAGCGACAATCTCTTCCATTTCACCAGTAGAAAGCCGATGCCCTGCGACATTAATGACGTCGTCGGTTCTACCCATAATGAACAAGTAACCATCCTGATCAAAGTAGCCACCGTCGCCGGAGTGAAAATAACCTTCATGCTGCGACAAATAGGATTCGACATAACGTCGATGATCACCCCAGACGGTGGGCAATGCGCCGGGGGGCAATGGCAACTTTACGACCACATCGCCCTCCTGACCTTTCTCAAGTACCTGGTGATCCGATGACAGTATCTGCACGTTGTATCCCGGCACGGGAAAAGTAGATGATCCGGGTTTCGTCTCTCTGGGCTCGATGCCCATCAAATTTGAAGCGATGGGCCAACCGGTTTCGGTTTGCCACCAGTGATCCACGACGGGAATCTTAAGTATTTGCCGCAGCCAGTTGTAGGTAGGCGGATCCAGTCTCTCACCGGCAACAAATAGCGTGCGTAACGATGACAGGTCGTAATTCTTGAGGTACTCGCTTTCAGGATCTTCCTTGCGGATGGCCCTGAATCCGGTTGGCGCTGTGAAAAACACGTTAACCTTGTGGTCTTGAATAACACGCCAGAACGTCCCGGCATCCGGCGTACGAACCGGCTTACCCTCGAATAAAATAGTGGTGCAACCGGTGATCAAAGGTGCGTAGACGATATAGGAATGCCCAACAACCCATCCGACATCCGACGCGGCCCAGTACACTTCTCCCGGTTTGGTGTCATATATGGATTCCATACTGTAACGAAGCACGACCGCATGACCGCCATTGTCTCGCACAACGCCTTTAGGTTTTCCGGTCGTTCCCGACGTGTACAGTATATAGAGCGGATCGGATGCTTTAACTGGCACGCAATCTGCCGGTTGTGCGCCCTCAAGCGATGCTTGCCATTCGACATCAAGCGGGCCTAACTCTGCCAGGCATTGGGGACGTTGCAGGATAACGCATCGATCCACCTTGTGACTGGCAATACTCTGCGCTTCATCAAGCAAGGGTTTGTACGGGATTACATTAGAAAATTCGATACCGCAGGAGGCTGAAAGAATCACTTTTGGCTCTGCGTCATCAATTCGCGTTGCCAGTTCCTTTGCAGCAAACCCACCAAAAACCACAGAATGAACAGCACCGATTCTGGCGCAGGCTAACATCGCGATGACAGCCTCGGGCACCATGGGCAGATATATAATGACCCTATCGCCCCGGGTGACCCCCAGACTCACCAGCGCTCCTGCGAACAGAGCAACCTTGTCGCGCAATTCCCTGTAGGTGTATTTCTCTACTGTATCTGCTACCGGGGAGTCATAAATAAGTGCAACCTGGTCAGCTCGACCATGATCGACATGATAGTCCAGTGCCAGGTAAGCAGTATTTAGTTCACCGTCCGTAAACCAGGCTTCATTGTCGTTTTTGTCACGACCAAGAATAGTCTCCGGGAACTTGTACCAGTCGATCATTTTCGCTTTCTGCCGCCAGAAACCTTCAGGGTCGTTGATCGATCGGTTGTATTCTTCCAGGTAGGTCATGGGTGTCCACTACTTGTCACTGCTGAAACAGATAGTAACAGATACGAAGCGGGACAGAATAAAACGCCAATTCGAGGCGGTGCCCAGATGCTCACTCGGCACGGGCTCGGTGCCCCGGGCTCAATGCTCTGGAAAGGGAACCCTCGCAACTCAACACTCCTACGGGTTGTTGCCCCGGATCCGTGCCATCCTTAAGCTCACCAACAATCTGAACTTGAGGTGCCTGGCCTTCAGCCCGCGTCTGACGCTACTTCTTCTTGCGCTTCCTCTTCATCGCCTCAAGCTGTGCCTTTGACGGCTGTGCTTTCAATAGCTGTTTATAGGTCTGCGCGCGTTTCGAAATCTTTTTGTGGTCAATATAAAAGTCCACTGCTTTTTCCCATGCGCCCTTGAGACCATGCAGGTTAATCGACACGGTGGTATTAACAATCTTGTTAACTTTCGCTGACATGATGCCAATCTGGAACACAGGTGTGCGCGTGCCGCTTTTTTCAGTCTTCATGCGGAACAGGATGCCGCGAACCTTGCCATTTTTATCAAACAAGGCTGTCTTCGCTGCTTCGGCTTTCGCTTTGGTTTGCTGTTTTTCAAGAACCGCATCTCGGTCTTCTGCTCGCGCTTTTACCTTCGCACGCGCGGCCCCACGTACACGTTTACCATTTTGCTTCAGCGAGAAATATTCCTGGTAAGTCTTACCAGCAATTTGACGCCTGACTCTAAACCCGTGGAACCGGGTAGTATCCAGTAGTTCGACGCTCATGTCTTATTACCTATGTTGAGTTAATCCCGTTAATGATTACTTAGGAACGTTATCGATTCAAACATCGAATAAGCTCCTGAGGCGTTATCTATCGATTCAGCCAACCTATCAATATTGTCAGGCTGCCTAAGCCGATCTAGCAGTGGCGCAATTCTACCGCAATCACGGCCAAATTGCCTTTTTTAGCCGAAAAAAGTCCGCTTTTTTAAACAGAGGCTCTATACAACTGTTTAGCAGTTTCTCGGCAGGTCTTTCTACAAACCTAAAAGGACTCCAGCACCAAAGACGTTAATCAGCAGTGGTGGATATTGCGCCGGATTGAAGCATCTCCGCTATCGAGGATTGCTCGATCCCCGCTGCTTTTAAGACTTCCACTGTATCCTCACCGGGATGCCTTGAGCTGCGTGTCAACTCGGGTTCCGTTCTGCTGAAACGGGGAGCCGGTGCAGGCTGGAGAACACCATCGAGCTCTGTGAAGGTGCTCCGGTGCTTGTTATGGGGATGCTCGCTCGCTTCTGTTAACGATAAGACAGGAGCGAAGCAAACATCTGAACCTTCCATGATCTCACACCATTCTTCTCTGGTTCTAGACTTGAACACATCGGTTACTTTTTGCTTGTAGTCAGGCCATCGGCTTCGATCCATCTGGGCAGAAAATTCCTCCGGGTCCAGACCTGCTTTCTCAATCAAAAGAGCATAAAACTGGGGTTCTATGGAACCGATTGATATATATTCACCATCGCTGGTTTCATAAGTGTCGTAGAAATGGGCACCGGTATCCAGCAGGTTCGTCCCACGCTCGGGGCTCCATGCACCGGCGGCATTCATCGTATAGAACATGGACATTAGTATCGCGGCGCCATCAACCATTGCGGTATCAACAATTTGCCCCTTACCCGAGTTTTTCGCTTCCAGGATTCCACAGACAATTCCAAAGGCGAGAACCATGCCACCACCACCAAAATCCCCTACGAGGTTAAGCGGTGGTACCGGTTTACCGTTCTTAGGGCCGATCGCGCTCAACGCACCTGATAAGGCGATGTAGTTAATATCGTGCCCGGCCGCCTGGGACATGGGGCCTTCCTGTCCCCATCCTGTCATTCGGCCATAGACGAGTTGATCGTTCCTTGCCATACAATCATCCGGGCCTATGCCAAGCCGTTCAGTCACTCCAGGACGAAAGCCTTCAAACAACGCATCGGAGCTTTCACACACCTTCAGGATCACCTCCTTGCCTGCTTCACTCTTGATATCCACGGCAATGGATTTTCGACCCCGGGTCAGTACATCCTGGCCATGCAATTTTCCACCCGTGCGATCGACCCGAATGACTTCTGCACCCATATCGGACAGCAACATTCCACAGAATGGACCAGGTCCAATTCCTGCCAGTTCAATAATTTTTACGCCTGTAAGTGGTCCCACTTGCTTCTCCCAATAAAGTTTCTGATGTCGATTCGTTGGACCATTTAGTCACAATCACAGATACGGGGCAACCACATCGCATTCTCTGATAAAAGGACCCGAGGCTTACTTTGTTGATGGTTTTAGTTGTAATCAATTCTCCTGCCGATATGATTCTGCCTTTGAGAAAACACATTTGAGGGCCCAATGAGTGACGAACTGCTAGACCATATTGAAATTGAACCGCAGAACGCCGCAACTGCCACAGTTATCTGGCTGCATGGTCTGGGTGCCGACGGGCATGATTTTGAACCGATTGTGCCGGAATTGAATTTACCCTCGGACCTGAACATACGCTTTATACTTCCCCATGCCCCGGTTCGGCCGGTTAGCGTTAACAATGGCGAAGAAATGCGAGCCTGGTTTGATTTTGTTCCCCATTCGGAAACTGCCGGTGGCGATGACATTGCGGTGTCGACACAACAGATCGAAGCGTTTATCGGGCAGGAAATCGAACGGGGTATCCTGAGTGAACGCATATTGCTGGCCGGTTTTTCACAAGGCGGCGTTGTCGCACTGCAAACTGCATTACGCTACGAGTCGCGGCTTGCGGGCGTACTGGCACTGTCGACCTATCTACACGACTTTTCCAGTACCGAGCAGGAGCGAACTGATGCCAACCTTGCGATTCCAATCATGATGGCCCACGGCACCAGGGACCCCATGATTCCCATCATGCGCGCAGCTACATCCCGGGAAAATCTCATCCGTCTGGGTTACGACGTGAGATGGTTCAACTATCCAATGGGTCATCAGGTTTGCCTCGAAGAGGTCGAGGAGATATCTCTGTTTTTCCAGGAAATATTTTGAACCACCCCTTACAATTCGACTCCCCGGATGAGTGGCTTGAAGCGGTGCTGAATAACTTTGACGAATTCCTCATTGATCACGCCGCCAATGAGAAGAAAGCGTCTGCGGTTGCCCTGTCTATGGTCTCTCACTATCCGGACAAACCTGCACTGGTCCTGGCAATGGTTGATCTTGCCCTGGAAGAATTAAATCACTACCGCCAGGTTCTGAAGCTGATGTTAAGCAAGGGTCTAGTTTCAGTGCCCGATGAAAAGGACCCGTATGTGAACGCTATTATCGCGAAAATCCGTCGTGGCCCGGATTATTATTTTATTGACCGGTTGCTAAGCGCAGCCGTAATCGAAGCCAGGGGTGCCGAGCGATTCAACTTGCTGGGTGGGACTCTGGAAGACCCCGCACTTGCCAGTTTCTACAAATCCCTGGCTCGATCAGAGCAAAAGCATCAGAAGCTGTTTATTGAACTGGCACGGGAATATTTCACCGACCAGGAAGTCGAGGCTCGCTGGCAACAATGGCTGCAGATTGAAGCCAGTGTCATCAAGTCATTGCCTATTCGTCCAAGACTCCATTAACGCCTGGTGCAATAATGGTAGATCGCCAAAAAAAAAGCCCGGTCGATCAGTATTTGGCCTCCCATGGGGAACCCGAAACACTGAGCCTCGCCAAATTGGATCTCGCCAAATCAGAACCCGGTGTATGCAAGGCTGGTCCTTTTCGGTTCTGTCTGGTCATACCTGCGTTCCAGGAAGACTGGCAGGAACTGCAACTGGTGTGGAAGCAGCTGAACCGGGACTGCCTGATCATAATCGTTGCCAATTCGGCAGTGGAAGATGATCCGGTAACCCGCAAACTCATCAAAGATATCGAGTCAGAATCAGCATCCTTGTCCAGTAACGAGGCGCTGACCTGTTTGAAAACCCGTGATCAACGCACCTTGGTACTGGTTGACCGCTGTACGCACCCTGTTCCGGAAAAGCAGGGCGTGGGTCTGGCGAGAAAAATAGGCGCCGACATCGCATTGACACTGATAAACAAACACCAGGTGACGACACCATGGATTTTCACCACAGATGCGGATGTCCGGTTGCCAGCTTCTTATTTCGATGGCTTCACCCAGGTGGACCGACAGGCGCCGGGCAAGGATGTCGCTGCAAGAATCTACCCTTTTACGCATTATTCAGCAACCGAGACCCGGGAGGCCTGCACGCTTTATGAAATAGCTCTCCACTACTATGTCTGTGGATTGAGGTATGCGAGTTCTCCCTACGCCTTCACGACCGTGGGGAGCACTATCGCCATCAGCGCACGTCATTACGCACAGGTTCGCGGGTTCCCCAAACGATCAGCCGGGGAAGATTTCTACCTGTTGAACAAGCTGGCAAAAACAGGCTCAGTTGACCAGCTGACAGAACCACGGATAGAGATTTCCGGTCGTCTTTCCAGACGAGTCCCTTTTGGTACTGGCGTGAGCATCGGTAAAATACTGCAACTGGCCAGCCCTGCTAGTGACTACCGGTATTACAATCCCGCCATCTTTCATTGCCTGAAACAGTTCCTGTTTGAGTTAAATCAGTCCCGCAGTGCCTCTGACTTGAAGAACTATTTTTCGGATTCACGGGTCCGTCCATGGTGTGAAGCCGCCAATCTGTTTGTCGTGATTGAGTCGAAGCAAAATCAGAAACCCGAAGTGTTCCAGAAGTTCATCCATGACTGGATGGATAGCTTCCGAACGCTCAAGCTTGTTCACTTTTTACAGGAACACTACTTTCCAGGGGTTTCTCTCGGTGGGATCTTCGACGGCGCCATTTTGCCACCATTAGGGGAAGTAGATTTGTCAGACCTGACAAAACTGAAAAAACTGGTCACAACTGATAGGCAACCAGCACAGTCAGGTAGATAATCCCTTATTTGCAGAACCTCCGATTTAGTAGATCAGAGGCTTCCTAAACCTTTCGAATTTCAGGACTATTCATATGATCAAGCCATTCTCAATCGACATCCCTGACAGTGCCCTATCTGATCTCCGGACAAGGCTGAAAATGACCCGCTGGCCCGACGAGGTTGGTAGTAACTGGCAATATGGCACTGACCTTGGTTATTTGCAGGAACTTTGTGACTACTGGCTAACGGATTTTGACTGGCGCAAGCAGGAAACGGAACTAAACCAACTGGATCAGTTTACGACGACTATAGAAGATCGTCAGGTACACTTCATCCATCAAAGGTCAACACATGAGAATGCCATCCCGCTGTTAATGACCCACGGTTGGCCAGGTTCTATTACGGAATTCACTAAGATCATCCCCATGCTCACCCGGCCGGAAGCGTTTGGTGCCGACCCGAAAGATGCTTTCCATGTCATCTGCCCTTCGATTCCTGGCTATGGTTTTTCAGATCCTGCGCGGGAACCAGGGTTTGACCAAAAACGGGTCGCTGAAGGTCACGTTAACCTGATGCAGCAACTGGGCTATGAACACTATGTGGTTCAGGGTGGTGACTGGGGTTCCGCAATCAGCAGCTGGAATGCAGTATTGGCCCCTGACAATGTGACTGGATTACATCTGACGCTGGTCTTCGCCGGTTATCCAAAAAACAAGGCCGATCCGTTCGACGGCGTGACGGATGATGAGAAGCAACGTCTGGAAGAGCGTAAATCACATATGCTCGACGGAACCGGATATCAGGCAATTCAGGGTAGCAAACCCCAAACTCTGGGCTATGGATTGAACGATTCCCCCATCGGGCTGGCGGCGTGGATAACCGAAAAGTTCCATAGCTGGACAGACTGCGATGGTAACGTGGAAAATGCCGTCACCAAAGACGAGTTACTGACGAATATCATGATTTACTGGGTTACCGGCAGCATCACCTCATCCGCCCGTCTTTATTACGAATCGAACCATGTTAAAAACAATCTGCATGAACATGGTAGAATCGCGACCCCGACCGGATGCACAATGTTTCCCGGCGAGCTATTTCAACCGCCCTGCCAATGGGCAGACGAGTTATTTAATATTCAACACTGGACCAAGCAGCCCAAAGGTGGCCACTTTGCCGCGCTGGAACAACCGGCGTTGCTGGCCGCGGATGTCAGACACTTTTGTCGCAGGTTTAGATAAAGATAGTAGATCAGTTTATGCACAAAATTTTCATTGATGGTCAGTCGGGAACGACGGGTCTGCAGATTCACGAACGGTTACAGGATCGACCGGATATCTGTCTGCTTGCCATTGCCGATGCGGATCGAAAGAATCCGCTGATTAAGAAAGAACTGATCAATGAAGCGAGCGTGGTTATTCTATGCCTTCCCGATGCCGCTGCAAAACAAACTGTCGCCCTGGCGGAGGGAACAAACGCCCGCATGTTGGATGCCAGCACAGCCCACAGAGTTGATCCCAACTGGGTCTACGGATTGCCAGAGTTAGCGCCGCAGCAGCGGCAGCAAATCAGCAGTGCAAGATACGTTTCAAATCCCGGCTGTTATCCAACAGGTTTTCTGCTGGCTGTCGCACCGCTGGTGAACAAAGGTTTGCTCGCGAAGAATACCCAGTTAAGCATCAGCGCCATTTCGGGATATTCCGGTGGCGGACATACCATGATTGATCGCTACCAGGCAGAACAGAAAAACCAGACATCGGCTCCCTGGAGCTCCCGCCCCTATGGATTGAAATTTGGCCACAAGCACATCCCGGAAATGCAGCATTTTGCATCACTTGAGCATCCGCCGCTTTTTATGCCTTCAGTGGGTAACTATCATCAGGGGATGCTGGTTAGCACACCCCTGGCGAGGGAATTTTTCACTCGATCCATTCGTCTGGAAGATATCTACATTTGCCTGCACGAATACTACGATACCGAACCCTGCATTCGCGTCCATGAACCTAACTCCACCGAATCACTAGAAGATGGCTTCCTGGATCCAGAGGCAAATAATCATACAAACCGAAATGATATTCATGTTTTTGGCAACGATGAGCAGATTCTGTTGGTTTCACAGCTGGACAACCTGGGCAAAGGCGCGGCTGGGGCGGCAATTCAAAACCTGAACCTGATGCTCGGTATCGATGAATTAACAGGACTAACATTTTAACCCGGTCGTGAAGCAGCCTCAGGTCGTTCCAATTGCAACTCAAACAAAACTATCATGGCGTCATCCTGGTTCATATTGTGCTATTGCTGCACGGGAACTTATCAAATGAAATTATCTGAACTTTCACTGTCTGCTCTGCATGAGCTGTATGACACCTTGAGCCATAAGTATGAGCAATTCCGCGCTCAAATGCTCAACCTGGATTTAACCCGTGGTAAACCAGCATCCGAGCAGCTAGACCTGTCAAACGAGCTGGATGGTATTCTCGGTGGTTTCTATCTTTTGCAGGACGGTACCGATGTCAGGAATTATGGTGGCATCCCCGGTATCCCTGAGGCAAGAGCGCTTGGCGGCGTGTTCCTGGGATTGCCAGCAAACGAAGTTATGGTAGGCGGCAACAGCAGCCTAACGTGGATGTACCAGTATATTGAATTCATGCTGAGGCAATCCTGGCAGCAACAGGCAGGTACTTCCAAAGTTAAGTTCCTCTGCCCTGTTCCCGGCTATGACCGACATTTTACCATCTGTGAACACTTCGGCATTGAGATGATTAACGTTGACACTAGTGAACAAGGACCGGATATGGGCCAGGTTGAGTCGCTGCTGGAATCAGACCCAATGATTAAAGGCATCTGGTGTGTGCCTAAGTATTCAAACCCAACAGGTGTGACCTACAGCGATGAAGTTGTCCGGCGGATGGCAACACTGGCGAATAAAGCAGGGCCAGACTTTAAGATAATGTGGGATAACGCTTATGCCGTACACCACATTAATGACGAACACGATACGTTAGCTAATTTAATGGACATCGCCCGTGAGAATTCGACCCAGGACAGTATCGTCATGCTGGCATCCACGTCGAAAGTCACATTCGCCGGGGCGGGAATTTCTTTTATTGGGATGGCACAGAACAATCTCGCCAGTTTTGAAGCATTCCTGTCTGTTTCACAGATCGGCCCTGACAAGGTTAATCAACTAAGACATGTCAGGTTTCTTGTGGATTCTGAAGGCGTTCGGAAGCAGATGGAAAAACACAAGGCAATTATTCGCCCGAAGTTCCAACTGACGGAACAGATCCTTTCCCAACATCTCGGTGACAAAGACATTGCAACATGGACACGGCCGAACGGTGGCTACTTTGTC
>LWDU01037116.1_pt1 | contig 51441 bp, 53 predicted proteins | sample 727161 | NCBI WGS metagenome assembly LWDU01 (sample SAMN04566230, study PRJNA314399) | hydrothermal vent metagenome | isolation source: deep sea hydrothermal plume seawater | place: Mexico: Gulf of California, Guaymas Basin | collected 2004-07-11
CTCCAGGTTGTTTGATTCATTCGCAGTTTCAAATCAACCAGATACGCCGCTTTTTTCAAGTACTCAATACACCACTTTCAGTTATAACTCGAGCCTCCTTCACTCCCCCCCTTTTTATTGCACTCTCAACTCTGGGTAAGAATGTCCGACAAGTATAACTGGCCTGTTCTAATGTCATCTCCTGTAAGAACTAAAATAAGAGAAGGAATCGATTCGCATATCCAACACCATGGACCAGGCTGTGAATCATTTGAAATCCAAATAGATATTCATCATTCCAATACCTTTAGAGCTCTAGCAAAGTGTCGATGCAAGGATGTGAACCACGCTTTTATCGTAAGAAGAGAGATCCCCCAACAAGCCCCTTTCAATTTCTTTCCACATTCAAAGTGACGGGTCTAGTTGACTCTCCTCGACCAATATAACCTATCACACTTAATCACAACCTCACTTAAATAGTCCTTACGGTTTTCACCTCTTTTTTGTAGCAGAGCCATATAAGTTGTGTAGTGGTTCATGAGATAGTATACTACCAGTCCCTATTTTTTATTTAAATTTAATCAAGGAGCAAGTGCATGGCGATCATCAGTCAAGTTAGAAATATTGGTATTTCAGCCCACATCGATTCTGGCAAAACAACTCTGACGGAACGGGCCTTATTTTACACGGGAAAAATCCACAAGATTGAAGAGGTCCGCGGAAAATCAGGAGTGGGCGCGACGATGGATTCGATGGATTTGGAGCGGGAAAAAGGAATCACGATCCAATCGGCCGCAACCTATTGCGAATGGAAAAACTACATCATCAACATCATCGATACTCCCGGCCACGTCGATTTTACCATTGAGGTGGAACGAGCCCTTCGTGTGCTTGATGCTGCCATTCTCGTCCTTTGTGGCGTCTCTGGCGTCCAAAGCCAATCGATCACGGTTGACCGCCAGATGCGCCGCTACAAGGTTCCTCGGATCGCCTTCATCAACAAATTGGACAGGACGGGAGCCGACCCCTTCCGAGTCATCAAACAGCTCCGTGAAAAGTTGGGGCACAACGCACACGCCATCAGTATGCCCATCGGAGCGGAAATGGATTTCCAAGGAACGGTCGATCTCACCAATATGAAAGCCTACTACTTTGATGGCGACAACGGAGAGAATGTTCGAGAGGAAGAGATTCCGGCCGAGTTGAAGGCCCAGGCCGAGAACCTCCGCCATGATCTGGTCGAAGCGATCAGCGACTTCGACGACAACATCGCCGAGAAATTCCTAGAGGAGGAACCCGTTTCAACCGACGAACTTCGCAAGGCAATCCGTAAGGCGACCATCTCTCTTCAATTCATCCCCGTGATGATGGGCTCCGCATTCAAGAACAAAGGCGTTCAACTTCTTCTCGACGGGGTCGGTTACTATCTTCCCAATCCCACTCAGATCACCAATGAGGCGCACGATCAGGACAACGACGAAGCCAAAGTCATCTTAGAAAGCACGCCCGACAAGCCGCTCGTCATGCTCGCCTTTAAATTGGAAGATGGTCGCTATGGTCAGTTGACCTATATGCGTGTTTATCAGGGAATAGTCAGAAAAGGAGACACGATCCATAATGTGACAACAGGGAAGAAGGTCCGCGTCTCCCGGCTGGTCCGGATGCACTCCGACGAGATGCACGATATCGACTCTGCTGAAGCGGGAGATATTGTGGCGCTTTTCGGTGTTGACTGCGCTTCCGGAAACACCTTCACCGATGGGACCATCCGCCACACCATGACCTCAATGTATGTCCCTGACGCCGTCATCTCCCTGGCCGTCTGGCCGAAAAAGAAGGGAGACGCCGGAAACTTTTCTAAAGCGCTCAACCGCTTTATGAGAGAAGATCCCACTTTTCGTGTTCACCGCGACGATGAGAGCAACCAGACCATCGTTTCCGGCATGGGTGAGCTTCACCTTCAAATTTATATCGAACGAATAAAACGGGAATACAGCTGTGAGATCGAGTCGGGAGAACCGCAGGTTGCCTACCGGGAAACAATCTCTCAGAAGGCCGAGTTCAAGTACACCCATAAAAAGCAGACCGGCGGTTCTGGACAATTCGCAAAAATGGGAGGATACATCGAACCGCTCCCATCCGATGCGGTTGAGACCTTTGAGTTTGTCGAAGACATCAAGGGAGGCGCAATCCCGCGCGAATATATCCCTGCCTGTGAGAAGGGATTTCGTGAACAAATCAAGACCGGTTCGCTCATCGGGTTTCCTGTGGTGGGTGTTCGTGTCGTCCTAAACGACGGCGCCTTCCATGCGGTCGACTCTTCTGAAATGGCCTTCAAAACCTGCGCGATCGCCGCTTTTAAGGAAGTCTATCCTCACGGCAAACCGATTATCCTGGAGCCGATTATGAAATTGGGATGCGAAGCGCCCGTCGAATTCCAAGGAGGTGTGATCGGACTGCTCAATCAGAGACGGGGTGTTATCCTCGGAACGATAAACAACGAGACCTTCGTTCAAATCGAGGCCGAGGTTCCGCTTTCCGCAATGTTCGGATTTTCCACTGATCTCCGAAGTGGTACGCAGGGAAAGGGTGAATTCTCAATGGAGTTTCTGAAATATGCCCCAGTACCAAAACAAATCTCCGCAGAGTTGATCAAGGCCTACCAAGACGAAAAAGCCGCAGAGAATAAATAAAATTCTGGCTTGCATTGAGTGCCCCCCTGGGATAACCCAGCGGGGGAAATCATTGGCTAAAAATGGACAGTTTCCTGAGACTACTCTTTTCAAACTCCATTGGGCTCAAATAACCCAAGGAAGCTCTGATTAAGTCTGGGTTGATTTTTTAAGGAGAAAAAATGTTTCGATTCAAGGCGTAAATCGAAGAGGATGGTTCTCGCGAAGCCATAGCCCTCTATTTGGAAGAACCACGCCCTGAAGGCGAGGATTCTTCGACACGAAATGAAAAAATCTTTATCTTTATTCGCTCGCTAACTGCGTACACTTGCTGTGCATGTTCAAGATTTACAACGCTGAAGCGGGGCATTTTAGCCCTGAAAATTTAATTCATGACTTATTCAGAGCTTCCCCAAGTAAGAGTGACATCGCTTACTGTTAATAAACGTTTCAATGTAATCGACAGCGGACTCGCTTTTAAAGCGTCTTACTCAAAATATCCCGTCCACAAGGTTATTTCGTTGAAGATGTTTTGAGAAACAAAATATCTGTGGATTTCGAGTAGTAACCTTCAATATCTTAAGAAAATCGTTGTGTGAAGGTTTCAGGGAAAAGTTTTAAAAATTGAAATGGGTAGAAGGTAAACGGTTTCCCGCCTAAGGAATCAACTATACAAACTATACAGCCGGGAGGGGAAAAAGGTTGTCTGAATACGTTACCCCTTTGAAAAGATGGTGCGCCCAGAGGGATTCGAACCCCCGCCACCTTGATTCGAAGCGTGAAAAGGGGTATTTTCACAACTGCTTTATTTTGGGATTTTTTACATACTTTAGTCGTAATATCAATATGTTATCAGATTTCTATAGGTTCTGCTGATTGCCATTAATTCTATCGTTTTCGCTTAATTCTGTCACAATTTTGACACAATACTATTACAGTATTAAAATCGTCCGGTATAGAACGGTGTCTGAGGGTAACTTAACCGGCACACGGGTTAGAAAAATAATAATCTCTCCTCTCTCAAACCTATTCTACCCAACGATAACCAACTCCAACAATGAGTTTTGTCACTTTTTAAAATAAGCATTCATCTTACAAATCGATAACATTCAAAGTTTTAAGAATTATCGATTACCAAGGGAAATGTTTGGCCGGTTAAACCTAATATCGATGGTAATGGTCACTAGAAAAGAACGTACGCATGGGATGGTTCTCTACGCTAATGCTTAATCTGAGTGTTTCACCAGAGTTGACATAAAGATAGAGCATGATTATAATTTAATCATGAACAAGGACCCCTCGTCTAAAAAACGGCTTTTCACCTTTGTACTGCTCCCCGTCTGGTTCTTTGTCTGGGGGATCTGCCCCTGGGATAATGCTTCTGTGGCTGCCCAGCCTTTAGTGGCAACCCACGCCGGGCATGGCCACCAGGAAATGGACGATACCCACCATACCTCCAAGGGAGTTGAACATAGCTGCGTCGGAGCGATTTCACTTTCCAAACAGCAGTCAAACTGGGGAAAAGACTCTCTCCAACCTCTTCCGAGGAACGAATCTTCAGGTTCAATCTTCGTGTTCGCCCAGTTTCATCAGCCTCCCCATCTTCCTTTGCCGTTTTCACAAACGCTCAGGCTCCCCAAGCGTTTTTCTAATCTTTATCAGATCCACCAATCCTTTCGCCTTTAATACCCCCTTTAAATACCCAACGATATAAGATTCGGGTAACAGTTTACTGATATTCCAGGAACATACTCATCCTTTGAAAAGAAGGAGGTGTGTTATGTGTTGTCCAAGATGTGATGGTTTAATGGTCCCAAATCGATTCCAGGATTTTTGGGATGACATGGACAGATTTTCTTTTATTGGGTTCCGTTGTCTACTCTGCGGAGAAATCATTGATCAGACCATTCTAGCCAATCGAGAAGCATTGGAATTTGTGATGGATTAAGTGAAAACAGTCCTGAAACGATATTAAAGATGCGATTGGTTCACCTCAATTGATCTAATAAATCAAGGGATTTTAACTTTAACATGAGATATTTCCAGGCCCCAAAAAATCGTTTTTCGATATCATTGCTATTGTTTGTCTGGTTTTTTATCTGGGGAGTCTGTCCTTGGGATAATAATTCAGCATCCGCCCAAACCTTAATGACGGCCCATGCTGGGCATGGCCACCAGAAAACGGATGACACCCACCACACCTCCAAGGGGGGAGAGCATACCTGTTCCAGGTCGGCATTACTATCCAAAGAAGAGGCAAGCTGGGGAAAAGGCCCTTTGATACCGCTTCCTCACAACGATTCTACTGTATCGATCATAGTAACATCCCGATTCTACCATCCTACCCACCGTCCATTACACTTTTTAGAAGCGCGAATATTTCTCAAGCGGATCTCGAACCTCTACCAACTCAATCAATCTCTGCGTCTTTAAGATTTCCTTTCATAATATGCCTAGCGGTTCCGAATATCGGTTCTCCGATAGTCCGGATGCAAATTCACCTCTTGAAAAGCATATTTCTATCTTATTGAAAGGAAGTTCCAATGCCGACAACATCAAAGACTCTACTGAAGGTTCTAGGAAGAATCATCCCCATTTTTTTTCTAGGGTTATTTGTCCTAGCGATATTCCCTTCTCCCTCAAAGGCGATCCCTGCCTTTGCAAGAAAATACGATCTTTCCTGTACCTCCTGCCATACCAAGCCCCCCCGTTTGAATGCCTTTGGCGAGGTCTTTCACATGGCAGGTTACCAGATTCCTCAAACCAAGGAGGGGGAGCTTCGTAAGAAGCGGCGAATCGGACGGGTCAACTCCGAGATCGAGATGCTGAATATCTTCGGGCTCCGGGCGACCGGGAACTTTGCCGAGTCTTTCTCCGGCGGGAATCCGGTCGAAAGCAACCTGGCACTGCCGCGTGAGATCGAATTCTATTTTGCAGGGACCTTTACCGACGACGTCAGTTATTTTTTGAATCTAAGCAACGAAATCGATGCCATTCAAGGCATCGAAAACGGACTCTTCGAAAAAAAGACGGAATTCGGTCTGGGCAAAGAATTTCTCCTCATGTTTGATCTTGGGCCTTCAATATCGAAAAAGCCGTCCGGTGGCATGAGCGGCCCGATGATGATGGGGCCGATGGTCATGGTCGGGAAGGTTGACCCTTCGACCAATTTTTCTTACTCGACCAATCGGCAGTTCATCATCAATAGTCCAGGACGCGTCGATAAAGGCGGACAGATACAGCGATTTACTCTGACACCCTATGCCTTTGCCTCAAAGTTTTTTGGGCTGAGCACGGGTGACGGCCAATCTCTTGAAGTCACACGATCCGTCCTCTACAACACTTCCGGAGGTTTTGGCCTTGATGTCCATGCAATGGTCGCAGGGAAATATATGATTCAGGCCGGCATCATGCAAGGCATCGAAGCGGGCACCGCTGATGTGAACGAAAAAAAAGACCCCTATCTGATGGCACGAATGAATTTCGGGGGCACGGAATATTTTTCCGGGAGTGTTTCAGGGCTCGCCAATTGGGGAAACGACACGGCAATGGTTGGAAATCAGTTGATCGACTGGTTCCGCTACGGCTTCGCAGGCAACGTGAAGTATAAGTTGCTCGACATCTATGGAGCGATAATTTGGGATAAAATCAGTGGTCTGCCCGCGAGTGCCGCCGCGACCTTTGATGACACTGCCGTGGGTTTAACGATAGAGGGCGACCTGCTCATCACCGATCAACACCTCGTTTCCCTCAGATATGACCAGATGATATCAGGAGGTTTTGTCAACCAAAAGGCAGATGGAAAAGTCCTGACACTCCAGGTCAGAAAATACTACAGGGACAACTTCGCCCTCTTTTTACGCGACAGCGTAAATGTCGGGACGGTCAGTGACAACCCCCTTCAGAATTTCAGAAACCTTGTTGCGGTCGGAGTCGATTTTGATTTTTAGAATGAACGCGCACCCTAGGCAGGAGGCAATTATGCGTCTATTAAAACCAGTAGTTATGACCCTTGGACTTCTGAGCTTCGTCGTCCTGTTTGTTTCGATTGCACAGGTTCAATCGCAAGAGATGGACCATTCCTCTATGGACATGGAGGGAGGTGAAATGAAAGAGATGGATGGCATGGAAGACATGCAGAGTATGGATGATATGAACATGAAAGAACCAAATGCGATGGCCGTCATGAAAGGGAAGATGATTTTTCAGATGAGCTGTTTTTTCTGCCACGGCAGGAAGGGAGAGGGTGACGGCCCCGCCTCAAGATTTATCGGGCCCTACTCTCACCCGAGGCCGAATAATTTTACGATGGGGATCTTTAAATTTCGGTCGACCGAATCGGGTGATCTTCCCATGTTGACGGACCTCATGAGGACCATTCGTGAAGGGATTCCAGGGTATATGCCGTCTTTTCGAAATCTGGGTGAAGACGGCATCAAGTCCGTGGCGATGTATATCGCAAAAGAGTTTATTCAGGAAGAGCTTCCGACCACGACAACGATCAAGTATGTCAAACATGTGGGTCCCTATGCCTATTCGGCTAAGAGCGCCTTGCGTGGCAGACTGCTATTTAACATCATGAAATGCAATGAATGCCATGGCGATGATGGTAAGGCCGGGCGGATGGATCTCAGGGATGAACGACAACTCATGATCCATCCGGTTGATCTTACGCGACAGGAAACCTTCGGGAATGGAACCTCCCACGAAGACATCTACCGGACCATCATGACCGGCCTCGACGGTACCCCCATGCCCGGCTACAACGATTCCTTCAAAGGGGAAGAAGACAGCGCCTGGGATCTGGTGCATTACATTCTCTCCCTTCAGGGGCGATAAGGAATTAGAGGGAAATTGGAAGAGTGAATAGAAAACTTGAGGGACTTTCAAAAATAGGTTTTATTCCATAATTCATATCAGATGACGAAAGGAGTTAAGATGAAAAATATTGTCATCACATTAGGTACTGCCCTAACACTTGCCACGCTTGTGGGTTTGACGGTAGTTTACGCCGGCCTGTTCAATGTGTCCACATCATGGAAAGATCCAGCCTTGATCCGCTGGGTATTGGCCACTACACGGGAGAACGCCGTGAAAAGCCGTGCAGCCTCAATCAAAGTGCCGCCCATGAAAGGGACGCAACAGGTCGAAGAAGGTTTCCGCAGTTATCGTGAGATGTGTGCAAGCTGTCATACCCCGCCGGGAGCTTCAGCCTCTCCGATAGCCCAGGGACTAAACCCTGAACCACCGGACCTTGCCAAGCGTGCCGAACAGATGTCTTCCGCCGAGCTGTTCTGGGTGATTAAAAACGGCATCCGGATGACCGGAATGCCGGCCTGGGGACCGACGCATAAAGATGAGGAACTTTGGAATATCGTTGCATTTGTAAAGACCTTACCCAATATGAGTAGTGAGGATTACCGGACACTCGATCAGCAAGCTTCAGAGGGACATGGTCATAGTGACGGTGGACACAACGAAGAAGGGGGTGAGTCCGGTCACGGTGATGATTCGCATCACGATGAGGCGGATGAGTTTGGGGATCGACAGGCACATTGAAAAGGACTTGCACCTTAATTCTAGGAACAATTAATAGAACGTGATCTCAACCTATTGTTGCACTTATTATTCGAATCCGTGATTGCCATTAGTACTAAGGACCAAGAGTATTGCAATCCGTTACGGAACAGCGGGACCTACGACAAGCCAGAAGTTGAAATCCAAGAGACTAATGAAGATACCGGAAGGAGAAAACCTAATCCTCCTCCCAGGGGACCCACGGTAAACACTAGGAAGTTCCCTCTCTTTGGAAGCACCATAGTCATCATCATAAGACCTTTTCAATAAACTTTTTCCTTTTATTTTTGACCTTTTACGACCTCCAGAACGTCTCGCCTAAATTTACTTCTCTTCAATCTAAATATTAACCCTCCTAATAAAGTCTCACGCATCTTAGGATTCTTCCAATGTATTGCGCATCACTCGCCAAGCTGAACTGTTTTCGTGAACTTGACACAGAGGAGTGAAGTGGTCGGGAGTTGATCTTTTTCGAAAGACCGTCACCGTCTTTCGTTCCAAGAACGGGGAGAAAAGGACCATTCCTCTCAACCAGACGGCAACCCATCTTCTCAGGCAGAAATCGAAGGTCAGGGCACTTATGACAAATCTCGTCTTCCATAGCAAGGCCCACACCGAGATTGACGTAAACAACCTGAGGCGTGCCTATCGTTCGGCTCTCAATAAGGCCAGGATCGAAGATATCCGCTTTCATGACCTACGGCATACCTTTGCGACTCGGCTCGTCCAGGTGGGGGTGGACATCTACAAAGTGCAAATCTTGCTCGGCCATAAAACTCCAAGCATGACCCAGCGTTATGCACATCACTACCCGGAAAGCCTTAGAGATGGGGTGGAAATCTTGGATAAAAGGGAGAATTTTGTCACAATTTTAACACAATCGCCGACTGTGGCAGGTGTACGTTCTCTCTAAGTCATTGAAAAGATGGTGCGCCCAGAGGGACTCGAACCCCCGACCCCTTGGTTCGAAGCCAAGTGCTCTATCCAGCTGAGCTATGGGCGCGTGACATGGAATGGAGTTACCGGAGGGCCCTCATTCTTTGCTCCTTATTGTCCGGTTTCCTATGGATGGTGGGGGGTGATGAAGATCAGAAGTTCGTTCTGAATTTCATTTTTGATCTGTTTTTTGAAAAACCACCCGATGATCGGAATCTTTGACAACCAGGGGCCCCCCTTTTCCGCTGTCGATTCCCGACGGGTATAGATGCCGCCGATGGCAATCGTTTCACGGTTTCCCACTAATAGGTGGGTCTCGGCCGTTCGGGTAAGTAAGGGGGGAATGCCCTGCACCTGCTGGCTGCAATCAGGATCTTTTTTAGTGGTCTTGACATAGAGGAGGATCTGATTGTCGGGTGTAATATGAGGGATTACAATGAGTTCAAGTTTTGCGTCGATGGTCGTGACCACGGTCGTTGCCCCCGTGCCGGTGACCGATGTTCCTCCACCGGCTCCCGTCTGTGCCCCTGTGGATAGGATCGCGGCCGTCGGGATCAGGATCTCCGTCCCGCTTGAGATGACTGCCTTCTTGTTGTTTAACGTCAATACGCGGGGATTGGAGAGGATCTTCCCCTGCCCGGTGTCCTCCATCGCTGACAACTGGATGTCGAGCTGCCTGGCCGATCCGATACTCCCGACCAGTAACCCGATGGCGCCGCCTGATCCTGCCCCGACGGTGGCCGGAAGATTGACCAGGAAATTACTCCCGGAAAGACCAGTCCCACCGGTTAAACCCGTCCCGGTCACCTGAAAGAACTTGTTTGAACCGGCTTCGAGCCTTCCTCCCCATTGGATTCCCAACTCCCGGGTAAAGTTGGAATTCACCTCTACGATACGCTCCTCAATCATCACTTGCGGGGTTTCACTGTCGAGGGTCCTGACAACCATGACAATTTTCTGTATGTTTCCAGGGTCATCCCGGACAATCAAAGAGTTGGTGCGAACATCGAGTGAAACACTTCCCTTCTTGGTCAATAATTCTTTGATGATCTCTTTCGTTTCCCTTGCATCTGCAAACGAAATCGGGATAATCTTCGTCTCCAGATCCGTTTCACCCTCACCGAATGGCGATTTTATGACACGGACAATATCCCCTTCCCTGAACGAAACAAGGTTGTTGACCTTCAGGATCGACCCCAGGGCTTCTTCAAAAGAAACCTCCCGAAAACTGAGGGTGACTTTTCCGCTGACATCTTCGCTAACGATAATATTCAGTTGGTTCTCCTGGCCGAGAGCACGGAGGACATCTTTTAAGTCGGCATCCCTGAATTCCATAGAGAGAAGGGATGAACCCTTGTCCAAGTCTTCTGGATGCCGGTGTCCTGCTCCAGCATCCAAAGGACCGATCACAAAACCAAGCAGAAGGACAAGAAGCAGGACGACTATCCGTGTCCGTCTGTTCCCAGGTCTGTCTTTTTCATATGGCTGCATTCGACACCCTCCTTGCGGCGCGACTTGAGGAATCTCTGATTCAGGGCTTCCTCTATTATCTCGTGGTAAACGGATCAACTCTTAACTCCAGAACCCCTGATGCATTTTTCAGAATAACACGGTCCGGCTGAATATCGTGAACCGCCATCCCATCAATCCGGAAACGGATCCTTAAGACATCGGAGTCCGGTTCAATATGAATATCACTGGCCCCTTCACGAACTGCCTGCATGATGGCCGTATTCACAAGTTTCACCACGGGGGCATCCTCTGCAACTGTTTCCAGACTCTCTCCATCTCCATCCCCTGTCTCCCCGGAGTCGATGAGGTAGGGGCTTTGTGCCTCACGTCGGTCTCCCCGGCGTCGTTCTCCTGTCCCCTCCCGGCGATCTGTAGTTGCTCGCTGCTCCTCAAAACTCCGAACCACCTCCTCCATCGTCCCGGTCATGCTGTAGTAGCGGTCAGACTTCATCATGTCCGCCTCTTTGCTCATCACCGGCTCAACCTGGCATCCGGACACACGCTTCACGTCATCGATGGCGAAAACATTGAGGGGGTCGGCCATCGCCAGGGTTAAGCTGTTTTCTTTCTTAAAGAGAGGAATCACGCTGTGACGGCGGGCAGGATTTCAGGAACCACCTTGATCACCTCCGGGTCGATGAGCATACTGGAAAGATCGACATACTCGATCCCCATCTGCCTCCCAAGGGCCCTGATGATATCATCCTCTGTAACAAACCCGAGATCTTTCAAGAGCATTCCGATTCGGCCCCCGTGCGTGCGCTGTTCTGCCAGGGTCCGCTCCAACTGCGCTTCCGAAAGGAGTCCTTCAGAAATGAGCATCTCGCCCAATCTCTTTCTGTTCTGGAATGATTTCGGCATACTCAAATCCTCCTTCGATTCAACAGCGATCCTTCCCGGTCATAATTGATTTTCAACCCTATCCTATGGTAAATTCCCTGGAAGGCTGGGGTATTGCCCACTGCTCGTTCAACAGGAAAAGATAATGGGAAAAACCTTCTATTACATTGCAAAGGGCGTTCAGATCACTGGAATTGTCCTGGTATTGCACTCCCTCATTGTGTCGGCGGCTCTCGGCAAAGATATGGGCTTTCTCTACACATTTACCATCGTCGGCATGGGGATCTTCATGGCCGGCTGGCTGCTTCAGAAAATCGCCTAAAGAAACCAACTCCCGCCTATCCGTCTTGTGCTCTTCTTTCACACACGCCTAGTTCTCTTCCAGACGCCTGATTTTGACTCGCAGCTCTAACGGCCTTCCCTTACGAACCAAGGCAAGCGAGACCGTCTTTCCAACTGGGGTTTCTGCAACCAAAGAAGGAAGATCATGCATCTCTCCAACCTCTTTTCCATCAAACGTCATGATAACATCCCCTCGGAGAACACCGGCCTGCTCCGCCGGACTTTCTTCCATGACCTGTGAAACCAATGCCCCCCGCTCATCCTCCAATTGAAAGGCCCTGGCCAGATCCCGGGTTAGAGACTGAATCATTACCCCCAACCATCCCCGCGTCACCTTTCCCTCTTTTTCAAGTGGTACGAGAATCTTCTTCAGCATATTAATCGGCGTGGCAAACCCAATGCCCTGCGCGGAGGAACGCACTGCGGCATTCATGCCGACAACCTTGCCCCGCAGGTTCAGCAGAGGGCCGCCTGAATTTCCGGCATGAATACCTGCATCGGTCTGGATAAAATGATCATAGGGGCCTGCGCCAAGCACTCTGCCGGTTCCGCTGACCACGCCGACCGTCACAGAGGTTTCGATGCCGAAGGGATTTCCGACCGCCATCACCCATTCTCCGATTTCAAGATGCTCCGAATCACCCAGGATCGCCGAGGGGAAGGGCACTTCTCCCTCGATCCGCAGGAGAGCGACATTGAGTCTTTCATCCGTTCCGATCACCCGCGCCGGGAACTCCCTCCCGTCAGAAAGCCGAACCGACATCCCTCCCACCACCCGGTTCCAGGGTTTTGGCGCAACAACATGGTAATTGGTAAGAATCAAACCGGTGGGATCAATGATAAAACCCGTTCCCAGGCTTCCCGCTTTCACCTCCGTTTTGAGGTAGTCTCCAAAAAGGAAGAAATCTTTGAGCGGCCCCTCGCCCTCTTCTGCAAGCTCCGAAGATCGGATATTGACAATAGACCGCCCTCCAATCTCAGCAAGGGCCTTAAAGGTATACGAAGGTGTCGGTTCTTCAGCAGATAGGATAGGCAATGGGAAGAAGGAAAAGGCCAGAAGAATACTAAGTATTAACCGCATTCACAGGCCCTCAATAACAGGGAGCGAAAAAGGGTTTTAGAGGTCTTATCATTGACCGATCGTCCATCCGAAGCCTATTTCTGTGAAGAACGAGGTCAGCAGTGTGAGGGAGTTCGTAAAGATCAGAAACCCCACGGCGACCAAAACTGCACCGCTTGCCCCGGAAACAAACCGCATATAGCGCGCAGTCTTCTTGAAATAAAACAGGAAGGACTGAACCCCAATGGCAGAAATAAGGAGAGGAAGGCCAAGTCCGAGGGAATACACGGCAAGAAGCTGAATCCCCGTAAAAACAGAACCAGTCGTACTTGCATAGAGGAGGATCGACCCGAGGATGGGACCGACACAAGGGGTCCAGCCCGCACCAAAGGCAATGCCGACAAGATAAGAACCAAAATAGCCCGCAGGCTTGTTCTTGAAATGGAAACGGGAATCCCTTCCCATCAACAAGGGCTTAATCAGACCCATGATGTACAAACCAAAAAACATTATGAGGGCGCCGCCAAAACGCCGGAGGAGGACTTGATTCGAAAGGAATAAATGACCGAGGAAAGTTGCCGATGCGCCGAAAAGAATAAAAATCGTTGAGAAACCCAGGATAAACATCAGAGAGTTTTTCAACGCGATCTCACGGGCCCGCCCCTTCCCTCCCGCCGAGGTCAGTTCATCAAGGGACAGACCGGTAATAAAGGAAACATAAGAAGGGACAATCGGAAGAACACATGGAGAGACAAAGGAGAGAAACCCCGCAGAAAAAGCGATAAAGAATGACATGTTTCCCGTCGGCTGCATACGTGTTCGCTTGTAACGATTCAGCACGCCACTATTTTCCTTCATAGCGGCGGTGCTCGAATCCTCACGTATGTAACATACGTTCCGGTTCTGTACTCCTCGCACCTTGCCCTGAAGAAAAATAGTGGCGTGCTGAATCGTTACATCCCTTTAACCTTTCTTGTTATCGCCTTCGGCTAGGCCTGATTGACCGATTTCTTCATAAGGCCGGTTGACTAATTCTTTCACAAAGGCCTGCGCGTCCGGATCGTTCCAGTCCTTTGCCCCCAATAAACGATCCGTCACCACTCCGTTACGGTCGATGACGATGCTGGTCGGGACAACTCGGACCTGGAAAAGATCATTGACGTCAAACTGGCTATCGAGCAGGATTGGAAACGTAAAGCCAAAATCTTCCACGAAGGATCGAATAGGGGCTTCGTCTCCAAGATCAATCGAAACGGCCAGAATCTCGAAATCATCCCGCACATGGCTTCGATAGAGCGCCTCCATCGACGGCATCTCCGCCTTGCAGGGTCCGCACCAGGTTGCCCAGAAATTAACAAGGACAACCTTCCCTCGATAGTCTGAGAGTGACGCCCTGCCCCCGCCTAGATTTTTGATATTAAAATCCGGGGCAAGATTTCCAACCTCTATGCCCATTTTCAGGGGAAGCGCCTTTTCCTTCGGCCCGATCTTTGTCTCGGTGCAGGCAAACTGAAATAAAAGCACCGAGAGAAAAAGGACATAAAAGACAAGCCGTTTTATCCGCTTTGGCTCCATTCATTCGACCTCAGCCCTGTGACCGATCCAACCACAGGGGAATCCTTATGACGAAGGGAATTTCCCTGCCCGGAGATTCTGCAAGGCCTTCTTGACGGTCTCCGATTCTTCTGTCCCCTGCGGGATATACTGAAAGGCCTCTGTCCAGGTCTCGTCTGCCTCAAAGGTTCGACCCAGGGCAACAAGAGACCAGCCACGCAACCAGAGAACACTGGCATCCTGAGGCGTCACAATGAGCGCCTTATCGATGTGGAAAAGGGCCTTTTCTGCGTCTTTCGGATTGGTAAGCGCTGTCGTCCGAAGCAGGATTTCTCCCATCTGGAAATGTGCCGTGTAATGCCTTGGGTCGAGTTCGAGAACCTTTCGCCATGCGGTCAGTGCATCCTCCCACCGCTCCAAGGCCCCATAGGACCGACCAATCATCACCTGCCCCTGCAGATCATCCGGATTCTCTTTAAGACGTTTCTCCAGACGCGCAACCATGGCCACCGGGTCAATCGGGGGCATCGGCTGAGCCGGAACTCCGCCACGCGAGGTCGCATCCCGGTCAAACTTCCAAAAGACCAACTCATATAATCCGGATGAACCTGCCGCAACAAGGAGCACGACCATCCCGATGGAAACCCAATGCCCCTTCGTTGAAGATGGGACACGGGATTTTTTCTGTTTCGGAGCGATTTTTCCCGTCCATGGAATCGCATCCAAGCGGTCCAAAACTTTCAAAAACCGATGCTCATAGCCCAACTTCAGGCGTTCATAGTCACCCAGAGCAACCTTTCCCTGTGAGTAATTGACCTCAAGTTCTGAAAGCGTTCTAAGAAGGGTCTGTCGTTCGATGTCAAGATTAACCCGTTCTTCGTCAATCTCCGCCTCATTACCCACAAGCAGAGGGTTTGCCGACCTCCGGAAAAGCGGCATGGCAAGCACGCCGACGACCCCCAGGAGCATGAATGTAATTATAGCAGGGAACATCTCGTATGGAACCTACAGAAAACTACTTATTAAAAGAACGTAACTCTTCTTCAATCCGTCTTCGGTGAGCATCATCAATGGGGACTCCCGCATCCGGTTCCGTCGGTACGGGCCTTGCGGTCCATCGGCGCAAGGTTCGGTACAGGAAAAACCCTCCAAAGGCCAAGAGAATGAAGGGACCGAACCAGAGAAGCCGGTTCAGTCCGCGCACCCTGGGTTTCAATAATATAAAGTCGCCGTACCGGCTGACAAAATAGGCTCGTATTTCCTCTGGAGATTCTCCGGCAATGAGCCTCTCTCGAACGATCTTACGCATCTGGATCGCGAGCGTGGCATTCGATTCCCAGACCGATTCCGATTGGCAGACCGCACAGCGAAGTGTCTTTGAAACCTCCTTGATCCGACCCTGCAAAACCTCATCATCGACCTGTTCTGCGACACAGACACCGGAAAACACGATCAATAAAAACAGGGCAAACACAATGCCTTTTTTCATGATGAGGACACCGTCCCCACAGTCCCCGCGGTCCCGTTGAGTAGTGGGTCGATGACCTTTTCGATCATGTCCGAATAGACATCTCCGACAATCGGCCCAATCTGTTTGTGGCGGATGATCCCATCCTGGTCAATGACAAAGGTTTCCGGCACACCATATACGCCAAAATCGATGGAGATTCTGCCGTCAAGGTCCCGAATATGATCGAAATTATTTCCATGGACCTGAAGGTATTCCTTCGCCAGATGGTCCTTATCCTGATAATTTATGCCAAACATGGCAAAATTCGGGTCGTCCTCATAGTGCTTCTTGATGGCGAGGAGGGATTTGTGCTCCAGTTTGCATTCCACACACCACGACGCCCAGAAATTAACGAGAATGACCTTCCCCCTATAATCGCTTAGCGAAACCGGCGTGCCTTTGTAGAGGTCAGGACCGTTCACTTCAGGGGCCGGTGTCGCTATAATTACAGGAGGGATGAAGTTTGGATTTCCCCATAGACCCTGGTAGAAAATAAACAGAAGACCCAGAGTACCCGCAAGAAGGAGGGCATGCCACCCTTTAAAACTGCCCATCGCTTAGCTCTCCGAACGTTGTGCCACGATTCCATCTCTCCCCGAGGCCAGGGCAGGCGCGTTCTTGGCAGTGACACCGGATGTAACGGAAACGGCAGACCGCTTTCGGTCTCTTCGGAAGATATTCAAGAACCCTCCAATCCCCATAATTCCACCTCCGTACCAAACCAGGAGGACCAGGGGGTTGTGCAAGACACGCACACGAGCCCAGGTGCCGTCGGGGGAGACTTCGGGTATGGTGACGAAGAGATGGCCCATATAGGTCTGATAAATGGCGGTCTCGGTGGTTGGGGTCTGGGAGACTGTATAAAACCGCTTTTGCGGCCGCATCTGGGTTACAATTCTGCCCTCCTGGTAGATATCAAAAAGGGCCTCCCTGCCCTCCCAATTGACCCCTTCCGTACTATACAGCCTTGCCATACGAAGCTGAAAAGATTTGAGGCTGACCTCATCGCCCGGCTTCATGATGAGAATCTTTTCCGTCTGGTAAAGAGAGGAGAAGGTAATACCGACCACCATGACCAGGACACCAATATGGGTGATCAGCCCCGCAATCCGCCTGGGGTTTCTTCTGTATGCTGAGAGGAACCCTAGGAAGGGATTGACCGCATCCCGCTTTCCCCAAAAAACAGCGATCTTACTGAAATCAATAAAAATCGCGGAAGCGACAAAAGAGACAACCGTCATGCTGGCCAGGGCATACTCCTCACGGACCCCGAAGATAAATAAAAGGACCCCCGCCCCAAGGGCGAGCATGAGGGGAAGGCCGAACAATTCCTTAATGTTTCTGGCCGTCGTCTTTCGCCAGGGAATATATGGACCGATCCCCATCAGGAAGATCAGGCCCAGGGCCACCGGCATGAAGACCGCATTGTAGTAAGGGGGACCGACGGAAACCTTGTTAAACTGCAAGACCTCCATTAAGAGGGGATACAGGGTCCCGATAAAGACCGTCACCAAGGCCACAAGGAAAAAGAGGTTGTTAAACAGGAATATCGCCTCACGGGAAACGACCGATTCTATCGTGACGGAGCTCTTCAGTTTGGATGATCGAAGGATGAGGGTCCCGAAGGAGAGAAGGAGCATAAACGCGACAAATGCGAGGATAAAGACCCCCCTTCCCGGGTCGGCGGCGAAGGAATGGACCGAGGAGAGGATACCGCTTCGCACCAGAAAGGTTCCGATGAGAGATAAGGAAAAAGCCAATATAATGAGGAAGAGATTCCAGACCTTGAACATCTTCCGGGTCTCTTGAACCATGACCGAATGGAGGAAGGCGGTCGCCACCAGCCAAGGCATAAAGGCCGCATTTTCTACCGGGTCCCATCCCCAGTATCCTCCCCAACCGAGCTCATAGTAGGCCCAATATCCTCCCATCAGAATACCGGCGGTCAGGCAAATCCAGGCAAAGATGGTCCATCGCTGGGTCACCTTGACCCACTCCTCCCCCAACCGTCCTGAGAAAAGGGCGGCCATTGCAAAGGAGAAGGGAATAGACAAACCAACATAGCCTAAATAAAGCAAGGGGGGATGAATGACCATCGCGGGGTCCTGCAGGAGAGGGTTCAAGTCCTTGCCGTCAAGCGGGGCCGGAAAGATCCGCTCGAAAGGGTTTGAAAGGAAGAGGATGAGGAGCAGAAATCCGCACAGGACCAGCGATTCCATCAGGATGAGATAGGGCATCACCACCGGCTGGGTTTTCCAATGGAGCGTTGCCGCAACCATGGAGTAGAAGGCAAGGATCCAAGCCCAGAGCAGCAGGGAGCCTTCATGGCCTCCCCAGAGACCCGCGATCTTATAAAAGATCGGGAGATTGCTGTTGGAGGTGGCATAGACATATTTGACGGAGTAGTCCTCGGTCAGATATGAATAGACCATGGCGATCATCCCGACCGTGATCAGGACGAAAGTGAGGATGACCGCCCGCTGCCCAACCTGGACCCAAGCGGGATTCTTCCTCTTCAGACCTATAATCGGTGCGACAACGCCAAATATCGATAAAAGCAGCGCCGTCACCACGGCATAATGCCCTATTTCAACAACCATGCTGCTCCCTTTTTTGCCGCCAGCCCAAAACACGCCTCTGCCGTGGTTCGATTAGAGGGTTGGGCGGGGGCGGGGATAAACTATTTTAGCTGCAGGGTTTTTATAATACCTTTTGTCGGGAGCTTCACTCCCGCTTTTTTCATCTCGATCGGCATATAGTCTTCATTATGCTTTGCCATGATCATGTGAGAGTGAAAAACACGGTCTGCATCCCAGAAACCTTCAACCACGGCCCCGGTCCCCTCTTTGAACAGGTCGGGAGGGACGCCTTCAAAAGCAACCGGGATGGTTTCTGCGCCATCCGTAAGGTCAAAGGTGATCTTCAGCGTATTCGGGATGACCTTTAAACTTGCCTGAACCACCATGCCGGCCACCCGTATCTTCCTGCCGTAGCGATCCGACTCAAAAGTGACAACCTCTGATGGGGTCACAAAATAGACGAGGTTCTTTCCAAAATTTCCGTAGGCCAGATATCCTAGACTAAAGACAATCAGGGTGATACTAAAGATGATTCCGGTTTTCCTACCTAACCTCAAACGTTCTCCTCCGGCTGATAAATCTTCTCTTCTTTTATCATAACATACAGCAAAGCAACCTTTCTTTCCATATTAAAGAGAAAGAGGGTCATGGGGATGAGCGTCACCAGATAAGCCCAGGTTACAAAGCCGTAATTGGGAACACCGGAGATTGCTTCCGCCTCTATCCGTTGATCTTCAGGGTTCCATCGCCCCAATATGACCAGTCTTTTGAGCTCTCTCAGATTTTCCGGATCCTCCCCCTTGTAGTAGACAGGAACCTGCGCCCCTTCTTCTGAGAGGGTGAACTGAATCGGTTCTCCCGTCGCTCCCCGATTCAGACTTCCGCCCACAACCATTCCCAGAACACGCACGGCCCGAGTTGGTTTTTCGCCCAGAAACTTTTCAAGAGGGATCGCACTGACCTCTCGTTGATATCGAACCAGACCAAAGAAACCGATGATGGCACCAAGGGCCAACACCCCTCCCCAGCGCAGATAGAATCGCTTCATCGCCTAACCCTCATAAACGGGTCTCGCTTAACAGACGGCCCTGCTTTGCTTCCAGCAGATGTTCCAAATAGAGCATCTGGGTCCGCACCATCAGCATATAGGAGAAGAGCAGGGAGGAACCGATTGACATCAGGATGAGGGGATAGAGCATCTCGGGTGCAAAGCTGATTCCGCGGACCGACATCGACATGGGCTGGTGCAAAGTCCGCCACCATTCCACAGAGAAATAGACAATCGGAAGATCGATGAAGCCGATGATCGCCAGTATCGCCGCAAAGGTCGCCTCCTTTTCCTTATCGTCCAGGAAAGTCCGAAGCATCAGATATCCAACCAGGGTTAAAAACAAGATGGCAAAGGAGGTCAGGCGAGGGTCCCAGGTCCACCAGGTATTCCAGGTGGGCTTGGCCCAGATCGAACCCGTAATCAAGGCGGTTCCTACATAAAAAAGCGCGATCCCGGCAGTGGCATGACACATATTATCGATGACGGGGTCCCGCTTCCACAGATACCAGATACTTCCCCCAAAAAGAACGAGGTAGGCCACAAGAGAGGTTTTCGCGGTAGGAACATGGACATACATGATCCGGACCACCTCACCCTGATAATAATCCGGGGGAGAGGTTACCAGCGCCATGTACAGTCCAATGCCTATGCAAAGCGCCGCCACACCGCCAAACCACCCTTCATATCGCCCAAGCCATCGGATGAAACGTTGTCCAAGCATGTTCAATAATCCAATATAAATTCAAAGATCCAAAAGGACACAACAACAAAAATAAGATCAAAAACAACCAGCAACTGAATCCAGTGACTATAGAGAGCAAAGGCATCACCGTTAAAGACCCCCCGGGTCGCTTCGACCGCGCCAATAAAAATCGGGACCGCCATCGGCAGCAGAAGGATCGGAAACATCACTTCCCGTGCCCGAACCTGAACCGTCAGGGCAGAGAACAAGGTTCCAAGTGCCGACAATCCAATCGATGCGACCACGAATATTAACAGAAATTGTGGAAACCTTTCAAGTACATCCAGATTAAAGAAGAGGACAAAGAGGGGGAACAGAATTATTTCGACGGTCAGCAGGAACAGGACGTTGCCAATAAATTTCCCAAGATAAATGGCCCCCTTCGGGATCGGAAGTATCTGAAAGTATTCCATACAATCATTATGGACCTCTGCCAGAAAGGACTTTCCAAGGCCGATGATTGCCGTAAAACCAAAAGCGACCCAGATAATTCCCGGCATCACTTCGTCTATTATTTTTGGGTCCAGAGAAAAACTGAAACTAAAGATAAAAATAACAATGAGGGCGAAAAAAAACATTGAAGAAATATTCTCTCGATTTCGCACCTCACTCAGAAGATCTTTCCATGCAATCCAACGGATCACGTTAAAAAAGTGCATCTGCCGCCAACATCTCTTTAATGGTTATTTCCCGCAGTACGCTCCGCTGCAGGATGCCCGCCCGGTGCGCCACTTCTGCCGTTTTTGACCGGTCATGGGTCGTCATTAGGATGGCCGCCCCCTCCTTCGCAAACTCCCGAATGCAGTCATTCAGCATCACGACACCCCGTTCATCAAGGGAGGCATAGGCTTCATCAAGGAGGAGAATCTTCGGACGGATCAAGAGGGTTTTCGCAATCGAGAGCCGTTTTTTCATTCCCGCCGACAAGTGTCGGCTCTTTAATTTTCCAAACGCACCAATGCCCACCCTGTCGAGCGCAAGCTTGATCTCATGATCGCTCGGATTTTCGCCGCGAATTCCGATTGCAAACTGAATATTCTCAACGACACTCAAATCGTCATAAAGATACGATCCGTGGCCAATCAGGAAGAGGTCTTCGCGAATTTTCGCTCTTTCCCGGAAACCGTCCCGACCGAGGATCTCGAATCGTCCGGAAGAAGGGCGGTGCAATGTCGCGAATATCCTCAGGAGGGTTGTTTTTCCGGCGCCGTTCGGCCCGAAAAGCGCATAACACTCCCCCTCTTTTACCTCCAGGGAAATCTCATTGAGTACCTGATGATAATGGAAGGACTTCGAAAGCGCTATTCCACGGATGGCCACCATTAAAACAGATTAAAATCGGTCCTTAGAAATGTCAATAAAAACGGGCTCAAGTCAAGGCTCGGAGTATAGCATGAGGACAAGGGGGCGGTCAAGAAAAGGTGGGATCCTCCAATTCCGCGATTGCGGAATTGGAAACCGCCGATTCACCTGAAATACTGCGTCATCGGCCAAAAGACTCTTCAGCGTACGGGACAGTACGCCTCAATCCCCCTTTGACCTCTGGCCTTGTCTTTCAGGCGACTTAACGGTTTCCCTAAAATCTCATCGCGGGTCTCGAGGGGGGGGGGTTATGGAATCTCCCGAGAAAGCACCTCCAGGTGGCTTTGGACCGACATTGCCAGGGCATGGAGGTGATATCCCCCTTCCAGACAAGAGACAATCCTTCCATGACAATTCTGCTCAGCCAAAGACTTGACCCCCCGGGTCAGTTCAGCAAAACCCTTTTCAGTGACCTCCAGGCCGGACAGGGGGTCATCGGTATGGGCGTCGAAGCCCGAGGAGATGAGGATAAAGTCGGGATCAAAGGCCTTGACGGCAGGGAAGAGTTTCTTTTCAAACGCGGAATGGATCTCCAGATCACCCGCCCCGGAGGCAAGGGGACTGTTGACCGTGAAGCCCTCTCCTTTTTCTTCTCCTCTTTCCTGATCAGACCCCGTACCGGGATAGAAAGGATATTGATGCGTACTGAAATAAAAAACACTTGGGTCGGAGTAAAAGCTGTTCTGGGTGCCATTCCCGTGATGGACATCCCAATCAATAATAAAGATCCGCTTCAGCCCGTACTTCAGTTGAAGATATCTTGCCCCGACGGCAATATTGTTGAAGAGGCAAAAACCCATCGCCCGATCCTGCTCCGCATGGTGTCCCGGCGGCCTCAAGGCACAAAATGCGTTGACAACAGATCCATCCATGACACGATCAATCGCCGTTAAAACACCGGAAACGGCCATCTCTGCCGCCACCAGCGAGTCGGGGGAATAAGGGGTATCCGGATCAAGATAAACCAGCCCCTGCTCCGGGACCCGGTCTTTCAGAGATCGATAGTATGATGGATGATGATTTTCTGTGATCCAACGGGAAAGCTCCGGATGAGGAGAGAGAGAGAGACGCGTCAAGCGTTCGCGGAGTTCCTTCAAATCATCTGATTCTCCTGCACCCTGTCCAAAAAGATGCTTCTCTATTGCCGTGAGGCGGCGGGCCGTTTCAGGATGGCCACGTCCCGTATCATGTTGGAAAAAAATGGGATGGGTCACGTAACCGGTCTTCTTCATTCGTAACTCTTCAGCTTACCCATCTTTTTCTCCATGGCGGCGTTGCTGTAGAGCTCTAATCCTCACGTATAAAACATCCGCTGCGGCTCTGTGCTCCTCACGCCTTGCCCTGGAAGATGGGTCTAGCAAAGCCAAAATCTAGGCAAGCTGAAGAGTTATATTCATACTAAAAAGGGATTCGCTTCTCTCTCTCTTCCAACCGTGGTCTTTGGGCCATGCCCTGGATAGACACTTGTCTCCCCAGGAAAAGAAAGGAGTTTTTTTCGGATCGACTGGATCAGTGTCGGATGAGATCCGCCCCAGAGGTCCGTTCGTCCAATACCGCCGGAAAAAAGTGTGTCTCCCGTAACCAGGCCGAAGCCTTGAATATAAAAAGTAAGACTTCCCGGCGTGTGCCCCGGTGTATGAAGAACTTCTACGGAATGATGACCAAAGGAAAGGGCGTCTCCATCATTCAGAAATCGATCGATCCCTGGTGTTGTCGGCGTCGGCAGACCAAAAAAAGAGGCCTGCTGCTGAAGATTATCACAGAGGTCCATGTCGTCTTCATGGAGGCAGGTTACTCCTCCCGCCTTTTTTTGAACTTCGTCGGTCGCGCTGATATGATCCAGATGCGCATGCGTGTGGAGCAGGTAAGTGGTTTTCAAACCCAGGGCGGAAAGATGCCTGAGGATCTTTTCCGGATCCTCACCGGGATCGATGACCAGTGCCGCCTGCATTTTTTCACAACCCAGGATAATGCAATTACACTGAAAAGGACCCACCGGGAAGGACTCGATAATCATAGGGGGTTCATTCACCGTCCACTTTTTGTGTTTCCCCCTTTTTTAAAGGGGGGAGGCCAGTTCCACTGAATCGTTACAAAATAATGCTCATCTCAGGAAGAGGCCATCGGCAATGACGCGCTGGTCCCCGTCGCGGCCTTCCGTGTAACCGGCGGGCGCATAGGGATATGGATCTTTCGTTCGGAGACCTCACTCCCGCAGATCACTTCGACGACCTGCTCCGCGGAGATGCCTCTCTTCGTGTAAGCGGCGATATGCTGTCCAACTTCATCGTAAAGACTTGAAGACTTTCCACCACTTAAGACGGCCACCGGGGCCGGGAAGCGGGGCTTAAAGAAAACCATTCTTCCCGCATCGACCTCCAGCCGGGCAGCCTCCCATAAGTTGGCATTTTCTTCCCGGTCCCGGCCAATCACAACATGGGCGCCATCGGACAGCTCAAAGTGTCGGCCATATCGGAGAAGTCGTACTTCGGCCATCGTCGGGTCGGCATTACGTTCAAAAAAATCCGAGAGGCGCTTTGAAAAATTCTTGTCGGTGAGCAGACATCCCCCCGCCGGAGCACTATATTCCTTGAGGTCCAGGGTTTTGGCCCAATGTAACTGTTCGGCCCGGCCTCTTCCAGAAATATTCAGGAGCTTTTCGCGATCAATCCAGCCTTCTATTTCAGGGCGCGTCGGCGGAAAATGCTGTGCCGACAGCGGACGCAGGACCAGACCTTTCATTCCGCTGTCCCGGTCGATGATATCCATAGCCTCACGCCGTTGAGACATGGGACGCTGCCCCAGAACCTCTCCCGTGAGGATAAAATCAGCGCCAATCTCGTCCATGACCTTTTTGGCGAGGTGAAACATATAGATCCTGCAATCCACGCAGGGATTCATGTTTTTTCCATAGCCGTATTTCGGGTTACGGACCAGATCGATATAGGCCATTCCTTTGTCCACAATCTTCAGGGGAATACCCAAGGCGTCCGCGACCTTTTGGACATCTTCCTTGCAGCCGAAAGGACTTTCCAGATAAAGACCGATCACCTCGATCCCCTGATCCAGGACCAACCTCGTCGCGAGAGTGCTATCGAGTCCGCCTGACAACAAAGAAACCGCCTTTTTCGGACGATTTTCATTCACAGTATTCATCCTCCAACATGCAGATGGCATCATATCAACCGCCCTCCCGCCTGTCAACTTGAGGGAGGACTCAAGCAGATAAAACCAAGATCAGTAATTGGTCTTGAGTTAATCAAGACGATTGAATTTTCTTGAGACCTTTGTTATCCTGAAGAGGACCTATGAAGCCATTCTTATCGCACGTGGAAAAAATTCATAAAAGCGGTTTTTTGTCGCTGACAATATCCCTCTTTGTGATCATGCAAGCCCCTTCACTTGGCATGGCGGCGCCTCCTTTTGTTCCTTTGTCCTTATCAGAGGCCATCACGCTCGCCTTGGAAAACAACGTGGATATCCGGATTGAAGGGGAAACGATCCGGATACTCGAATTAAATATTACTCTCGAGGATGCCCAATTCGACCCCACTCTCCGCTTTGGTGCACGCACGGACCAAGCCACCCAAACAACCTCATCGACAATAGATACCACGATCTTCGGCACAAACAAGATTAAACAAACAAAGCTAAATTTACAAGCGGGATTGAATCAACGTCTTCGGTGGGGGGGGGATTATGGCCTTTCTCTAAACCAGACACGGTCTTCCCGGAATACGGGTCAGGTTTTCAATCCAACCTTCACAGCAGATGCCGTCCTCACCGTAACCCAGCCCCTTCTGCAAGGCTTCGGGCTAAAGGTTGTTCAAGGTCCGCTGCGAATCGCACAAACCAATATCGCCATGTCCCGGACAACCTTCCGGTCAAAGGTGTCAACGCTCCTATTCGATATTAACAGCACCTATTGGGACCTTGTCTTTCAGAGGGAGAACCTGAAGGTAAAACAGCAGGCACTCCAATCAGCCCGACAACTTCTCAAAGCCAGTCTGGCAAAGGTCGGGTTGGGCCTCCTGGCGCCGATAGAAATCCTGGTGGCTGAAGCGGGGGCCGCCTCTCGGGAGGAATCGGTGGTCATCGCCGAAAAGGAAATTGAAGACAAGGAAGATGAAATGCGGCAACTCCTGAACCTTCCGGGGCAGTCGCTGGTCGACCCCCCTTCCCTTCATCCGACCGATAAGCCGACGGAGACAAGAAGGCTTCTCGACGATGGAAGGATGTTGGAAATGGCCCTGACACGACGTCCTGAAATTGAGGAAAACCGCTTGAGTGTTCAAAACCGCGCACTGCTTCTCCGCATTGCGGAGAAGCGACTTTCACCTTCGCTGGATTTTGTAGGCAGACTCGGATTAAACGGCCTCGGAGAAACCTACATGCAGGGCTTTGATCAGATTACCTCAAAAGAATCTTTCCGATGGGAAGCCGGTCTTGAACTCCAGTTTCCCATCGGAAATCGTAGTGCACGGGCCAACTTCCAAAAAGAAAAAACAGAACAAAACAAGGCAATTCTTGCCCAGATCAAGGTCGTTCAACGGATTACCTTGGAGGTGAAAAAGGCCCTCCGACGCGTCAGGACCGATTTTCATCGGATAGAGACCACTGGCCGAGCCAGGGTTCTTTCAGAACGAAAGCTTTCCGCCGGCAATGAGCGTTTTTCTCTCGGATTAATCAGCAGCAACGACCTCCTGGAATTTCAGGATGATTTGGCCGAAGCAAGGGTAAACGCCTTGAAAGCCGTGATTGATTATAATAAATCACTTGCCAGTCTGGACGGGGCTACTGGAACACTTTTGGAGAAGTATGGGGTCGAAACGCCTTCATAAAATACTCACCTTTATCGTTGTATTCCTCCTTTTGGCCGTATTGATTTATGCCTTTCGTAAGGGCGACCGGGAGGAGGTCAGGCATAGGGATCTGGTCCTTGTCAAAAAAGGGGATGTCGTCGTCAAGGCAGCGGAAACAGGATCACTAGAGCCGGCCAATGTCGTTGAAATCAAGTCGGAACAAGCGGGCGAGGTAAAGCAACTTTTTGTTCAAGGGGGGGATGGCGTCAAGGTGGGTCAGGCCTTGGCAACAATCCAGCCGGAATCTAACCAAGCGAGAAAGGTGGCTGAGGCGCAGGCATCGATTGAACAGGAACAACTCAATCTCAAAGAAAACCAACGGGAAGTTCACCGCATGAAGACCTTGTATACAAAGGGATTCATTGCCCAAAAACTGTTGGAAGATGCCGAAAAAGGCCTTGAAAATTCGAAAATCCGCTTGAACCTGGCAAAACGAAAACTCCTACTGACCCTGGATGGAGACAAAGCGCTATTCGATAAATACTTCAATCGCGATTTGAAGGCTGAGGCTTTGGATGATTACACCCTCTTTTCTCCAATTTCCGGGACGGTCCTTGAGGTCAATGTTGCGGTGGGTGAAATTGTCTCTTCCGGCACATCGACCATCACCGGCGGGACAGCCCTATTGCGGATCGCCGACCTCTCAAAGATGTGGGTAAAGACGAAGATCAATGAGGTCAACATCAACCGGATCCGGGAAGGACAGCCGGTTGTCATCCATTTGGATGCAATTCCCTTCGAAGTTTATGAGGGGCGGGTTGCCAGGATCTCCCCAAAAGGGGAAAAAGAGGACGATGTGGTGACCTACGAAGTAACCGTCGAACTGGCCAACATCGATCAGCGCCTTATGCCCTCGATGACGGCGAATGTCGACATTATCACTCAGATTGAAAAAAATGTCCTTTACCTCCCACTCAGCGCCTTAAAAGTGGTCGACGGGAAGGCTACGGTCACTGTTCGGAAACCCACCGGAGAAGATCAGCTTCTTACCGTGACGATTGGGATAAAAAATGAAACCGTTGCAGTCATTATGGATGGATTAAACGAAGGGGATCAGATTGTCCTGCCCATCGCGAAGGAAGGGCAAGGGCGAAGAGGCGCATAAACTCCACATCCACAAAGATATACGCCCGGCGTGCGGAATGTAAATGTTGATCCAGTTCAAAGAAGTAAGCAAAGTTTATCAGATGGGAGAAGTGGCGGTCCATGCCCTCCACCAAAACAGTTTCACGATAGATTCCGGCGAGTTTGTTTCGATCGTCGGTCCGTCCGGAAGCGGTAAGACCACCCTTCTTGATATTATCGGATGCCTTTCAAGACCAACAACCGGTTGTTACCTGTTCAAGGAAGAAGAGGTTCAAAACCTCTCAGACCGGGACCTGGCCCGAATCAGGAATAAAAAGATCGGATTTATCTTCCAGACCTTTCACCTGCTCGGGCGAAACACCGCACTGGCCAATGTGGCGCTCCCCCTCTTTTATGCCGGCCTTCCAAAAGAGGCGCGCATGGCGCGGGCCAAGGAGGCCTTGTCCCAGGTTGGCCTTTCGGACCGGATCCACCATCGGCCGAACCAGCTTTCAGGCGGACAACAGCAGCGGGTTGCCGTCGCCCGTGCCCTGGTGAATCACCCCGACATCATCTTGGCGGATGAGCCAACAGGCAACCTCGATTCAAAGTCTGGAGGTGAAATTATTGAGCTCCTTCATGCACTTCACAGAAATGGCCATACCCTTATCCTGGTCACCCACGACAAGGAGCTGGCGGGCCGAACCGACCGGACGATCACAATCAAAGATGGCTGCATTGTCAGCAATGAAGAAAACCGTAAACATCCAAAACGTGTTTAATAGGACGAGGTGCCCATGAACCTTGTAGAAATTTTTATAGATGCGCTTAGAAACTTGTCGTCGAATAAGCTCCGCTCCGGCCTCACGATGCTCGGCGTGATCATCGGCGTCTCGGCCGTCATCTCCATGTCGTCGATCGTGGCGGGCGGGGAACGGATGATTGTTGAGATGATCGAGAAGCTGGGGACCAATCTCTTATCGGTTCGCCCTAAGAAACTGGATAAAGAGAACCGTCGAAATTCCATCGGCCGTTCAGAAGGACTTCGGTATAAAGATGCCGAGGCCGTGAAGGCGATGGCCCCGCATGCCGAGAAAGTGACCCCTGTGATCAATGTTCGGACACACCTTCGGTATAGGGATAAAGATCGAAAGGGTATGGTAGAAGGGGTACTCGGAAGCTACCTCGAAATCCAAAATTACGAGATCGATCGGGGGCGATTTTTCTCCGAGGAAGATACGGGGCGATTTAAAAAAGTGGCGGTCCTGGGAAAAGAAATCGTCAAAGACCTCTTCGAAGAAGAGGATCCCCTCGGAAAAGGCCTGAAGATCGGGAACCAACGATTTGTCGTGATCGGACTCTTAAAAGAGAAAGGAAGCCTTCACGGAATTAATTATGATGAAACACTTTTGATTCCAGCGACGACGGCCATTAAACTGTTCAATGGAAACGACAAGCTGAATGCGTTCGTCGTCAAGGTAGACCACCGTCGAAATATGAAAAAAACAGAGGAAATGATTCGGAACATCTTGCTTCAACGACATGATGGTGTCGAAGATTTTGTAATTCGAAGCCAGGACCAACTGATTCGTAATACCGAAATGATCATCTTCACCTTTCGCGTGATCCTCGGAGGAACGGCCGCCCTCTCCCTGATGGTCGGCGGGATCGGTATCATGAACATCATGCTGGTCACGGTGACAGAACGGACCGCCGAGATCGGCCTTCGGAAGGCCCTCGGCGCGAGCCGAGGAGTAATACTCTCACAATTCTTAATTGAGTCGACCGCAATCAGCCTGATCGGAGGAGTGATCGGAATCTTACTGGGGAGCCTGATGGGGATGGGGTTCGGCTTGCTTGCCAGTCAGGCAATCACCGGATGGAACGCCGTAATCTTGCCCCGCGCGGTTTTCCTTGGGTTCTTTTTCGCAGTATCGGTCGGAGTGACCTTCGGCCTTTATCCGGCCTATAAAGCCGCTCAACTCGATCCGGCAGAGGCGCTACGGTATCAGTAGCCTCGCCTCCACGTTGCCCGGATAATAGAGAGGAGATCAGTCGTCTTGGAAGGTGATCTGAAGAAACTGGGATATAATAAGGAAGAAGAGTACTTCCACAAATTGAACAAAGCGCTCATTGAAAAGGCAAAGAAAAGAGAACTTCCGGGAACCGGGAAAAAAGAGGAGGGGGCAGGGAAAAAAGAAGAAAAAGGAAAGTGCCCGCAGTGCAGTGCCGTTTTAGAAGTGATTGAGGCCTTTGGCCTCAGGACAATGCGCTGCAGGAAATGTCTGGGAACCTTCCTTACAAAAGAAGTGCTTGAATCGCTCCTAGAGAAAAAAGAACCCCAACATTTTTTGAGCGTATTGTTGCGGTTCCCTGAAGGGACTCACTGAATTATTTTTAAACCAATCTGTTGCGATTTCGAAATGGAAAGTTCCTTCGTCATTTGCTGGGCAATCTCGACAAACGCCTTTGACTGAGGTGAATCCGGATCGGCAATTATAATAGGGACACCATTATCTCCCCCTTCCCGAATGGCAGGATCGATCGGAACCTCTCCGAGAAAAGGGACGCCCAATTTCTTTGCCGCAGCCCGCCCGCCGCCTCGATCGAAGATCTCTGTCTTTTCATGGCAGTGAGGACACTCAAAATAACTCATGTTCTCCACGATTCCGAGGACCGGCACACTGACTTTTTTAAACATCGCCATCCCTTTTCTGGAATCGAGAAGGGCAACTTCCTGGGGGGTCGTCACGATGACGGCTCCACTCAGCGGTACCAGTTGGGCAATGGAAAGCTGAGCATCGCCCGTACCGGGAGGAAGGTCGACGAGGAGATAATCGAGATCACCCCATGCCACATCACGCAACAGCTGCTGTATTGCCCCGTGTACCATGGGCCCCCGCCAGATCATCGGGGTATCTTCCGGAACGAAGAAGGCCATGGATATAAAGCGGACGCCGTGGTTTTCTGCTGGCGTGATCTTTTCCCCCTGGGGAGCAGGCGGGGCCTTGATCCCCATCATAATGGGAATATTCGGTCCATAGATATCAGCATCCAATAGCCCGACCCGTGCGCCTCCCTGGGCCAGAGCGACCGCCATGTTGACGCTCACGGTCGTCTTGCCGACACCCCCTTTTCCACTGCTGATCGCGATGGCACTCTTCACCCCGGGGATAAATTTTTCTTCCTTTATCTTCTCTTCTGCCATGAACAACTCACCTCCCAGAGTTACATCTGAATGCACAGTATACATAGGCCGGAGAAGGCTTGTAAAGCGGGATTCAGAATACCTGAATTTTTACTCCCAGACAAAGCACATGGAAGCTTTATTCGTCACATTCCAGGATCGACTCGATCATACTCTTGTTGACCGAAACAAACGGAATGGATTCTTCCTTCCCATCAACGAGAACATCCGTCAAGTTGATGAAACGCCGGTCTTCCTCATTCAGGACGTCGGATATCCTCTTCCGCATTTGAGGGATGGTGATGTAACCTTCATAATTCGCCTGCGATGTTCTGACCTGAATCCTGACGCGTTTCAGATTTGGCATGCTCTCCTCCCGGTCTTTGTCTCTGCGATTAACCACTATCGGCGCTTATGCCTCGTCTTTTTCAACAATTTCTTGTGCTTGTGTTTCCGCATCTTTTTTCTTCTTTTCTTTACCACACGTGACATCTTTTCTCCTTATGTTATTGCTTATGTTATCACACAGACGGCATACCGCCCTGAGATCTGCGGTGAGAGCCCGGCCAAACTGATTACGCGGTATTGATATTCAATGATATCTTTCCACGTTTTTCCCGAACAATAAGGACGGGACATTCCCCGTATTCGATGACCTTCAGCGGGACACTGCCCAAAAAAAGCTTCTTGACGCTTGAACTTCCGCTCGCCCCCATCACAACGATGTCGTGATCCAGGGCCTCGTCAATAATCTCTTCAGAAGGCCGTCCGACACGAACCTTCCGTTTCGCCTCGATCCCCATTTGACCCAGAATCATTTCAGCCCTTCGAGCCATTCGGACTGCCCCTTTACGTTCCATTTTCTCTTCAGCCACGGAGAGGATCGTAACCTTCGCCCCCAGTGCACGTGCCATCTCGGCACCCGCAATCTCTGCCTTTTCTGCAAGAGGGGACCCGTCGGTGCAAAGGAGGAAGTTATCATCTTCCCGGATATTTTTTGCGATGAGAACGCTGCATGACGCAAGATCCGCGACCCGAAGTGCCGTGCTCCCAACAAAATAACGTGAGATGCCCTTGTGCCCGCGAGAGCTGACGATGATCAGGTCATAATCTCCCCGAGTCGCCTCCTCTAGGATCTCATCGACGACATTTCCTTCCCGCAATCGAAAACGGACATTCTCTCCATGAATTCCTTCAAGCTGCAGTTCGGTCGCCCCATCGATCCCCTTACGAAAGGTGTGCCTCCGTCGACCTTTCGATGCTCGAACCTTGGTGAGTCCGACTTCGGTTAAAATTTTATTCGCACGCGCCAAGTAGTCCACTCCGGGAAGATCAAGGTCCCATTCTCCTAATTTTTTTCGCGCGGTCATGAGTTGAACGCGAGTGGAAGGTGCAATCAGAGGGCGGACATGGACGACACTGACATCTGCATTCATCTCCATTGCCAGTCTTCCGCCGAATTGGATGGCCTCTTCCGCATACTCTTCTCCATCCGTGCACATCAACATTTTCATCGCAAACCCAAGAAGCTCCAATAGACTCCACAGAGCAGAAGGAGGAGAAGGAAAGAGATCAGCGTCAGTTTCCATCCGGCCTTAAGGAAATCAGATCGTTTTAGATAGCCGCTCCCATACATAATATTGCATGCGGGAGAGGCCACTGCGGTCATGTACACGAAGGAGGAGGAGATCACGGTCACAAATCCGGCGGCCATCACAGAGGTCCCGGAAAGACTCGCGACGTTGAGCGCGATCGGGCCGAGCAAACCCACCGTCGGCCCACTGGTCATGACCGAAGCCAGGAGGATGGTCATAATGCTCATTACAGCAAGGAGCGGGATCCCGCCCTCAACCCCGATCGGCTTCAGCCATTCGAGAAGAGACAATGAGAGCCATTCCGCGACACCCGTCCGTTTCATCATGATGCCGAGGGAAATGGCACCCCCATAAATCAGAATTGTTCCCCAACTGACATTGTTATTCAAATCCTCCCAACGGACAACACCTGCAACCAGGAAAAGAAGAACCCCGATTAAGGCCGTAATTCCGAGTCCGATCTTATCTGAAATGGTCATCCACATCAATACCGTCACTAAAAAAATTCCGATGGTGATCCAGCCCTGCTGCGTCATCCGTCCCTCTTCCTGAACCTGAAGCCGCATACTCCTAATTGCCGGGGAGAGATCCTTGACCTCCGGCGTAAAGGATCGATAGAGAAAATAAGTGATGAAGGGGATTTGAAGCAAAATGATCGGATAAGCAATCTTCATCCAACTAAAGTACCCCATTTCAAGGTCAAAAAGTTCCTTCCAGTAGGCCAACATAATCGCGTTCCTTGCCCCTCCCGAAGGGGTTCCGATGCCGGCAATCATTGCACCATAGGCAATCGAAAGAAGGATCACGATGGAAAGGTTCCTCACCTGTCTTTGATCCTTCGACGTAAATCGGATCAAAGACACCCCCACGGGGAGCATCATCGCCGAAACCGTGTGTTCTCCGATAAAAGAGGCGAGGAGCGCTGAAACAGCGACCAGCCCGAGCATGACTCGGTCGACGCGCGGTCCGGTAATCCGGACGATGGCCAGGGCAATCCGTTTATCCAGATTTTGTTTGACGAGCGCGGTCGCAATCATGAGTGATCCCATAATAAAGAAGACGGAATCACTCATAAAGGACTGGGCAACCGTAGTGGGTGTTGCCAGGCCGAGCAAGGCCTCAGAAACCGCAATAAAAAGGGCGACGCCGGGAAGCGGAATCGGCTCGGTAATAAAGAAAATAAAGGCCACGATGACCAGCGCCAGAGTCTTCATTCCGATGGGAGTGAGTCCGGCCGGAACCGGGACCGATAAGAGGACGGCCCCGACCAGGAGCCCGATAAAAATCCACTTCCTCTTTTTCAACCAGGACGCAAACGACATTCAAATAATCCGATGACCCCAAATGCCGCGATTGCGGAATTTGAAACCGTTGACTCAGGTGAAGAGTCACCATCATCAGTGAAAAGATTCTTCACGATACAGGTGAGTCTGCCTTTCCTTGAGATTAAAAGAGAAGGGTTCTCACCCCGGGGATCCGGCATTCGACTGGATAAAACTGGTGCCGAAGGGGGGATTTGAACCCCCACAGGTTGCCCCACACGCCCCTCAAACGTGCGTGTCTACCAGTTCCACCACTTCGGCAAATCGGCGATATTATAGGTTTTTAGTCTTGTTTCTGTCAAGTTGTCTCCGCCCAAAATCGTGCGATCGCATCCCGGCACAACTTGTCATCCCTGAATCGCTAATGTACTATACCTACTGGCCCACACGAAAAATGTTCAGCCCGGGATTAGAAAAGTGAAGCACTACTCTGTGGAATATGTAAAAGGCACTCCCATTTGGGATGACGGGCCGCGGGATCGGCTGCCTGAGATTGCCATGATCGGGCGGTCAAATGTTGGAAAGTCCTCGTTGATCAATTATCTCCTGGGACATAAAATCGCCTATATTTCCAGAACGCCTGGGAAGACACAGTTGATTCACTACTTCAGAATCAATCAGGCCTTTTATCTGGTGGATCTACCCGGCTATGGTTATGCCCGTGTCCCGAAAGGGCAGCGGGAGCAGTTTGGAGCGATGATTGAGGACTATCTCTCCAAGCGGGAAATGCTCCGGGCCGTTGTCATGTTGATTGATCTTCGGCATCCTGGCCAGGCGATTGATCTCCAGGTAAAAGAATGGCTGAACGCAATTCAGCTTGACACCCTCTATGTCGCGACAAAAGGGGATAAGATCAAGCGTTCGCAACGAAAAAAACAGTCCGATGAGGTCAAGAATATATTTGGAATTTCAAACCTGGTGATCACATCAACCCTAAAAAAAGAGGGAAAAGAAGCGCTTTGGGAGGAGATCGAGTCAGTCTTATCAAAAACATCCCATGAGAGTGAAGGGTGAATGGGGAAAGGTGAAGGGTTCAGCACCTCCCTGTCTTTCTTCAGAACTAGGCACGAGGAACCCAGCCCACAGGTTAAAGGCTTTCTAAGAGTCTACGGCCTTCAGCCTATTCACCTGAATCTTTACAATTACTTTATTTCAACGAAGGAACGCTCCCACAACTCATCCAGCCATTTTCTCCGAAGGTGTTCTCTCTTTTCCGAGATAACTATCTCTTCAATTTCAGGACGCACCTGCTCGAGAGGACGCAGGCGCCCTTCCTGTCGCTCCTGGACCTTGAATATGTGAAAGCCCATGGGCGTTCGAACCAGGGGACTGATCTCTCCCTCCCCAAGATTGAAAACCACCCGGCCAATCGGAACAGCGAGATCCCCTTTATTGAAGAATCCAAGATCTCCCCCTCTCTGGGCTTCAGGCCCGTCACTATATTTCTGGACAAGCTGAAAGAACGCAGACTCTTTTTTTGCTTCGGAAAGAACCCTCTCCGCTTCCATCCGGACCTCTTCAATCTGCTCTGCGGTCGATGTCTCTGAAACACGAAACAGGATCTGTCGGAGTCGAATCCGGTCTGTCAGTTTAAACCGCTCCGGATGATCCTGGTAGTAGGCCTGAACATCTACATCCATGAGGAGCATCTTTGACTCGACCTCACGATTGATTAATTTTAAGGCAATCAAACGGTTTTCCAGATTACTCACGTACCGATCCCACGTAATGTTTCCTTGAGAGACCGCAGATCTCAGCGCCGACCGGTCGGGGAATTTATTCTGGCGTGCGATATCGTTCAAGGCAAAATCCAATTCAGAATCAGAAACACGGACCCCTCTCCGGCTTGCCTCTTGAAGAATGAGTTTTTCCTCAATCATCAAACTCAACAACCTTTTTTGGTAAAATGGGAGGTCCTCATCCAAGATCACTTGACCTCTTTCCAAAGGTGTCATTCCAGCCGATTGTGCAGCAAGATCAAGATCACTCTGCGTGATAATTTCACGATTGACCACGGCCACGATACGATCAATCAGGACCGCACCCCATACGGGATGGATGGCCCAACTCAGGAGGAGCGTTCCCCAGAGAACGGGCCTAAGAAAATCTGAGAAGAAGTTCTTCATTGATGATCACCTCCGTGCGACGCCTTAATTTTTCTATCCATTCAAGAAAGAGTCGTTCTTTTTCTTCTTCGAGAAGAACCCGCTGAATCTCCTCTTTAACGAGATCAAAATGAAGAATTCGTGGCGGATGACGATCTTCCACCTTCACAAGATGATACCCAAAAGGGGTCTTGATGACCGGACTGACAGCCCCGATTTCAGAATCGAAAAGGACATCGAATTTAATCGGAATTTCAGACCGGCTCAGATAACCGAGATCTCCTCCCGCCCCGAGTTGGGAGACCTTTGAAAATTCTCTGACCGCTAGTGTAAAGTCCTTGCCCGCGAGGATAGAAAGGCGAAGATCTTCCGCCTCACCTTGCGTCTCGACGACGATTTGTCGGAGTCTCACCTCTTCTCCACGATGCCACTTCTCCGGATAACCTTCATAGTATCGGCGTGTTTCCTCCAGGGTGATGTGTGCCTGGTCCCGGATCACCTGCTCAAGCAGCCTCTCTATGAGAAGGTTTTCCCGCGTTGCGCTTTCCCACCCACCCCGGGTAATGCCTTCCTCCGCGAGAGACTGAAGGAAGACCACCTCTTCTTTTCCATTTTTCATTTCACTCAATCTTTTCTGAAGCGCTTCATCGGAGATCCGGAGCTCAAGGCGGCGTGCCTCCTGAAGAAGCATCTTCCTTTCGATCAATTGGGCCAGAAGATTTCTTCTCAATCGTAAATGCTCCCGGGCCGAAGTCCCGGATGAATCGTTCCCGGCCCTCTCTCCCTTCCCATAAATCGTAACGAGAAGGTCCTGAGTCGTAATCTCTTCATGATTGACCCGCGCCAGGGTCGCCAGCCGCACTGTCTCTTTTTCCTGCCAGCATCCTGAGGCCAGGAGAACCAGAGAAAGTGATCCAAGAAGTCCCAAGGTCCGCAATTGGACCTTGGGCAAACCGTCAAGTCGCCTGAAAGACAAGGCAAGAAGGCATAAGGGCGACCGAGGCGTACTCACTCGTACGGTGAGGAGACCTTTGGCCGATAACGCAGTATTTTCAGGCGGATGGGTCTCGCCCCAGACCAACATTATCCCCCTCTCTTCTGTAAGACCTTCAGGCAATGCGCGGTCTCTAAAAAGAGGTCTTCCCATGCCTTGCTCCTCGGTTTCAGTTCAAATGAATAGGGGGAGGTAAAATGAATCTTCCCCTTGAACTGCTTCAAAACCCGTTGAAGATCACCTTCCGTCAAGGGGGTCGATTCATCGAAGACAAAGAGTATCGTTTTATCCTGCTCCTCAATTTGCGTGATGCAAATCGGTAAGGCCAGCTTTTTCAATTGAATGATCTGTAAAAGGTGGTTTAAAGGGTCTGGAATATGACCATAGCGGTCCTCTAACTCTGCCCGAATCGCTTCCACCTCTGAAAGACCCTGGCAACTTGAAAGACGTTTGTAGATCACAAGGCGCTGATAGGAATCAGAGATATAATCATCTGGAATAAAAGCAGAAATACTGAATTGGAGCGAGGGTTCGATCTCTTTTTCGGTCGGCGTGCCTTTCAATTCCTGGACCATCTCATCAATCATTCTCAGGTAGAGTTCAAAACCAATCGCCGCAATCTGTCCCGATTGTTCCTGCCCCAACAGATTTCCTGCCCCCCGGATTTCCAGATCACGCGCCGCAATCCTGAATCCCGAACCCAGTTCGGTAAATTCCTGAATGGCCTGCAGGCGCTGGCGGGATTCCTCCGTCAGGATACGTCCCTCGCGCACCAGAAGATAGGCATAGGCCTGTTCTCCTGAACGTCCAACTCTTCCTCGAAGCTGGTAGAGTTCCGCCAGTCCAAAGCGCTCCGCATCATTGATAATGATGGTATTAGCAGAGGGAACGTCAATCCCGGATTCGATGATCGTGGTCGTCACCAAGAGATTGTATTCCTTCGAAAGAAACTTGATCATGACCTCTTCGAGAGCCTGCACACTCATCTGCCCGTGTGCGATCCCGATTCTGGCCTCCGGGATCAGTTCAGCAAGAAAGGTTCCGATCTGGTCGATGCTATTCACTCGGTTATGGACGAAGAAGACCTGACCGCCACGCACCAATTCCCTGAAAATCGCCTCCCGAATAATCCCTGCATCGAAAGGGGACAATATGGTCCGGACAGCAAGCCGGTCAGCCGGCGCGGTTTCGATCACAGAGAGGTCGCGCACCTTCGCCAGCGCCATCTGCAAGGTCCGGGGGATCGGGGTGGCCGTGAGGGTCAGGACATCGACCTGCTTGCGTATCTGCTTCATCCGCTCTTTATGGCGAACACCAAAGCGGTGTTCTTCATCGATCACCAGCAGGCCCAGATCCCGAAATCTGATATCCCCCTGAAGAAGACGATGTGTCCCGATCAGGATATCAACGCGTCCCTCTCCCAGGGCGGCGATGATCTCTTTCTGCTCTCGGCGCGAGCGAAAACGGCTGATGACCTCCACACGGATCGGAAAAGGGGCGAAGCGTTTCACAAAGGTCTGGAAGTGCTGCTGGGCCAGAAGGGTGGTGGGGACAACGATTGCGGTCTGCTTATTATCCATCACCGCGTGAAAGGCCGCCCGCATCGCCACCTCGGTTTTCCCGTAACCGACATCTCCGCAGACAAGACGGTCCATCGGTTTCGGTTTTTCCATGTCGCGAATAACCTCCTGGATCGATCGGAGTTGATCCGGAGTCTCCTCATATTCAAACGAAGCGGCAAATTCCTCGGCCATGGACTCCGGGGTTGAAAAGGCATGGCCCTCGACCACTTCCCGCTGGGCATAAAGATTAAGAAGTTCCTGCGTCATCTCCCTGATCTCGCTGCGGACCCGCGCCTTCGTCTTGCTCCATGAGCCGCCCCCCAGTCGATCCAGGCGGGGAGGTTTTCCTTCCAAACCGACATACCGCTGGACCAGCTCAAAAGAATCAAGCGGGACATAGACCTTGTCTCCCTTGGCATATTCAAGTACCAGAAAATCGGACTCCTGTTGAGGACCTCTTTCCTCCTGGCGGATTGCAAGGCGTTTCAAGCCGACAAAACGGCCAATCCCATGATGGACATGGACCACATAGTCAGAGGGTTTTAAATCCTTAAACGATGAGAGAAAGCTTTCCCGGTTGTCCTTCTCGCCCGCTGCCCGGGCATGGGACTTCTGTGGACGGGGACGGGAGACACGGCCGCTTCCGAACAATGATTTTTCAATCAGAAAAATGGCTTTCACCTGAGGGAGAGAAAATCCTTCTGAAATCGGCCCGACCGCTAAGAAGATCGGCGCAGGGAATGAGATTGCAATCCCCTTTTCGCCCTTCCATAGGGCCCAGGGGATCTCATGATCAGAAAAAAGGTGTTGGAATCGGGTGAGCTGACCTTCATTCCTGACCGAAACCATGACCATGTGGTCGCGCCGAAGTGCGTCCAATATCTTGATCATCTCGGAAAAGGGTTGGCCGGGTCGGTCCAGCCCAAGGGAGGAGACAGAATGCGTATCGAATGTGAATCGTTCAACACCCCGTTCCTGTCTTAAGGAAAGCGATTCAAGATCGATGGTCATGCCGCCAGATCCCGCATCCGCAAGATGCGTCAAGGGAAGATAGAGGTCCTCCACCTTCGGATGCTTCGCGTTTCGTTTTCTCGCAAAAAGAGCGCCGTCTTCTGCCTCCTCAAGGAAGCGTTTTCCCTTTTGAACGACCTCATCAGGCTCATCAAAGACAAGAATGGCCTCTGAGGAGAGATAGGCTGAAAAGGGGGTCTGGTAATAACGGGGGTCCAGAATATCTTCCCGTCCCGGAATGACCTCAACCATATCGATCGGTTTGATTGACTTCTGTGATTCCGGGTCAAAGGCCCGGATCGATTCAATCTGGTCTCCAAAAAATTCAATCCGAATCGGGTGCGTCGCGGTCGGCGGAAATAGATCTATGATTCCTCCCCGAACAGCAAGCTCTCCATATTGCGTCACCCCGCCGGAAACCTCGTAACCGACTTTACCCAGACCTTCGATCAATGATTCCATGGAAAGGGAATCACCGACCCGGATGACTTCGTGATGTTCACTCAGGAAGGCCCTGGAAACCACTTTTTGGAGAAAGGCCTCAATCGAGGTGACGACGCAGGCCGCGGGACCCGACGCCAGGCAATGAAGTGTTGCCAATCGTTGGGCAATCCAGTCCGGCCGCGGCGCGGCAGGTTCATAGGGAAGGATATCCCAAGGAGGAAAGAAAAGAAGTTCAAAAGATAGAGGTGGAGGAAGCGGATCAATCTCAACAAAGAACCGGATCTCCTGGAAGATTTGCTCCGCCTGGGCATAAGACGGTGCTACGAGGCAAAAAGATTTTCCCTCTCGAATAAGGGAGGCCAGGAAAAAGGCTTCAGATGACCCCCAGAGGCCGTTCACCTTGATCTTTGAGGCCCCTCCCTCAATCGCTTCCATCACTGGGGAAAAATAGGATGCCTTAAGCTGATGGATCGTCATACCGTCCCGGTCCTGGAAGTGGCAGGATCGAGTGAACCTTCTAAGATCCGTTCGATCAGACCCGTTGTCGAGGCCCCCCGGACAAGCTTGATCCGAACAACTTTCCCGCCGCGTGCCTCTACCTCTTTTCTCCCGACGATATCTTCCAAAGACCAATCGCCCCCTTTGACCAGTATATCCGGCCCCAGTGTATTGATCAATCTTAGAGGCGTCTTTCCTGAGAAAAGAAGTAAATAATCGACACAGGATAAAGCCGCAAGGACCTCAAGCCGCTCTCTTTGCGGGACAATGGGCCGCTGTTTGCCTTTCAGAGCGCGAACCGATTGATCGGAATTGACAGCAATAATTAAGGCATCTCCCAGGGCCCGTGCTGCTGAGAGATATCGGACATGACCGACATGCAGGATGTCAAAACAGCCGTTGGTAAAGACCACCTTCTTGCCTTTTTTTTGGAGGACGCGAACCCGCTTCTGGAGTTCGGCCAAAGTCATGACCTTAGCATTTTTCATTTGTAACGTTTCATCTCACCCATCTTTTTCTCAATGACTGCGTTGCTGGGGTGCTCAAAGCCTCGCATATAACCTATACGCTCCATTTTTCCGCTCCTCGTGCCTTGCCCTTGAGAAAAATCTAGGCAAGCTGAATCGTTACATTTCATTTTTCTTCTCTTCGGAGTCCAGCTCGGCAAGAAGCCCGGCGATCAGGAGCGGCACCATGATCTCATGATGGCCGGTCAGTGAATATCCTTTCCCGTGGCGTTGCGTCGGTCGTTTTACAACATTGATGAGAGGTCGATAATGCTGAATAAAATCCATGTTGACCACGGTGAAATCCTGGACCGTCCGGCCAAGGTTTCTCGAAAGGGAAAGGGCCTTTAGAAAGATTTCCGGGAGCAGAACGGCCGAACCAATGTTCAGATAAACGCCCCCCTCCAATTTTGCCACACACTCGGTATAGCGGCGAAAATCGAGGAACGATCCCTTCCCGATCGCGGCCCCATCTGCAGTGGGATGCATGTGGATGATATCCATCCCGATCGCCACATGAACCGTCACCGGGACACCCAGACGCGCCCCGGCCGCCAGAAGACTGTATTTTGTATGGGGAAACTTCCCTTCAAGGATCATCGCGCCGACAGCTTCACCGATTCCAACTCCTTCAGCAGCCCCTTTTGCGATCGCGCGATTTAAATAGGTCGCCGTCTCTTCTGCCATGCCAAAGCGTCCATCTTCCAGTTCAGCAGCCACATCTTCAGAGGTGGAACCAATATAGGCCAATTCAAAATCATGAATAATCCCTGCACCATTCAAGGCGATAGACGAGACAATTCCGCGCTCCATGAGATCAATAATCAGCGGGTTTAATCCCACCTTGATCACATGGGCCCCGAGCGCCAGAGAAATCATCTTGTCCTGACGATGGGCCCTGGCCATCGCAGCAATGATCTCGCGCAAATCCTTTGCCGCCAGAATATGCGGTAAGGCGTCCAGAAAAGAGGTGATCCCCTTGCCGGAAGAGAGCGGGGTGGCCAGATCTTCTTTGCGGACCTTGCTGACGCGATCTTTTATGGAATAGGTCTTCAGCGCCTCCCAGGGGAGCGGCTCTATTTTTTTCAAATGATAACTCCTTTTAGGGAATCTCTTATCTTGACGGAGCGGCGGGGATCTTTCCCCCCGGTAGAGACCGCGACCGTGACATCACGCTTGGTATAAAGGGCCGGGAGAATAAAATTACCCGGCACAGATTGATCAGCAACGTTGATCCACACCTTTTTTTGCTCGGCTTCGTCCTCGACGGCTTGATTCACTCGATCTCTGTCGGTCGCCGTAAAAGCGATGGCGGCCTGATCTAGATCCCCTTTTCGGTAAGCCCGCTGAATGTGCCTGATTTTTTTCCGGGAGACCCAGGCGGCCAGGCGACGTGTAACCTCCGGACTGACAACCGTCACATCGGCACCGGCCTTCAGTAGGGTGGCCACCTTCCGTTCGGCCACAGGCCCGCCTCCAACGACAACCGCGCGCCGTGCTTTCAAATCAAGGAAAATAGGGTAATAACGCATTTTCTAGGAGTCTAAAGGAAGGGGTGCCGCGAGCGAGATTCGCACCTTTTCGCTCTTCCGGATGTAAGGAGACTCAGGGTATTCGCTGAGGAGACGTTGAAAAGCCTCAGCAGAGGCCTGCCGGTTTCCGGCATCGTAGTGGGAAAGACCAAGATAATAGAGGGTTTTTTCAATAAGGGGCCCGGCCCCTCCCCCTCCAAAGACCTTTTGAAAACGTGCAACTGCCGCCGGGTAAACCTCCGTCCTATAATAAAAAAAACCAACATTGAAATGATGTTCGGCCCGGCGGAGTCTGAGTAGGACGATCTTTTTCCCTGCATCATCGACATAAAGACTTCTGGGATAATTGGCCACCACCTTTTGCAATGCAGCCATGGCTTTTTCCATCGGCTCCGGGTCGCGGTCGATGGCGTGCATTTGCTTATAATAGCTCAGTCCAAGACGATATTGAGCAAAGGAGGCCATCCGGTTGAAAGGATGGAGTGTCAGAAAACGCTGGAACTCTGCCACGGCTTCATCGTATTCTTTTTTTACAAAATGTGCCTCTCCGCGTTTCAGAAGGGTCAAGGCATCAAAAATGTTATCAACATCTTCCGATGAGACATCGACAATATCCTCATCAATCCCCAACAAGGAGAGAAGCTCTGACTTTTCCTCTGTACCGGCACACCCGGCCATGAGAAAAAATACAAGGAGGACGGATGCCCAGGACCCGATCTTTTTTCGAAGGGAAGACTTTTCCATAGGATTTATGACCAATAGATAAACACTCCCCGAAGCGCCCATCGGAGAACTACGCCTTGATAATGCTGACCAAAAAGTAGCAGATATCAGAACAAAGCGCAAGAATCTATTTTTAACCTGAGATCGGAGATTGGATCTTGGGTTAAACTTGTCCATTGGAGTTTTTTCAGTCATTTCAAATCACTTCCGTCCCGGAAAGGTCAGTTCTGAAACGGCCGATTTATCCAGGGCACCTTTCCGATCTCCACCAGGCGGCGATATTGTGCATGGGTGGTCCTGGCCAGGGGGAGATCCAAGCCTTGTTGCTCCGCAGGTTGCAATGCGATGCCGTAATCTTTGGCCGCATGCTCTACAGAGAAAGATAATATCAAAGTATCAAGGAAAATATATTTCATTGAATCTCCCGGCCTGTACATATCGGTGTATTTCTACAAGTTAAATTTTGTAAGTTGCCCTTTGTGCTGGTAAACTGCATGAGGTTTACCTTGGAGAACTTCAAGAAACCCTAATGATATATTTATATTGTATTCTGAACGATTATCGTCTTTTTGATAGAGAGGATGCCTCCAATGCTTGAAGATGCCTTCGCGGACATCATTGGAAAAGCTCGATTTGGAAAAGACTGGTCTCTTTTGGAACTGGAACGCCGGTCCAAGGTTTCGGAAGAAAGAATTGCTGCGCTGGAAGCAGAAGCAGCGCCAGAGCAAAACGAAATCACATCGCTGGGAGCATCGCTAGACCTTGACGGCAAAAAGCTCCGGGAGAGTGCCGAAACCTCCTGGGAGCCAAGCCTCAATTCACCCTACCTTCCCGACCCGGACCTGACCACTTCTCACGATATGATCCATGTCATTGATGGAAAAATTGGAGGCTATGGGGTGAACGGATACTTTTTTATCGATTGGAAGAGGAAGGAATGTGTCCTCTTTGATACAGGATATAGTCCAAGCAAGGTGATTACCTTCTTAAAAGAAAACGGAGTTCGACTTGTGGCCGTCTGTCTGACCCATTCACATCCAGACCACATTGGCGGGATAGAAAAAATACAATCCCACCTAGATATGCCCGTCTATCTTCACCGAAATGAAGCCCTCAACAACATAAGATTGAAGCGGCAGGTTGAGGTCAAAGAAGAAATGACGATTGAGGTCGGTCGCTTTAAAATAACGGCAAAACTGACACCCGGACACACCGATGGCGGGACGACCTATTTTATCGATGCATCACCCCTGATGTCCACGACGCTTGCCTTTGTCGGCGATGCTCTTTTTGCCGGCTCCATTGGCCGCGCAAAGTCATCGCAAACCTATCCGACCTTGTTGAAATCCGTAAAAAATGTCATCTTATCTTTTCCGCCCGCAACATTGCTCTTCCCGGGTCACGGTCCGGTCACGACCGTCGCGGAAGAAAATGCGCACAATCCCTTTTTTAAATAAAGATCTTTTCCTGTTTGGCTGAAGTGAGCTCCCATGCATTTCCTTCTACGACTCAAGATCCTGATTCAGGTAAAGGAACCTCTGAATAAGCCATGGATTGTTTTTTCAGGGCAAAAATGTGGTTCTGTCGAAAATTTCGATTTACGGCCTAATACTGATAAAGCATACGTAGTTATATCAATGGCTTAGGATGCATCTTCACGAAATAAAATACTGGTTATTTGTTTTTTGCGACAGAACCGGGATTTGTCAATCACCCTTGACATCGCCTTGCCTTGGATGGATGATAAAGAAGAACTGTTTTTTTATCAAAATAAATTAAATGAGCAGAATTATTGTAGGTGTCATGGGGCCGGGAGAAGGAGTCACGGTGAAAGAGATCGAAGCGGCCGCGGAACTTGGACGCCTGATCGCCCTTCAGGGGTGGGTCCTTCTGAGCGGCGGCTGCAACCGCGGCGTCATGGACGCCGCAAGCAAGGGAGCAAAAAATGCCGGAGGACTAGTCGTCGGCGTCCTTCCTACAGGTGACCGGGACATTATGTCCTCCGCAGTCGATATCCCCATCCTGACCGACATGGGCTCCGGGCGAAATAATATTAATGTCCTTTCAAGTGATCTGGTCATCGCCTGTGGGATGGGTGCTGGAACCGCCTCTGAAATCGCGCTTGCATTGAAGGCTAAAAAAGAGGTCATCTTGTTGACAGACCATGAAAAGGGGAAAGACTTCTTCAAAAGCCTCGCCCCGGAGAAGGTCCATCTTGCCGGAGACCCGTCCGAAGCGATTGGGCTGGCGAAGATGATCCTTGAGACCTCTGCCTGAGAAGTCTCTATCCGAACTTTCCACATTTGACACACCCTCCAAAGCTTTGTAGAGTGATGGGTGAGTATCCGGCGTAGCATGAACTATTTCTATAAACGCGACGGAGGGAGAAGTGTCGAAGATCGGTCTGAGGCAAACCCTTGCCGGGCGTTTGGCCCGTTACTCCCGTGAACTCACCTACCGCAGACTTTCATCCGAAACCGTCCATGAGGTCAAACGGCGCCTGATTGATACCTTCGCCTGTGCGCTCGGTGGATGGACCGCGACGCCGACACAAATCGCCCGCGACGCCGCAAAAGTGGTTCGGCTCCGCTCCGGAGCAACCCTCCTCGGAACTGCTTGGAAGACGACTCCCGATCTCGCGACCTTTGCCAATGGGACCGCCGTCCGCTTCCTCGATTACAACGACACCTATCTCTCAAAAGAACCGGCGCATCCCAGTGACAACATCTCCACAGCGCTTGCCGTTGCTGAAGTTGCGGGAGCGGGGGGAAAGAAACTGATTGAGGCAATCCTCCTCGGGTATGAAGTCCAGTGCCGCCTCTGCGATGCCGCTGCCCTTCGCCCCAGGGGCTGGGACCATGTAGTCTATGGCGCCTTTTCGACGGCCCTGGTCGCTGCAAAACTCTGGGGTCTTTCGGAAACCGAGACAGGCCATGCCCTCGGCCTTGCCGGGACTGCAAACTATGCCCTCCGCCAGACACGTGTTGGCGAGCTTTCAATGTGGAAGGCGGCCGCTTTTGCCAATACGGCCAGAAACGGCCTCTTTGCCGTCTCCCTGGCGCGACTCGGGATGACAGGACCCGCTCCCATTTTTGAGGGAGAGAAAGGAATGATGCAGATTGTCTCCGGATCATTTGATCTCCCGCCTCTGCCTTTGGACGGTCCCTTCAAAATCTTAGAAACCTACATCAAATATTATCCGGTCGAGTATCACGCGCAGAGTGCTGTTGAAGCAAGCTTACGACTGCGCGAACGAATCAAGAGAGTAAAACCAGGGCGTATTGACAAAATCATGGTCCGGACATCAGGGGTCTCTCATGAAATCATCGGACGCGATCCGGAGAAGTGGCATCCCAAGACGCGGGAAACGGCTGATCATTCCCTTCCCTATTGCGTGGCAGCGGCCCTGCTGGATGGAGAGGTCGGTCTTCAGCAGTTTGACCCTGAGCACGTCTCCGACCCAAAACTTCATTCCTTCATGCAACGGATTCAGGTGGTCACCGACCCTGAACTCTCCGCCGCCTACCCGGAGGCCATCGCGAATACGGTAGAGGTCACAATAGGAGGAAAGGTCTATTCAAAACGGGTAGACCATCCCAGGGGACACCCGAAAAATAGGATGAGCGACACAGAGATCGAAGCAAAGTTCCGTCTTCTGGCTGAATCCTTGTTATCGAAGAAACAAATTCAGACCACGCTTGATCGGCTTTGGAACCTGGAAAAGGAGAAATCAATCGGGGCTTTGCTTGCCCTCTTTAAGATAAAGAGAAGGACATCATGAAAAATTCCTCTCCCGGAAAGCGGTTGCGCAGACTGATCAAAAAAAAGACCCTTCTTATACCGGGGGCCCATAATGCCCTTTCGGCCTTACAGATTGAGCAGGCCGGATTTGACGCGGTTTACATCTCCGGGGCCGGCATGGCCAATGGTGTCGCTGGTCTCCCCGACGTTGGCCTCTTGACCTTGACGGAAGTGATCACACAGGTTCGGTACATCACGAAGGCGGTCAACGTCCCCGCAATTGCAGATGCCGATACGGGATTCGGTGACGGGATTCACCTGCGTCGGGCAATAGAGGCCTTTGAATCCGCCGGCGTCGCGGCGATTCAAATTGAGGATCAGGTCTTTCCAAAGCGCTGCGGCCACCTTTCAGGAAAAGAGGTCATCCCCGCCTTAGAGATGGCCCAGAAGATCAAGACCGCGGTAGCGGCTCGGAAAGACCCTGACTTATTGATTATCGCCCGAACAGATGCCAGGGGAGTGACGAATTTTCAGGACGCGGTGGATCGTGCGAAACGCTACCTCGATGCAGGTGCCGATATCATTTTTCCGGAGGCACTCAAGTCGGCCGATGAATTTTTCAGGTTTGCCGATGCACTACCGGCCCTACTGATGGCCAACATGACGGAGTTCGGAAAGAGCCCACCCTTGGGTCTTGAGGCCCTCGCAGAGATGGGATACCGCCTTGTCCTCTTCCCGATGACCCTTCTCAGGATCGCCTCGAAAGAAATCGAAGAAGCACTAGAACAATTGAAAAAGGCGGGGACCTCATCCGGGATGCTCGGAAAGATGCAACCCCGGCAGGACCTCTATCAACTGATCGGGTATGACGAAATAAATCAGCTTGATCTTGGAAAGGCTTCTCCACCCAAAGAAAAAAAGAGAGAACAATGAGCAGCGAAGAGATCCATGATGGTCTGGAGGGGATAAGGGCGGGCAATTCAGCCATCTGCCATGTCGATCACGAATCCGGAGGGCTTTCTTATCGGGGCTATCGCATTGAAGCGCTGGCCGGACAGTCCACGTTTGAAGAAGTCGCCTATCTCTTGCTCTTGGGGCAGTTGCCGGCCCGGGAGAGGCTTGAGGAATTCAAAAAGGATCTGCGCCGCGCCCGAAACCTTTCTGAGCAGGTCCGGCTATTTTTGAAATCAACCGCCCCTTCGGCCCATCCCATGGATGTCTTAAGGACTGCGGTTTCCATCTCCGGCATGGAAGACCCGGATCGAGACTTAAACGACAACCAAGCCAACCACCGAAAAGCGATTCGCCTGATCTCTCAGATCCCGATTTTCCTCGGCGCGTTTAGACAACACGCAAAGGGGCAGAAGGTCATAAGCTCTGATCCCGCCCTCAGCCATCCCGAGTTCATCCTCCATCAGTTGACCGGCCTTCTGCCGGAGCCCGCCGATGTTCGAGCCTTAGAGGTCTCGCTCATCCTTTATGCCGAACACGAGTTCAACGCCTCGACCTTTACCGCCCGTGTGACCGCCTCATCTCTGTCTGATCTGCATTCCGCCGTGATATCCGCCATCGGCTCCTTAAAGGGGCCGCTCCATGGCGGGGCAAACGAAGCGGTGATGACCTTGCTCACGGAGGTCGATCAGGCGGGAGGTCCCGAAAAGGATATCCTGGAGCGTCTTCACCGGAAAGAGCGGATCATGGGATTCGGACATCGTGTCTTAAAGAAGGAAGACCCGCGCTCCAGGATCATGAAAAAAGTTTCTGAATCCCTGGGAGAACGGAAAGGGAATCGAAAGTGGTATACGCTTTCGAAAAAGATCGAAGAGATCATGCTGAGGGAGAAAGGTCTCTATCCAAACCTCGACTTTTATTCCGCGTCAGCTTACACTCTCCTCGGGATTCCCGTGACATTCGACACCCCCCTCTTTGTCTGCAGCCGGATCACCGGCTGGGCGGCCCACATCATCGAACAGCACGATCATAACCGGCTTATCCGCCCCCGTTGCCGGTATATCGGAGAAGAAGAAAGAGAGTACATTCCCCTTAATAAACGAGAACCGATCTCATAAGGGGAAGGGCGGATTTCCTCTGACGAGGAATTCGGGGTTTGCGAGATCAGGCTTGTTATACCGTAAGCGGTTTCCCTCCATGTCGGTCACCGACCCACCGGCCTCAGTCACGACACAATCGGCCGCGGCGGTATCCCATTCCATCGTCCTCCCGTACCGGGGATATAAATGAGCGGCCCCCTCAGCGACAAGGCACAACTTCAAGGAGCTTCCCCTCCGCAGACATTCATAATCTATCTTTTTCTCGAGGAGGCGGGCGGTGATGTCGACCCCGTGTGATCGGCTGATGACGACTCTCAATTTTTGTTTCCTATAGTCGTCTACTTGAATTTGGATAGGGGTTTCTTCCCGGACCTGTTTAAATGCACCGTCTTCATGGGATGCATAGTAGGTGAGGCCCAGTGCAGGCGCGTGGACGACACCGAGGGTCGAAATCCCCTTTTGAATGAGGGCGATATTCACCGTAAAATCGTCGTTTCGTTTGATGAACTCCCGCGTGCCGTCCAAGGGATCAACCAGCCAGCAGGTCTCCCACTTCTGGCGAACCTTAAAAGAAAGCGCTTCCGATTCTTCCGAAATGACGGGGAAGGCGGGCCGATGCGCTTCCAGTCCGGCCTGAATCAGATGATGGGCAGCCATATCCGCGCTTGTGAGGGGGGAGGTATCTTCCTTGTAAGTAATCCCGAAATCGGCCTTAACATAGACCGCCAGGATGGCCTGGCCCGCCCGCTTTGCGATCGCAACCAGTTCGGGTAAAAATGACGACACACTGTGGTCAATATCTGGTTGATGCTTCAAGTTGCTTATCTCCTTAGACTCTGGGACAGTGAGACCTTATGATCGCTGCGAGGAACCTGTCGGTGAAATAAGGAATCTACTGCGATGATGCCAAATAGGCCCATTTCCCAGATAATTCTCGTTAAATAGCCGGGCTCTCCTCCTCAAATTATCCAGAAACTTGCCTCTATTTTTCATGCATCTCGTGACGATCCTATTTCGGCAACAGACTCCTTGCGAACAAGCCGCATAAAATCATCGATCGTATAGAGGCTCTCAAATTCAACCTTTTCCTGTAAAATCCGTTCAGCTCCACCTTCCTTGCGGTCTATCAAGGAGATCACCTTTGCGACCGTGAATCCGGACTCTCTTAAGGCCTTCAGTGCCCTGATCGTTGATCCACCCGTGGTGACCACGTCCTCCACAACGACCAGTTTGGCCCCTTCCTTTAATGCCCCCTCAACCTGTTGCCCGCTCCCATGTTCCTTCGGTTCTTTGCGGACAATAAACGCGGGAATCGGTTTTTTTCTAATGAAACTGACCACGGATACCGCCGTTGCAATTGGATCGGCACCCAGTGTCATACCTCCAATCCCTTCTATCGCTTCCATGGCCCTGACCCTCTCAAAAATTTCCTCTCCGATGAGATAGGCCCCTTCTGCATCAAGTGAGACTTTCTTACAGTCAATATAAAATGAGCTCATTTTTCTGGAAGTCAGTTGAAAGGACGGCTCTTCAGAATAACGAAAGGCCCGTTGAAAGAGGAGATCAAGCAGCTTTTGCCGGGAGGAGTGAAAGGACATGCCTATGCCTATCGAATTGGGCTGATTTTGTCAAGTCGATAAGGCCCAAAAGAGGATATTCACAGAGGGCACTGCATTTCTTGGCAGACCAAGGCTGATATGCTAACATGCAAACTTCAACCTGATTAAAAAGAAAATCACAAAAGCCCCCGTAGCTCAGGTGGATAGAGCAACGGTTTCCTAAATCGTGTGTCGGGTGTTCGAATCACCCCGGGGGCACCATAAAATCAATAACTTAGAGGGTTCCTGGAGAGACAAAATCCGCGATTGTGATCAGGATTGTGCTCACTCGGGCAAACTGATGTGGATCTCTTCTGGATTTCTCGCTGAATTTGCTAATCCCTCCTGNNNCATGAAAGAGTTTCCCCTTTAGGCCAACCCGTTCACAGATTTTATCCCATGTCCGATGGGGGATTCTTCTTAATCGTTCCCCTTTGTAATGACAAACCCAAGGACTCTGTGGGTAAAGGAGTAGGGTGTTGTCTTTCCACTTCCGGAGAACTTCTCTGACCTCTTGAACCAAGGGAATCGATCTCCCTCTTCCGTTCTTTGTTGTTCCAGGCTCTAGTCGAAGCCATCCTTCATCAGGATTTATCTGTTCCCATTTAAGATTAACGATTTCTCCTGCCCTCATTCCCGTCCAGAATCCGATAATAAATGGAATCTTGATGTGGTCCGGAAGGGCGGCTCTAAGGAGTTTGTATTCTTCCAGGGTGAAGAAGCCCTTTCTGACGTTATCTTCCTTGAGAAGGTCGATGTGAGGGCGAGAAGTAACTAAGGGAGGTGTTTGTCGTGAGGCGAGATGAAACATTCTCTTTAGGGCGGACAGTTCTAGGTTGAGAGTTATTGTCAAATCTGGTGTATGAGATCTTCATTAAGCGGCGACCTGATCTGATTTATTGATCTCAATCCCATCTTTAAATGGAACT
>LWDU01041309.1_pt1 | contig 51385 bp, 48 predicted proteins | sample 727161 | NCBI WGS metagenome assembly LWDU01 (sample SAMN04566230, study PRJNA314399) | hydrothermal vent metagenome | isolation source: deep sea hydrothermal plume seawater | place: Mexico: Gulf of California, Guaymas Basin | collected 2004-07-11
GAACTCTGAACCGGATCAAGGAACACTTCATGATTCCAGACCTCACCGAGTTCGACGTAGTCAATCCATCCCAAAACCTGCTTTGAGTGGGCTGAGAGGTGCGTGGGCCCAAACGGTTCAGACCGATCATCCACAGGACCACACCCCCAGGAACCGGCAGCCATGAGTGCCCAACAACCCAATACCCAACGTCTCCCGAGTGCTCCCCCATCTGCCGTAGGATGGTAGTAATCCGGAAGCCCTAGGACGTGACCGAATTCGTGAGAGATAACATTGGCAGTCTGGACATTATTCCCAGTGCAATCACTTACTCCTTGGGTCATATAGCCATCAATCTTGATTCTTTCGCCCCCAAACCCGACGTCATCAGTCACGTATGGGGCTCCTGCCGCTCCAGACATTCTCCAACGGTGTGGCCAGATCGAGGGGCCCCCGCATGATGCTGCGATCTCTAGGTACTCAAATGTGACGACATCCACGATCCCGTCGTCATCGCCGCTGTTCGGGATACCATCCGCACCGTCACTGTCATAGAGTGTCCAATCCACCTCACTTTCAATGGAATCGAGAGCTTCAGCTAAGTACCACGCAAGCTTCGCATCATCCCCTAGTCCGTTACTGGTGCCAACCACGGAGTCTATCGGCAACGAGGTCCGCACCCAGGGGTAAACTTGGCCACCAACTGTTAGTGCCCCTCTTGAAAACTCGAGGTAGGCCTCTGTGATGGTGCCGTACCCTGTGGGTCCATCAAAGAGTGATTGTTGGATCATTTCCGGCGTGATGTGAGGCTCTTCAGAATCTGAAAAGAGCGCGAGGATCACCGGGATATCCGCTCGTCCATCGGTTCTACTTGCTGAACGGCCTTCTGGGCTGGTCCTGAAAAGTCCATTTAGCAGGGTAAACGCATTCGGATCTTCTCGAACTCTCTCGTAATAGCCAAGCGGGAGCTCAAGCCCTCGCAGGCGAGCAAGAGTTTCGATGTCTTGGGCCTCTAGGGGTAGAAGAGTTGCCATTCCAGCCCCTACCAACAGTATCACTACTGCTTGTTCGAGTAAGCGTCGCGTCACCGCCGGAACTCCAACTGATAACCATCCAGTGTTAACCTGATCTGGTTATGTGGGTTGGCTACTTCTTCCACAATGGCGGTAGGCTCTATCGTGGTATCTGCAACCTCAACCCTAAATGCGAGGGTGCCATCGTTCTGATTAATCAGAACAATACGAACTTCATCGAGACTTGAATTGCTATACAACTGGTTACTGCCCACTGGCGTCACCTCACCGATACCTGGGCCCATCAGCACCACCAAAGCAGCACCTTCTGCGCCGTTTGGTGACTTCAATGTCGCCGTCAGAATCCCAGGCCCAGGTGGTGATTGATCCGCACACGCCACTAGCAGTGAGAGGCCCAAGAAAGCCGCGAAGCGATGAGGTTTCATAGATGTGCGCACCCAGCATAATTGCATATGTGATATCAGGCGCTGGAATCGTCAGCAAGCACGGACTCTACTGATAAAACCAACTACTGAGTCCTATGATATTGGTCTTTCTACCGGCTGAACCTTCACCGCCCACATACCTGAGTTAATATCGCTGAAAAATACATTTCCCTTCCACGGCATTACACTCCAAGCGCCGGGAGAATTGGGAATGTATCCAATCGGATCATGCGCCTTAAAGACAGCGATCTCGCGACCTTGCGTGTAGAGATTGCCCATCAGATCACCAGAAATATCAACCATCCGCACACCGCCTTCATAGTAGGCCTGATAGAGGACGTCGTCTTCAACCCAAATATTGTGCGTCCCATACTCACTGACTTCATAGCGTGCAAGCTGTTCAGGGTTCATTGGGTCGGTGAAATCGACGATCTGGATATAGCCGGACGTCGCCCTTGGATATCCACCCTTCCCCGTCACTGGATCGAACTGCTGGCGATGGTCCGAGCCAGTCCCTTCCCACGCGAGTCCTTGACGCTGTACACGTTCGTCTCCAGCAATTAACAGAAAGCGTCCAGTAGACTCCTGGTAATAGGGAAAAACCGCGTGTGTTGAGCCCGTTGTTAATGGGAATGACGTCACAAATGCGGGATTTTCAATCGAGCCACCGTACTTTCCGTTTCCGACATCAACTACGACAACGCCCGTCTCCCACTCAGCTGAATATACGAGGCCATCGTGAACCCATATATCGTGTACCCGAGAATTCGGGTGATTGTACTCGCTAACGAACTCGGGCTGATAAATATCCCGCACATCGATGATGACGTACTTATCACCACCTGCAAGGGCGAATAAGTACTCATCGGTAGCAAACATATTGTGGACCCCACCGGTCACCCCATTTCCTTCGAATGTCGAGGCCACGACAGGGTGTCCAGGATTTGCGAGGTCAAGAATTACGACACCATTCCGCCGGTTTGACGCCCCCTCGCGCGATAATGCACCGTAACGCCCGTCTGGAGAAACTTTTATGTCATTCGTTGTGCGGGCATCAACAAATACTGAATCGGTCTTGAAGATATTCCCTGGATCAGTCACGTCCCACACCATTGAAACACCGTCCCCAAACTTCGAGCCAGTCATGGCATAGTCTCGTCCGTCAACGCCCTGCCAAATCCAAAAATCAGTCGTAAAAATTCGGTCTTCTGTTCCTTGGCCTACAACCTCGAGCTGCCGCACTGCGTTACGAGGTATGACCCGAAACGAAAACTCGGCGGAAGCTCCACTGGTCGAGGCAACTGCTGTGTACACACCCGGGACATCTGCAACCATCCTTCCGTCTAGCATCTGGGCAGGCCCGGAAGGTGCCACGATCGAATCATCTGGTTGGTATACGTAACTCCAAGAAATGGGCGCATCCTCTACTATGGCACCACTTTCATCCCGAGCGATTGCTAGAAAACCCTGAACATCTCCTGTCCGTATCTGCTCCTGTCCCATAGTCATGACTAAAGACCTGACAGGTGATGCCACAATGGTATGAGTCAGTGCACCGGTCACGCCTTCACTCATGGCGTTAATCGTGACTGTGCCAGTCCCTATAGCTCGGACATTTCCAAAAGCATCGACCGTTGCAATCGTCTCATCAGAACTTGACCATGCGATTTCCGGGTATGGACGAGCAGATCCGTCCGCATGAGTTGCAACAACATCATGTACAACCCGAGCACCCTCAAAAAGCCGGACATCAGCCGTGTAAATCCTTATGTTCGTGATAACTGGCCAGGCAACGTGCACAGGGATATTCAGAGTTATAGGCTCCTCACCATCCCCGGGGACACTCGTAGGGCGGTAACCCGGCCGTCTGTGAACTGTAAGGCCCCGCGTGCCCCAGAGATCCTTAAGGGAGTAGCAATCGCCCTACCATCCTGATCAAATGCGAGAATAACCAGATCAGCCGATTCTCCAGCCCGCATTTGCAGCTGCTCGGGTTGAGCCTCTATACGGGTAACAGTTTGAGCGGCACACGGGATAACCGACGCGGCGATCATCCCAAAGACAAGTAGGGAACGCTTCATGATCCGGCACTCCGATTTTACAGGATTCCTACTAACTGACTTGTTAACCATGACAGCTTCTGTGGGCAAGCAGTTAATCTTCTTCAGCCACTCAATGCTTTCCTCGCAGCGCAATATCCCTCCTCTAGAAAATACTCTACGCTATCGAAATCAAATGTCCCATACCCCTCCAACTGGGGCCGAATGTAGATAAGCGGAGGCCCGTCCCACTCGGCAACAAGTTCCTGTCGCCGTCGCCAAGTCATAATAGCAAAAATCCTCTGGTGAACGGCAAGCATCCCCTGCTCAAGAATCGATTCGACATCACCTGTCTCGCCGGCACCTACATCAACCCCAATGATGCTGCTTGCCCCAGCTTCATGCGCTCGCTGAAGCGCTAACGGGTGCGAAGTTCCACCATCAACGAATGCTCTCCCATCAACTTCAAGAGGGGGGTAGAACACAGGCAAAGCAGAAGAAGCATAGACTGCATCAGCAAGCGACACATCCAGTCTTCCTCCTATCCCAAACCACTCTGTAGATCCATCACCAAGGTCGACAGCATTGATGAGCAACGGGATCTTCATCGCCTCCCAACCATTCTCTGGGAGTATCTTCGAGAAGTAATCCCTAAGTGTTGCTCCCTGGAATACGCTCCTCTGGCGGATCCCATTGATCCATACAACCCTCCGGTTTAGTTGGACAACATCCTGCTTATCCATAGCCAGAGCGATATCCCACATGTCCTTCCAGTCCATGTCACTCGCTGCAAAAGCCCCGATTAGTGACCCAATGCTGGTTCCTACGATCCCCGCCGGACGGATTCCAGCTTCCGAGAGCGCTCGAAGTACGCCTACTTCCGAAATCCCCTTCAGGCCTCCTCCTCCTAATACAAGCCAAGGATTATCACCAAGGTCCTTTAGGCTTCCGAAAACGCCCGTATTATACGGATTTACAGTGTGTTTTGACCGCACTTGACCCCCCTCCTGGCGTTTTCTAGGTTTCCATACCTGAAAAGCAGAATCATTCTTAATAATCGGAGCCCTAGGGCTCCGATTCATGTCTAGCGAACCTATGAGCGATACTCATATTCTGAAGATTGAGAGCCTTGAAGCCAAGGTGGCTACAGAGAATCTCGATATCTTGAATGGAGTCAACCTGGAGATCGGCAAAGGTGAAGTCCATGCAATCATGGGCCCTAACGGTTCTGGAAAGAGCACCTTAGCAAAGATACTTGCGGGACACCCCAGCTATGAAGCCACAGCTGGAAGAGTCCTTTTCAAGGGTCAAAACTTATTTGAATTAGATGTAGATGAACGATCCCGAGCCGGCATCTTCCTAGCATTCCAGTACCCGGTTGAAATTCCAGGGGTGTCTATCGCTAACTTCTTGCGCACGGCCCTACAGGCACACCTCGTTGACGAAGAAGAACTCGACATCTTCGAGTTCACAGATATGCTCACTGAGCGTATGTCGATGCTAGAAATGGATATTTCTTTTGCTGAACGTCATGTGAATGATGGATTCAGTGGCGGTGAGAAAAAGCGGAATGAAATCCTGCAGATGGCGGTCCTGCGACCCACCCTGGCGGTAATGGATGAAACTGATTCAGGTCTCGATATCGATGCTCTAAAGATTGTGGCAAACGGTGTGAACAAACTCACCGAAGAGGATCCGGAAATGTCGATCTTACTCATTACTCACTATCAGCGTCTCCTGAACTACATCAAACCTGACTTTGTCCACGTTATGGTTGACGGAAGACTTGTGCGGTCTGGCGGCCCAGAGATCGCGCTAGAGTTGGAGAAAGATGGTTATAAGAACTGGAAAGACTCCGGGGCAGTATCGTCCGGCGTCCCTAAGACGGCCTAAAGGAGAAGATATCCCCTCATGCCTCAAAATGAGACGATCCGAGACCTCCAACTTGATGAATACAAGTACAACTTTGTAACAGACGCCGAGCCGGTCTACCGAGCACGTAAGGGCCTGTCAGAGGAAGTTGTCCGGGAAATTTCAGCCTATAAGGAAGAGCCCGAGTGGATGCTCGATTCCCGCCTGAAGGCACTACAAGTCTACGAATCGAAACCGATGCCGACCTGGGGAGGCGACCTCTCAGAGCTCGATGCAGTACTGGACGAAATCTATTTCTACGTGCGCCCTCAGGATCGAATGGAACACTCATGGGAAGACGTCCCTGAGGAAATCAAAGATACATTCGAGAAGCTTGGGATTCCCGAGGCCGAGCGGAAAGTTTTGGCTGGTGTCGGTGCACAGTATGAATCAGAAATGGTATACCATTCACTCCGTGAAGAGTGGGAGAAGCAGGGTGTAATATTCGATTCAATCGAAGACGGACTGAAGAATCATCCGGACCTCTTCCGTGAGTATTTTGGGACAATAATCCCTACCCAAGACAACAAGTTCGCTGCCATGAATGCCGCAGTGTGGTCGGGTGGCTCATTCGTGTACATACCGCCCGGTGTGCATTTGGACACACCACTACAAGCGTACTTCCGGGTTAATCAGGAACGAATGGGACAGTTTGAGCGGACACTCATCATCTGTGATGAAGGAGCCAGCGCTCACTACATCGAAGGCTGTACGGCACCCGTTTACTCCACCGAGTCGTTCCATTCAGGTGTCATAGAGATTGTTGTGAAGAAAAATGCTCGCTTCCGCTACACAACCATCCAGAATTGGTCCAACAACATGTACAACCTCGTGACTCAACGGGCAGTAGTACACGAAGGTGCAAACATGGAGTGGCTGGACGGAAATTTGGGCTCAAAACTGACGATGAAGTACCCTTCCTGCTATTTAGTCGGAGAGGGTGCTCACGGAGAAATTCTCTCGATCGCATATTCGGGTGACGGCCAGCATCAGGATACCGGAGGCAAGGTTGTCCATGTGGCCCCACACACGACTTCTTCAATCATTTCTAAATCGATATCTAAGGGACACGGCCGATCGACGTACCGAGGGCTCTGCAAAGTCCACAAAGGCGCACACCATGCACGCTCGAACGTCGAATGTGACGCGCTATTGATCAATGACACGTCTCGCACCGATACGTACCCTTATATCGAAATCGAGGAGGATGATGCCAACGTGGGCCATGAAGCCTCGGTCTCAAAAATCGGTGAAGAACAGCTGTTCTACCTTACCAGCCGAGGTATCTCTGAAGAAGAAGCGATGGCCATGATCGTCCGAGGATTTATCGAACCGATCGCAAAAGAGTTACCACTCGAGTACGCAGTCGAGTTGAATAGGCTGATCGAACTGGAGATGGAAGGATCAGTCGGGTAAACCTGAAGCCAACTCCAAGCCCATTCATGACTGACACTCTCTTCAGTAAAGGTGTAACTGAAGCACTTAATTTCAGTGCTGTTGAGCGCCTATGCATCACGGAGCCAGACTGGCTCCGTGAGCGTCGTGAGCACGCTTGGGCCTTGTACGAACAAACTCCGATGCCCACCACCAAACTAGAGGAATGGCGCTACACTGATCTCCGAAAACAGCTACAGCTAGATACGCTGTCACTTTCACAAGCCACAGTCGTATCGGACGATCCCACAGCATGGCCCAAACGCCTCCGGAAGGCGATGAAAGAAGACCGACAAGCTTCCGGGCATATCGTCGTGATTGATGGCCATGTCGTGCATTCTGATCTTGAGGCCGAACTCATAGCCAAAGGTGTGATCCTCTCCTCGCTTCACGATGCGATAGAACAACATCCAAGTCTCGTGGAAAACTGGCTAGCGACCGAGGCAGTGCCTCCTGAAGAGGGAAAGTTTGCTGCATTGAATGCTGCACTCTGGAGTGATGGAATTTTCTTATACGTGCCAGCTGACGTTCAACTCAACACGCCAATTAGAGTGACACGTTGGCTGAGTGAGGCTGGGGTTGCACAATTCGGCAGAGTCCTGATCCTCGCTGAGAATGCGAGCCGCATTTCGTACGTTGACGAAATATTATCCGATGATTTCTCTAAGCAGACATTTGCTTCCAATGCCGTGGAGATCATCGCTAAGGAACGGGCACAGGTACAGTACGTATCAGTTCAGCGCCTAGGCCGAGGCGCATTCTATCAATCCGTTCAGCGTACTCTCGCTTATCGCGACGCTTCACTTGATACACTCAACGTCGCTCTCGGAGCTTCGGTTTCACGTGTTGATCTCAACGCCTGCCTTCTTGGAGAAAGAGCGAATTCGGATATGCTCGGGCTTTACTTCGGAGACGACGATCAACACTTCGATTTCAACACAAGCCAGGATCACATTTCACCAGATACTGCTAGCGACTTACTCTATAAAGGTGCGCTCGACGCCGCGAGTCGAGCGGTGTTCCGTGGGATTATCAGGGTGAAGCCAACGGCCCAGCGCACAGACGCATATCAGACAAACCGGAATTTACTGCTCTCCGGAAACGCTAGAGCCGATTCACTACCCAACCTCGAGATTGAAGCGGACGACGTAAAATGTTCTCACGGTGCAACAGTCGGAGAACTCGATCCCGAAGCGAAATTCTATCTTATGAGTAGGGGCCTTAGCCGGATCCAGGCCGAACGGCTGGTGGTACTCGGTTTTCTGGGAGAAGTTCTCTCCAAGCTCCCGCTTGGTGGGGTTGTTGAAAAAGTCACTCGGGTAATCGAAGAGAAACTATCTCAACACTAACAGTGACTATCAAAACTCGAGGGTAAAACACGTGAGACTTTCCTCCAGTTGCACTGCTCATGTCTAGCTGGGTACGTGCCGCAGCAGTGGTCGACTGTGATGTCGGTACACTGAAGGGTGTTATGGTGGAGAATACGCCTATCGTGCTAGCTAATGTCAACGGAGATATTTACGCTCTTCAAGACGAATGTTCCCACGAGGAGTACCCTCTTTCGGATGGCGAACTCGAAGGTGATGATTTGGTGTGTATTTATCACGGAGCACGTTTCGAGTGCGCCACGGGCCACAACAAGAGCTTGCCGGCTATACGGCCTGTTAAGTCCTTCGCAGTTCAGGTCCGGGACAACGAGATTTACATTGATCTAAGCTGATTTGCCGATGACGACAGCCACACTCGACCCGGCCACAATCCGCCGGGAGTTCCCAGCGCTTGAACAGTCCATCAACGGTCGGCCACTTGTTTATCTGGACAATGCTGCAACCTCGCAAAAGCCCAGGGTCGTGCTCGATGCACTGCAGGCCTACTACGAGAATGACAATGCAAATGTCCACCGTGGCATCCACGAGTTATCACGGCGTGCAACAGTAGCATATGAGGAGTCACGGGCTAAGGTCGCTGGTTGGGTCGGGGCAGCTGAGCCTTCAGAGATCGTTTGGACCCGAGGGACAACCGAAGCCATCAACCTTGTGTCCACCGCGTGGGGACTCGACAACGTCGGCGAAGGAGACGAGATCCTAATCTCGGTGCTTGAGCACCACTCAAACATCATCCCTTGGCAGCTTCTCGCTCGACGGACCGGTGCGGTGATCAAGTATATCGAGCTCGATGAGCAGGGGCGATGGATTCTAGATGAACTGCCTCGCCTACTGACAGATAGGACAAAAGTCGTGGCGATCAGCCACGTCTCGAATGCTCTTGGAACGGTGAACCCCGTGAAAAGAGTTGCTGCGGCAGCGCATGAGGTCGGAGCACTCGTCCTAGTTGATGGTGCTCAGGGAGCAGTCCATATGAAGGTAGACGTCCAGGAGCTCGGGGTGGATTGCTACGCTTTCAGCGGACACAAAATGTGCGGGCCGACTGGAATCGGTGCGCTCTGGGCCAGGCGAGATCTACTCGACTCGATGGAGCCGTACCAGGGTGGTGGTGAAATGATACACTTTGTTGGTCGAGACGAGAGTAGTTGGGCAACAGTTCCGCACAAATTCGAGGCCGGCACACCCAACATCGCTGGAGCAATCGGCATGGGAACAGCCATCGACTTCCTTTCTGGAGTCGGTATGGATGCAATTGCAAAGCATGAACATGAACTCTTAGAATACGCCTTGGAACGAATGAGCGCGGTGGATGGCATTCGTATTTATGGCCCTCAGTCACCTGATGAACACTCAGCCTTGATCTCATTCACTCTAGGTGACGCTCATCCGCACGATATCTCGACAATTCTTGACTCAGAAGGCATTGCTGTGCGCGCGGGGCACCACTGTGCACAATTAGCGATGCAACATTTCGGAATCTCAGCGACCGCGCGCGCGTCGATTTACTTGTACAATACGGAGAGTGATATCGACCGGCTCATAGAGGGTCTCGAGCAGGTTCAAGGTATCTTTGCCTAATGGAAACACCACCCCTCAGCTCTCTTTATCAACAGCTGATCCTTGAGCATTATCGTAACCCGAGGAACAAGGCTGAACTCGAAGAGAAGTCTGTGGAAATCCACATGGCCAACCCGGTTTGTGGTGATGAAGTTCGACTACAGTTGCGTATTCAGGACGACCAAATCGAAGAGGCTAAGTTTGTCGGCCAAGGCTGCTCAATCTCTCAAGCAGCGATAAGCATGATGACTACCCTGCTCCAGGGTTGCTCACTTGCGGACGCGAAAATCTTGGCCGAGTGTTTCACGAAGATGATGCAGGGTGATCCTGATGCAGCTAAGGATAAGAGGCTCAAAGACCTTCGGGTTTTACAAGGGGTAAGTAAATTCCCAGTACGTATCAAATGCGCACTTATCGGTTTTGATGCCCTGCAGGAAGCTCTTAAGACGCACGCAAGAGAAGAAACAAGCTGACTACTCCTCACGATGTTCATTCAGCCCATCTGGCTGATACAAGGGCAGGCCCCGTCACGGTATGGGTTTCAGCAGTTGGTGTGCGCCGTATTGAATTCGGTCCACTTCCACGTGATCGCCACACAGACCCACCCGGGTCATGGCCATCCAATCTCCAAAATGCTGTAGAACAACTCGAACAATATTTTCAGAAGAATCGTACTGCGTTTGACCTTAAACTCGACTTCGGAGGAATAACCACCAGCTTCCAGAACGAAGTTTATGATCGGCTACTCAAGATCAAATACGGACATGTCGTCTCCTACGGTCTAATAGCTAAGGATATTGGCAAACCGAATATGGCTCGAGCTGTCGGACAGGCAGTAGGAGCAAATCCCATTCCCATTGTGATACCCTGCCATCGGGTAGTAGGGGCGGATGGTCGTCTTACGGGGTTTGGTGGAGGGCTTCGCGCGAAAGTTGCCCTTCTAACTCTTGAGGGAATAGAAGTTGATGGCAGTCAGGCTAACAGTAAGGTGCATCCAGAAGTCATCCCTCTGGATCTGTGAGACTCTTCAAAAGCAGCCTTGTTCGATATGAGCTAAAAAGCAGGATCTAGGGGTTCTTTGTATTCACTAGTGTGGACTCACGGAACCGACTGGGGGATAGTTTCTTTAACTGCGGCTCATCTGCATCTAGAATCTCCCGAGCAATCATCTCTCCTGTTACCGGCCCGAGAGTAAGTCCGAGCATGCCGTGCCCGGTTGCGACGCTCAGTCCTTTGATATCCTGTATAGATCCTATAATCGGCATTCCGTCCGATGCCATCGGACGCAGGCCACACCACTCAGATTTCGGTCCATCACTTCCCAAGCCGGGAAAGCATCTTCGAGCTGCATTCGTCAACTGATCTAGTCTCGGGGTGCGCATCACTCGATTCAATCCTGAAAACTCCATTGTACCGGCAAAACGGACAAAATCACCCATTGGCGTACAAAATACAGAAGCCTCACTGAGTTCACACGCAACCTTAATCGGGGGGGCACCACCAAGTCCTAACGAGTAGTCACGATGGTAGCCTTTGCCAGGCTGTAGTGGTAATTGAATTCCGACCTCATTTAAGATGCCTGCGCTAAAGGGGCCTGTCGCTAAGACTACCGCATCAGCACCAACCTCCCCTTCATTCGTGCGTAGACCTACAACACGCCCTGAGATGATCGACATACTTAGGACACTCACTCCCTCTGAGATCCGAGCCCCTCGCAACCTAGCGCTCTCGGTTAAAGCTTTCAGAAACTTCAGCGGATTCAAACTACGGGACTCGGGATAGTGGATTCCACCTAGGAGTTCAGAACTGAACTCAGGCTCCCGTCGCCTTAATTCCTCTGAGCTAATGCATTCTGGGTGATAGCCGTATGCTTCAATCGCGGCTGCTTCATTCCGCGCACTCACTAGCCCCGGCTCGGTTACACACACTTTGTAGTAGCCACTGCGGATGTACCCACACTCAATCGCTTCTTCTTCGATGATGTCATCAAAACTCTGAAGTGCCTTTTTCCCTAGTGGGGCCATCACCTTCATACACTCTTCTACGTGTTCATCGGTACAATACCGAACGAAATCTCGGAGCCATCTCCAGAGGTTGGGATCCCAACGGGGTGGGATGTAGAGAGGGCTCTCCTGGTCCAGTAACGAGGACAGGACCTGCTTTAGTCGACCTCGGCGATTGAGTGGCGGATGGCCTACCGCTACGGTTCCTGCGTTCCCTCCCGAAGCACCAGAACCAATCTCATTTCTCTCTAGCAGCTGCACCTGGGCACCTGCCTTGGCAAGCGCATAGGCACAGCTCACGCCGACTACTCCACCCCCGACGACAACGATGCGCGGCCTACTCAAGTCAGCGCGCTGTAGGATCCAGCAAAACCTTTATGGAACCTGTCTTACTCCGACTAGCAGCTGTCGAGAGTGCCTGTTGGTACTGCCCTAGGGGGTACACGTGAGTAATCATCTCCTGCACAGGTGCACCGGTCTCTAGAAGCATATCATGAGTGATCTGAAACGTGTGCCCCCTCTCTCCCCTCCACTCCTCAGTCCCGTAGCACACATAACCCTTCACATCTAACTCTCTCGCCCATAAGAATGTCAGGTCAATTTTTCGGATTTCAGCAGCACAACCCAACATCACGATTCGGCCTCGGGGCGCCGCGAAGCGTAGCGCTTGCGCAATGGTCTGCCTGCTGCCCACACAGTCAAAGATGAGCGGGAAGCCTCCACCCGCATACACCTCTTTACCGAGAATGGGCATGTAACCGCTTGCACCCGTTTCAACGATTGCCTGGCGAGCTTCATCACCTGGAGATACCACATCATTCGCACCAAGACTTAGCGCAATTTCTGCCTCATGCGCTCTCTTGATCTGAGCTATGATTTCACCCTGGTAACCAGCGGCACGTAACGACCAGACAGTTCCAAGTGCTATCGGACCACTACCGATTACCAGTGCGGGGCCAGAGCCAAATGGTCTGGATCCCAACGCGGCATGCATCCCAACCGCGAGGGGCTCAATAAGAGCAGCCGTCCTGTCGTTAAGGCTATCATTTACAGGAAACAATTGGGTTTCGTGCGCAATCATACGCTCGGCCCATCCGCCTGGGAGTGACCCATGATATCCGACGGTCATACCGCGAAGGAGCGGTTCGTTCCCGACTAGAATTGTTCCCTGCTCACCCGCTCGTTCGCATGTAGCTGGCCATCCGATGCTACAAGAAGAGCATTCTTCTTCTGCCCTAAACCCCCTCATTCTGCAGGAAATAACAGGGCTGACCGCAACTCTCTGGCCTGGCTCAACACCTCTGACAGCTCCCCCGACTTCTACAACACGAGCTAGAATCTCGTGGCCAAGAACAGCCGGGAAAGAGCTAAAAGGTTCCATCGCAGTACTGGTCTTAAACGTCAATGTACCAACATCTGATCCACAAATGCCGGCTTTGAGGATCTCAAGCCGTACCCAGTCATCCGCCGGCAGGGATGGCTCAGTTATTTCGCCATAACGTAGTCCACTAAGGCCACCAAACACCGCAGATTCCGTGAGCTTCCCGAGACCCTTACCCAGGAGATAGCCCGGAATAGTGACATTGAAACTGACAGCTTGCACCAGCTAGCCAGACCTTTGCTCGTCTAAGTCATCCACTTGAACAAATACCGTAGGGTCAAGTGTGACTTGGAGAATTTCTCTGGCTTGCTCAGCATCTTGGGAACGCACCCAGATCCGGGCAGCCGATGTAAAGGTCATCCCACCATACGCACCACCCGCATCATCGGCTTGTACACGGAACGGAATCCCTGCATCGGCTAAGAAGCCAGCGCCGAACTCAGCTTCATGACGGTACACGTACTCGGCGATAAGAACATCCTTTTGGCGTGGCTCGTTGCTCATGGTCATACTCTGAACTCAGGCCGTGGTTGGAGTAGGCAGTTCACACCACTGCACACCAAAGTATAAAGCTCGATCAACCCATGAAATTGGCTACGCTAGGTTCGGCCAATAAAGGCTGGCCACAGAACTGTATCTAGAAAGTTCTACAGAGGCTTGTTCGGATTCGCGATGGTCCGCCACATATGAGACGAGGGCGTGCCCCCGTATCCCAAACCTTCCTTAGGTACCTTGAAGTTGCGACCAATAATGTCGATGAACGGCTCTATCGAAACATCCATTCCGTCCTGGAAAGCATAGGTATCGTTCAGGGTCACTAGGCGAGCATCCATGTACCACTTGTGAGCCCGAGCGTGCTGGTAATCGCGCTCTATGTAGGGCTCTGGGATGTAGTCCTCACCGAAGATCCGATTGTACATGTCCGGATACTCATATCCCACTGACTCGTCCGGATAGAAACGGAGCGCTGCATGGTAGCGGATAGCCCAGGCCACTCGCTCATCAACATAGGGTTCGACGAGCTGTGCACCCCACCAACCGTGATCGACCTTGATGAGATTCTGCACAACATCGTGCAGCAGACAAGCCATAACTGTTTCTTCAGGTTGCCCGGTCTGGAGCGCATGGTTGGCGCTTTGGAGAACATGCCGCGCTGGGGCAAATCGGAGGTTGAAAAAATCAACAAGCGTGGGCTTATCCGGCATTGGCTCAAACACACGATCGCTCGGTTGGAAGAGGTTCCCGGTACCCCGGGGAGGGCTTGGCCGCTCCTGATCTTCTTCCACCTCGTGAGGTCCATGGCCATGGTCATGATCATGGCCCTCGAGGACATCGATCATGTAGTGCTCAAGCTCTTCGGCCTTGTCCTCAGGCGTCATCGCTGCCAGAGCTCCTGCACCCACCGTCGCGAGAAACTTTTTCCGATCGACTTGGATCTCACCCATCGTAAGCCTCCTAAATGCCCTCAGTTCTTTCATTCAATATAAGATCTCATAGCCAGGTTACGACTCAAACTGGCTACCCGCAAACTCCTCATCATGTAAGCCACAAGACTCCACGGCGTTGACTCCCAAGCCTAGTGGGCCTTAGATCAGCAATAAGCGTCCCGAATGAATGACCCTGGGACTACTCGTTTATGCGTTTTGAGGAAACTGATCGATGGCTCGAACTCTGACTGTCTTAATCACCGTAAGTCTTCTTTTGTCTGCTGCCATCCCCGAGGATTCCGGGGCACAGATCCACCGGTCAACATTGCATGACTACCGAGTGGTACCAGTAGCCTCAGGCCTCCAGAATCCGTGGGGGATCGCCTTCCTACCGGGTGGCGACATCCTGATTACGGAAAGGGCTGGGAGACTAAGGATTGTCCGTGAGGGAAAATTGCTCCCGGGTCCGGTACCGGGTGTACCTGAAGTATTAGCACAAGGACAAGGTGGTCTGATGGATGTTCAGCCACATCCAGATTTTGCAACGAATCGTCTGATCTATATCACCTACTCAAAAGCTTACACTGACCTCGAAGGTGCGAGGACCGTCCTTATAAGGGGCACATTCCAGAACGATGCCTTAACAAACATCGAGGAGCTCTTTTCTGCGCAAGCAGTTGGCCGCGGACACTACGGTTCCCGGATAGCATTTGACGGCAATGGTTACGTTTTCATTACCGCCGGTGATCGACAGGTGCCATCTCGTGGGGATTTATATGCTCATCCAGCCCAAGATCTATCGAACCACCATGGGGTCGTTGTCCGTCTACACGATGACGGTCGTATTCCCGCAGACAACCCATTCGTGGGCACAGCTGGGGCCCTCGGGGAAATCTGGAGCTACGGGCACCGTAACCCACAGGGCCTTGCCTTCCACCCCATGACCGGCGACTTGTGGGCAAATGAGCACGGACCGCAGGGCGGAGATGAACTCAATGTGGTCCTTCCTGGACGCAATTATGGTTGGCCAGTAATCGGATATGGGGTCAATTATGGAAGTGGCACGACTATACATGAAGGGACGCTCAACGAAGGGATGGAATCGCCAAAACACTTCTGGGTTCCTTCGATCGCAACTTCGGGGCTGATGATCTATACCGGCGACAAATTCCCGGCGTGGCGTGGCAATATTTTCGTCGGTGGTTTGGGAGGAGAACAACTCTCACGCCTCACCGTCGATGGGCAAACTGTCCTCAATGAAGAAACGCTCTTTCAGCGGATGGGACGGATTCGGGATGTCCGGCAGGGACCCGATGGATACATCTACTTGGCAATTGAAGATCAACGGGGTGAGCCAACTGGTGTTGTACGTCTTGAGCCCGCCGGAGCACGTTAGCCCCAAGAGTTAGCGACCAACCTCCGCGCTCTCTTCGGTCAGCTTTACCTCACCATTTTGCCCTAACTCATCCAGCCAACTCAGGTAGCCAGCTGCATCCACGAAAGGATGTGGCTCTCCTAGGCCTCGCCCTGCGAGTAGGTCTCGGCGCTCGAAGAGTCTGCCCATAGCTGGATGGTTAGCCAGGTTCACCTCAATTGGGTTGGCTTGCGCCAGTTCTTTGATCCGCTGAACACTCCTCAGATACGATTCCGTCCGTTCGACGCCTTCAAAATTCAACCCCACCCCACCAAACATGAACGCCCTGTGTTCCGACTCCCCATCTCGAACAACCAATTCGAACGACAGGACACCCGGGGTGTGTCCCGGTGTCACATAAAAGCGGACCGTTGTATTACCTAACGCTATTTCATCACCGTCATTTACAACAACATCCCTATTCAAAACTTGCGCCGAAGAACCACGCGAGGCTTCTGCCAACTGCCAATCAGGCTCTGTCATGACCACTTGGGCACCAAACTGTTGCTGTAGTTGTCCCGCTCCACCCACATGATCAAAGTGACCGTGTGTGACGAGGACGTATTCAAGGTCCTGCGGATCAAAACCTAGGCCCCTGATATCTTGAATCGCTGTGTCAACAAAATCACCATATAGAGCATCGATCATGATCAACCCATTACCCGTGTCGATCAGGTAGGCGGACACCCACCCGATACCGATGTAGTAGAGGTTGTCAAAAATCGCGAAAAGCTCAACTCGCTGTAGCCCCGGATCAGACCGTGTAGATGCGTTGTTGGAGATGACCAAGGCTTGAGATTCTGGGTTGGTATCACTGTCTACAGCCGTGCACGAACAGATTCCAATCAAGACCGCCCATATCATTAACCGCATTACCATCCCCCTTACCGTGCCCATGCTCAAACATCATAAGACCACGTAGTGAACTCGGCGACGGAAAACATAGGCACGCCAACGATAATTCGGGACAAAAGGGGTTTGATCGGACCCTTTCTTCCCTAGACGTTACTCACTTTTCCCGCGAACTTGCTCCCGTATTCGTCCTAGCTATAAGCCAGTTCGCAGCCACCTATAGTAAGCACAAGCGGGCATCACGCGATCACGTGTAAAAGTCGTCTTGAGGAAGCCCATGGCGATTCAAAGCCAACAAAATGACAGAGCACGAACGATAGGGCTCTGGTTAGGACTCGGGGCCTTCATTTTTCTCATATTAGCCCCAATCGATCCCACAAATGAAGCTGCAAGCAATATGGCAGCAGTAGCAGTATTGATGGCAATCTGGTGGGTGACTGATTCGATTCCACTGTTCGCTACCGCCCTCTTACCTCTAGTCCTTTTTCCACTGCTCGGGATTATGGATGGGGCTGCGATAGCACCAATTTATTTCAACAGCATTATTGTGCTCTTCATTGGTGGTTTCATGATTGCCCTGACAATGGAGAAATGGAATCTGCACCGAAGAATTGCCCTAAATATTATACACGCGGTCGGCTCCAGCCCATCGCGGATTATCTTGGGCTTTATGATCGCCTCAGCGTTTCTATCGATGTGGATTTCGAATACGGCTACTGCAGTAATGATGGTCCCGATCGGCCTAGCGATTATTCTCCAAATCGAAAACGATTTCGGGGCAGACAAAACTCATTCGTTCTCGGTTGGCCTCATGCTCGGGATCGCGTACGCGGCCTCAGTCGGAGGCCTAATGACACTCCTAGGTACTCCTCCCAATCTCTCACTGGTACGAATAGTTGAGATCTTGTTTCCGGATGCCCCTTCGATTGCATTCGGACAATGGATTGTTTTAGGTGTACCCATCGGCGTGATCATGATTGGGGTCATTTGGGTGCTAATCACACAGGTCTTTTACCGCACACCCCCGGATCTTAAGGTCGACCGAGTCGTCGTTGACAGAGAACGAAGCCAACTCGGGGAGATGTCTTTCGAAGAAAAAGTCGTACTGGCGGTCTTCACAATGTTTGCCATCCTGTTGGTGCTTCGTGTAGACCTAAATCTTGGCTTTGCAAGCATTCCCGGTTGGTCTCGACTACTGCCCTTCCCCGAGATGGTCGATGACGGAACAGTCGCCATAGCCATGGCAGCTATTCTATTCCTGATCCCAACCCGGGACCGCACGAAGGGTCATAAGCGAATCATGGGTCCTGATGTGATACCTAGGCTACCTTGGAATATCGTACTCTTGTTTGGTGGCGGGTTCGCTCTAGCCGCAGGCCTGCAACAAACCGGACTTGCAACCATGATTGGGGGGCAATTGCAGGCTCTTGGGAACCTGCCGACATTTGCTATGATCATGCTGGTTTGCATGATGATCACGTTTTTGACAGAGCTAACAAGTAACACTGCTACGACCGAGATGATTCTCCCCGTTCTAGCTGCAGTCGCTGTAGTAACGGGGACTCACCCGCTGCTGCTCATGATACCAGCTACTCTTTCCGCTTCTTGCGCCTTCATGATGCCGGTTGCGACTCCCCCGAACGCGATCGTCTTTGGGAGCGAGCGGATTTCGATCGAAGAGATGGTCCGTATCGGGATCTTTCTTAATTTGATTGGGGTTCTCGTGATTACCGCGATAGTACTACTCGTGGGGACTACAGTGTTCGGAATTGACCCGTCGATAGTACCTGACTGGGCCAACTCTATGGCGACCGGACCAGGCGGATAGGTTCGGGATGAAGACGGCAATCGTCGCTGGAGCACGTACTCCGTTCGTCCGCTCAGGAACTGACTTTAGAGACTTTACAGCGATAGATCTTGGGAAGTATGCAGTCCGCGACACCTTAGCACGCAGTGGCCTTCAGGGAACGGAAGTTGACCAGCTGATCTACGGTACCGTGGTGCACGATCCGAAGGCACCAAACATCGCTCGGGAGGTTGGCTTGGCTGTACTCCCGAAAGGAGTACCTGCAGTCACGGTTTCCAGAGCCTGTACATCAGCAAACCAGGCGATCACTGACGGCACACAGCTCATCGAGGTCGGCCAAGCGGACGTGGTCATCGCAGGAGGATCAGAGTCACTCTCACGAATCCCTATCACAGTGAGTGACAAATTTTCGAACGCTCTAGTAACTGCGGCTAAAGGGAAAACCTTCCGTGAACGTCTTGCTCCGTTCTCCAACTTGCGCCCCAGAGATTTGGTACCGGTAGCCCCGGCCATTGCTGAGCCTACCACAGGTGAAACTATGGGGGCAGCCGCTGAGCGAATGGCGAAAGAGAACCATATTTCCCGCGCAACGCAGGATGCATGGGCCCTCCGTTCACATCAACTAGCAGCGGCAGGAGCAAGAGACGGAAGGCTTCCTAAACAAATGAGCACAGTATACGTGCCACCAGATTTCGAGAACGTCGTCTCAGAGGACAACGGCATCCGCACCGACTCTTCCTTAGAGAAGCTAGGCATCCTCCGTCCGGTGTTTGATCGGAAGCACGGCTCAGTCACCGCTGGAAACTCTTCCCCTCTCACGGATGGGGCTTCTGCAGTCATCCTTATGAATGAGGAAAAGATGCACAGCGAAGGTATCGAGCCCCTGGGATATGTGCGGAGCTGGGCATGGACTGCTCTCGATCCATCGAGGCAACTCCTACAAGGCCCCGCGTACGCTGTACCACTCGCGCTCGATCGGGCCGGACTTGAGATGAAAGACATTGGCCTAATGGAGATGCACGAAGCGTTCGCTGCCCAAGTGTTATCGAATCTACAGGCCCTAGCATCGAAACAGTTCGCTGAAAATGAACTAGGGCGAAGCGCCGCCGTTGGTCATCCTGACCCGGATCTTATCAATGTGATGGGCGGCTCTCTTTCGATTGGTCACCCATTTGGAGCAACTGGAGGGCGCCTGACTATTACCCTCCTAAACGAAATGGTCCGCCGGGATATCGAATTCGGATTGATCACTGCCTGTGCCGCAGGGGGCATGGGTTTCGCTATGGTGGTGGAGCGACGTTAGCTCTTCATCTGGCTCTTAGATAAGCAAGCATGGCCCGCCTGCTTATCGTGAACTGGTAGACTCAGAATCCCAAAACATCATTCTGCTTGCTCAAGTTCCTTGTCGAGGTCCTCTCGTACTTCACGTCGCCGCTTACCTTCACGGAACCTTCTCTCATCTTCGGGATCGGAAAGGTCGAGCGGTGCTACCCGACATGGCCGATGTTTTTCATCAATAGCCACAAAAGTGAGCAGGCAACTGTTGGTAAGCCGCTTCTCACTGGTTCGGAGATTTTCGGCAAGAACTTCAACACCAACTTCCATGGAAGTGCTCCCTACGAACCTCACCCTTGCCGTACATGTCACAAGTTCTCCGGTGTAAATTGGCTCTTTGAAGTCAACGCGATCGATAGAAACGGTCACACAGGGCCCGCCTGAATGCCGCATCGCTGCTACTGCCGCCGCGCGATCGACCATTGAAAGGATCTCTCCACCAAAAACATGCCCCAGATTATTTACCTGATTGGGCATCATTAATTCAGAGACGACGGTGATGCTATTGCTTGGTTTGCGAGGTGTTAGTTCCGAGTTTGTCATACGAGCCTCCCCGTCCAGGTCTGAAGCAAATATGGGAGTATGGTGTTGCAAGCAGCTGTGCCTCACCAACTTCCCGCCTAGACTGAATAAAACAGCCTCGCCGGCGTATAAAAAGGGAGAATCAGAATGCGTAGAGTCACTATGATGGTAGCAGTTTGCACCATGTTGGTGGCTGAGATCCAGACCGCCGCTGGGCAAAGCCAAGAAGCTAAAGTCATGGCGGCAGTCCAGCAGGTCTTTGATGGGATGCGTGCCGCGGATCCTGTTATGGTCGCTGCCGTATTTGCCGACAACGCACGTTTCGCTGTCGTGAGATCAAGAGATGGTCTTCCAGAAATTAGCACCCAACCGGTGGCTGAGTGGGTCGGTGCTATCGGTGAATCTGGAGGAAGATGGGATGAGCAAGTTTATGATGTGGACATCCAGATAGATGACAACGTCTCGTCAGCATGGGTACCGTACACCTTCTACCTGGAAGGGTTGATTTCCCACTGTGGCGTAAACTCGATTGAGTTGCTTCTAAATGGCAACAATTGGGAGATCACTCAGCTGTCTGACACGCGTAGAAGCCAGGACTGTCCGGATCCCTTAGGAATTGGGTGATGGTATTATCGAGAGACTATGTCGGTGGCTTAGCCAGAGAGTGCGATACGTGAAATAGTCTCACGTGATAAGCAATTTCTCCAAGACGCGTCGCACGTATACAGGTACCATCGCGCGCCTCCAGTCCGCATCAACAATGAGATTCTCTAGTGGATGACACTGCTCATGGGCACGTTCCGCAAGTTCAGCGATCATGTCAGCATCCAAGATGCTGCCCACTGCAAGATCATCCCATCCTGAGAGAGCACGAGGACGTGCTCCAAGTGCTGTAACCACCCCGTTGATTGACTGAACGGTTCCATCTCCTTCGATATCTGCAGAGACAGCTACGGTCAGGAGCGGGAAGTCGATCGACTTGCGTTGCCGGAGCTTCGCATATGCCTGTCTTCGGTTAGCCACACTGAGTGGAATGCGGATTTCAGTGACTATTTCAACCGGAGTCCTACGGGTATTGCATATACCATCCGCTATGAAAAAATCTTCTATGGGAACTCGGCGTTTTCGTTGAGGTCCAGCAAGCGTGATCGTCGCCCCAAGAGTCATGAGCACTGGGGGTGTATCAGCTGAGTGAGCTGCAACACATTTCTTACCAACGTTAGTCACATGGCAAACTGTGCCGTCTTTCTTGAGGCAATAGCCCAATGCACCACGCCAAAACGATGTCTGGTTGTAGTAGGTACAGCGAGTATCAAGACAGAGGTTACCACCGATCGTTCCTGCGTTCCTAAGCTGCGGACCTGCTACATGACCCGCAGCATCTGATAAGGCAGGAAATAGTTTTTGCACCCCTGGATGCCGGGCCACTTCTGCCAGTGTTTCGGCCGCACCAATCCGGAGATAGCCGTTCTCTTCACGGATTCCACTCAGCTCACTCACACTTTTCAACGCGATAAGATGGGCTGGTTCAAAGAGCCTATGTTTCATATTGGGGATAAGGTCTGTCCCACCAGCCACATACATTGCTTCTTCCGCATACTGGCTCATGAGTCCTGTGGCCTCGGCCACCGACACAGGCCTGTGGTAGCTGAAAGGAGGTAATCTCAGCACCTCACCCTTCCCTTGCTGATGTCGTTTCTCGGCGTGGCTGATCTTGAGGACGTGCGATAATGATGCCGTCCTGTCCCTCTATCTTATTTATACGCTCTGCAAGTGAAGCCTCGCTGATCTGCACCGCCTCTCCCACGAGTGGTGCATGAAGAAGATGTAGGGTCTCATCAATCCAAAGCGCTAAACCGGTATGAGCGACGTCCAGCCCGGCTACGGTACTGGTTGCCGCAATAATATCACCGTCATGGATTTCCTGGACTACCTCATTAATTCGGTCTTCTGGAATATAAACTCGGTCCGCAGTGCTCAAGCGCTCTTCCGTTTCTTTGATCAACGAGATGTTCGATATGTCTACCATCTGAGCGTACGCGTCAGTATGGGTAGACATGAAGTCAACGGCCTCGGAATCGACGATGCCGTGAAGCTCTGCACTAATGTCGCGCACGAGACCTCTTCGGTGATTGTCCCCAACCCAATCACTGAAGTAATGCAACCGACTCGGATAACCGTTGACTTGACCATTCCTGTAGCGATGCTCACTCAAAATAGACTCGTAGAAGTCCTCAGCAGACTTGCGGTCTCCAAGTAGTGCTCCCGCCCCTACCTCGAGCACGAAGCGCGACATCGCGAAGACGTTTTCAACAAAGGTTACACAATCAAGACCCCGGAAATTGATCACGAGGCTCTCTGGTCCCTCTACCTCGAGCGTTCCGGGTATATAGGCCGTCCCAACAAAGGAACGTCCTATCTTGGCCATTACTGCACCAACTGAAAGGGTATCCAGACCTTGACCTAGGGCCCATGAGACCTTGGCCTCAAAGATTGACCAATCCTCTTCATTCCAGAAACCACGGTCTCGTGTGTCCCCTACCTCATCCAAATCTGTAACTGCTACGTCGGTATGATTGGTGGGCGGGGAACGAAACAGGAGCAGGGCCGTCGACATCACAACCACGATCGCAAGCGATCCTGGTACGAGAGGAGGCATTCTCATGATCCTGAGGAGATTGTTCCGGCGTGTGGTGCCCCAGGAACTACCTGAGAACCATCGGGAATTGAGGGCTTAACCAGGGTGCCAGCTTCTCGGGCTCCTTCAATTGCCCGCCACATATTTGGCGGGGAGAAGGGCAGTCTGTCCACCCGGACCCCGATTGCGTCATAAATCGCATTTGCTATGGCAGGAATCGAAGGGTGAAGCGGACCCTCTCCCGCTTCTTTGGCTCCATATGGGCCCTCTGGATCGATTGATTCCACAATCAATGACTCTAATTCTGGCGTGTCGAGACTAGTGGGGATGCGGTAGTCGAGAAGCGATGGAGCATTGTGTAGCCCGGCTCGTCCCTGTTCAGAGCTCTTAAAGATCTGCTCCTCCATGAGAGCCTCACCAAAACCCATATAGGCAGAGCCCTCCATTTGACCTTCTACTAGAACCGGGTTGAGTGCCCGACCACAGTCATGTGCAATCCAAATCTTTTCGACCTCAACTACACCCGTCTCGACATCAACCTCGACTTCAGCCACGTGCGCCGTAAACGAATAAGCTGGCGAGGCGCCGATCGTACCTCCCCTATATTCGCCATGAACATCTTTTGGCGTGTTGTACCAGCCTGTAGCACCTAGTGTCCCAAATCTAGACTCTGCGAGGTTGAAGGCTTCCCGGATCGGCATCTGCCGCTCAGTGTCAGATGCCCACATCGCCATCCCTCCAACCAGAAGGACTTCCTTAGCCTCTACCTCCCACTCCTCGGCAACCGCCTTCTGGACCATCTCACGCAACTTGCTTGCGGCATCAATCGCCGCGTTGCCTAGCATGAACGTTACTCGGCTAGAATACGCCCCTAAATCCACTGGCGTGAAATCGGTATCCCCACGAAGAACCCTCACGTATTCGAGGGGGACACCAAGTTCCTCAGCAGCGACGTAGGCAACCATCGAATCACATCCCTGTCCAATCTCACTCGCGCCACTAAAAACAGAGACCCGGCCAGAGCGATCTATCTGCATCTGTACCCCAGACTGCGGCATGTCGTTAGGGTAGATCGGGTAGTTTGTTCCAGAGATATATGTGGACCCTGCCACCCCTACACCTTGGCCAAAAGGAAGTCGGCGAAACTTGCGACGCCAACGACTCGCACGCTCAACTGACTCGAGGCACTCTAGGAACCCGTTCGACGTGATCCGCAACTCATTCACCGTGCGTGTGTTTGAGCCAATGAAGTTCCGGCGCCTGAACTCAAACGGGTCCAAACCTACTTTCTCAGAGAGTTTGTCAATCTGGATCTCGAACGCAAAGCGCGGCTGTACCGAGCCATGTCCACGCTTGGGGCCACACGCCGGCTTGTTTGTATACAATCGAGTTGAATCAAACCGATATGCTGGCATCGAATAGGGCGCGCACAATAACTGTCCAGCATAGTACGTGGTCACAAGACCGAATGAGGCGTAGGCACCCCCATCAAGTAGAAGTTCCGCGTTAACCGAAGTGAGCTTCCCGTCCTTGGTACAACCCATTTGGTATTTCATGTGGAAGGGATGCCGTCCACGGTGCGCGTAAAACACTTCCTCACGAGTATAGAGGATCTTCACTGGGCGAGCTGCCAACATTGATAGCTTGGCCACGCAGAACTCCAAGTCAAATGGCTCACTCTTCCCACCGAAAGCTCCACCAACTAGTGGCTGGAGCACCCTCACACGCGCTGGGTCTAACTCTAGGACTCGGGCCAGTTCCCGGTGCAAATAGTGTGGTACCTGAGTAGCTGACCAGACCGTCAGTTTACCCACTCCATCCCAGAGTCCGATGGCGCAGTGCGGCTCAATCGGTGTATGTGTGCTCCCCTCAAAAAAGTATTTGCCCTCGACAATGACATCCGACTCAGCCATGAGTTCATCAACTTCACCGAACTCCAGTTGCACCTGCTTCGTTACATTGCCATTCCCGCCTTCTTTCCTGGGCTCATGTACGTATGGCGTTGATCCATCAGCCGCCAGCGATTCGTAGGGGTCAAGAAACGCTGGGAGTTCCTCATACTCGACCCGGATTAGCTCTAGAGCCCGAATTGCTAGGTCTTCATCCATAGCAGCGACTGCAGCTACCCCATCGCCGATATACCGGACACGGTCAGTGCATAGCGGATACTCGTCGGCCGTCCAAGGGATAATGCCGTACTTGGTCGGAATGTCGCCACCTGTAATGACCGCGTGCACACCCTCTAGTTTTTCAGCCTCTGACACGTCAATCGACACAATCCGAGCGTGAGGATGGGGAGACCTGAGGATTTTTCCATGAAGCATCCCCGGGAGCACTATATCATCCGTATACACTGCCCGACCGGTGGACTTATCAAGTCCCTCTATTTTTCGCATCGGTGTACCAATTAACTTCAAGTCCGACTTGGACTTATGTGGTCCACTGATCATCTGCGTGACCCATCTAGATGAGCTTCGACTTGCAATCTCTGGGCTGCGCTCATCACAGCGTCATAGATCTTGGAGTAGCCTGTGCATCGGCAAAGATTTCCGGCCAAAGCCTCCTTGATCTCTGTTCTTGAAGGAGAAGTTGTCTGTTCAAGAAGGGCAGCGGCAGAACATAGGATGCCAGGAGTGCAGAACCCGCACTGAGCTGCCCCATGTAAGTCGAATGCATCCTGTAACGCATGAGGGCCATCCACATCGGCCAAACCCTCGACGGTTATGACGCTATGTCCCTCGGCCTCACAGACCGGAGTGATACAAGATAATGTGGGTCGGCCATCTAGGATGACCGTGCAGGCACCACAGTCACCTTTATCACACCCCTGCTTGGAGCCCGTGAGACCAAGTTCGTACCTCAAGGCTTCCAGAAGAGTGAAGTGCATCGGCACCCCAATCTCTCGCAGGTCACCGTTGACGTTGAGTCGCACGATCTGAATCGCGGCTGGCATGATAAAAAGGTGGCCGGCTAAGCGTGGTGCTGCAACGGTGCTGCTGAAGCCCACCAGTGGAGCCCAAGCCCCGTCATAGGTAAGTTTAGCTCTGGATAAGCCACTAGGAGCCATGCCATGCCGTACCCAGAGATGATGATAGCACCCATGCGTGAGGACCTCGTGCGAGTTGGCTTCAGTGAGATGAAGACGCCCCAAGAGGTGGATGCCATGCTCACCGCAGACAAGGGAACCACTCTCGTAGCAGTGAATTCAGTCTGTGGCTGTGCCGCAGGGATGATGCGTCCCGCGGTGTACATGTCACTACAGGGGGAGAAGAGGCCTGAAGTACTTACTACAGTCTTCGCCGGCCAAGATCTAGAAGCTACCGAGCGCACGCGTGAGTACATCGTCGGCTTTCCGCCCTCATCCCCTTCAGTCGCACTCTTCAAGGATGGGGATCTCGTCTACTTCATGGAGCGTCACTTAATTGAGGGCCGAAATCCAGAAGACATAGCGAATGATCTGCGCACTGCATATGAAGAGCACTGCTGAACCCGGGCAGTATCCTTAGTAGCAGGGCTAGCTCGAACGGCTAACGGCCCCTGACCCGATCCCGCTGGCGGGCAGCCAGTTCAACAAGCCGCCTAAGCTCCGCAATCGGATTGTCAGAGTCATCAACCTGGAGCCTCAGTACGACATCATTGTTGAGCCACACTCCACCGTCTTCCTTGACAATGATCATCGCCGCTGACTGCATACCCCGGCTATCACCACCAGCAGCTTGACCCGCTTCAAGGGCGGCCTGAAGGCGGAATGACAGATGTCCCTCTGTCCCCTCGAAGGCCTCTATCATCATATCAACCACATCTGGTCCAGCTAATATGTTTCCTTGTGCGGATACATAAGTACCGACCCGGTGCCCTGCCCAGTCAGAAGCGCGTGGCCCGGTGTGGGTTGCGACGTTGCCTTGGGAGTCCATCACAGAGAATTGCCTCCCGAGCTTTGTCCAATCTTCGGGACGCGGATCCGGATCATCGGAGAGAAGTCGGTCGACAATTTCCTGCGGACTTAACCCCTGCCGGAGCAACTCTAGGCCTTGCGGTCCGTAACTAACGTCCACAATCGCCTGAGTTGTGACGACACCTACATTCGCTTCAGCCCAAAGGACTCCGTTTCCCACCGCAAAGACCCGCGACTGCACAGCCCCACCTACTTCCCCAGTATTCCGGTCATAGCCGAGGATCGAAAAGGTCGCGACAGGCGACCAAGGAGCGATCGTATCATCGGTAAATTCAGTGTTAACCTGGCCTATCAAGGCCGAAGCACTTGCAAGTAGTAGTACTGCTATCAGGCCAGTGAATGTACTGAGCGTTTTCATAGGTAATCCTCCCGGACCGGGGCGAAGACATCGAGAATCCTACAAGGGGTATGGGCTACACCAGTGTGTGGCACATCCGGAGGAACCACAAAAACGTCTCCCGCTTCGAGCACGTGGGATGTCCCGTCCACTATTAACTCGAAAGTGCCCATGAGCATATTCACGATCTGCTCATGGGGATGATCATGTTCCGGAAGTGGCTTTCCTGGATCAATTTCCCAATAAACATGGGTGGTGCGTTCGCTATGAACAAAGCGCCCATGATACCCTTCCATGATCTCACGAGACTCCGTTGACCAGACGTTGATTTTCCCCATCGTCACTCTTCCTCTGAAATTGGTCGCGTGGCGGCGAATCGTTCTAGAATTTTGACCGTCATAGTCACGCCGCGACGAACATTCTCTTCTGTTACACGTTCATTATTCCCATGAACGCCCCCAGCATCCTCTGAGGGTGTTGCTGTTGCACTGTACCCGTAGCTAACAATGCCAAGGTCCCGGAAAAAATGGCTGTCCGTAAACCCGCCTTGAACCTGTGGCACAAAGCTAGCTCCAGGCATCTCCTCTAAAGTCACGTCCCGGATCATCTCGTAGAGTTGAGTTTCGGTGGTTGAGACTGCGGGTGTAAACCCCATTAATACCTCGATCTCCACTTCAGGGCCTACTACACCCTGAAGTTCTCTGAGCCATACTTGAGGATCCTGATCAGGTAGCAGTCGGCAATCAATCTCTGCCCAGACTTCTGGTGACACTACGTTAATCTTATTACTCCCTTCAAAGCGTGTGATCGAGCAGGTATTCCGGGTCAACGTGTGAAGTGATGGGTTATAGAGTTGAAGTTCCTCCAACACTTCAGGTTCTTGGATCGCAGAGCCAAAATCTTGAAATCGGGTTTGCCAAGGCTCGGGATGCTGAGCCGCCATGCCCCTGAAGTGGGAGTCAACCGCAGGAATAATACGTGCTTCAAATTCGTGAAGGCGCAGACGCTCCAGGGCCTCAATTAGTTCGAGTGAAGCATACGAGACGAGCGGTCGGGAACCATGCCCCGGCTCACCCGTTGTTTTTAGGCGCAACCAATAGGGCACCTTTTGAGTTACCTCGACCCCAAACTGTACTCTGCCCTCAACAACCGAGCCACCGCCACCTTCATTGAGCAAGAAACCAATGTTACTGAAGAGCTCGGGACGATTTTCAACGAGCCAACCTGCTCCGAAGAAACCCCCAGCCTCTTCGTCAGCAGTGCCCATGAAGACCACATCTCGATTGAGAGGAATGCCTGACCTGTGAAGTGCCAAGAAGGTCGCTAAATGCAGAATGCCACTTGTCTTCGTGTCGAGGGCACCACGGCCGTAGATATAGCCGTCTCTGAGTTCGCCCGAGAGTGGATCATTATCCCAATAACGCTCGTCGGCCGGTACCACATCAATATGGTGTAGCAGGACGATACCCGGTCTATCGCCGCCCTCTAGTCTAGCCCAAATATTTCCTCTACCAGGCGCGGATTCAGCAATCTCGTATTCAATGCCTTCTGCTTCGAACAACCGTGCAAAGAATTCGGCTCCCCGTATCTCGTTACCCGGGGGATTTATGGTATTGATACGAATGTATTCTTGGAGCCAACCCACCGCTTCGTCCTGTAAGGCTCCAAGATCGACTTGGGCACCGACATGCTGGGCAGCTACTAAGAGAACCGAGATCGTAAGCGAGCATCGTATGGTTTTGAGCATTGTCCGTCCTTCGGGGCTGGCCCGGGTCCATTCTGAGTCGGAGGCACTGTAAGATGCTACCGTGGCTGATTTGCTGGCAATTCAGGTAGTCACCGCGCATTGTAACGAACGGCTTCTAGACTTTGCATTTGCGACCTAGCAGTCGCGGACAATATGAGTACTAGGCCAAACCCCGCCCGTGAGAGCGAAAAATGATTCACCCAACAGCCCCACAGTCCCGTCGCAAGTTTCTGAGCAGCCTCGCAGCTGGCGCCTTAGCGGGTGGCGCAGCGCCTGAGTTCTTATCCATCAAGGAACGGAATCGCATCCACACTCTCCTAAGGCAAGAGTATCAGTCTGCCAATGACCAGATCCAACTAGCAGTCATCGGAGCTGGAGGGATGGGTATGGCTGATGTTGAAACGGCACTGAGCATTCCAGGAGTGAAACTTGTCGCCGTAGCAGACTGCTTCGATGGCCGCCTGGTAGCTGCGCGTGAAAATTATGGACAAGACTTGTTCACCACCCGTGACTACCGTGAAGTATTAGCCCGAGACGATGTTGATGCTGTGATCTGTGGTACTCCAGATCATTGGCACAAACAAATTTCTGTAGAAGCACTCACGGCTGGGAAATCTGTATACTGTGAGAAACCCATGGTGCACAGCATCGCCCAGGGTGCCGATGTAGTCAGGGCACAAAATGAATCCGGAAAAACCTTCCAGGTCGGTAGCCAAGGGATGAGTTCCCTTGGTAATGAGAAGGCAAAAGAATTACTAGCCGCCGGAGAGATTGGAGAACTGAACTACGCTGAAGGATTTTGGGCACGTAATGATCCGATCGGTGCATGGCAATACGCTATCCCCGAAGACGCCTCTGAAGAAACGGTTGATTGGGAAATGTTTCTCGGTGATGCTCCTCCGAAGCCCTACGATCCGCTGCGCATATTCCGTTGGCGAAACTATCGCGACTACGGTACTGGGGTCTCCGGCGACCTGTTCGTCCACCTATTCTCGAGTCTCCATTTCATCACCTCATCTCTGGGCCCGCGTAAGATCATGGCGCAGGGCGGACTGCGTTATTGGAAGGATGGGCGCGAGGTACCCGACATCTTGCTAGGAATGTTCGACTACCCAGAGACTGAGGCGCATCCGCCATTCAACCTCTCACTCCGTGTGAATTTTGTTGATGGCACTTCAGGCACAACATTCTTGCGCCTGGTAGGAAGCGAAGGTGCTATGGATGTGACCTGGACAGACGTTGTCCTGCGCCGGAATAAGGCTGTTAGCCCAACCGATGTCTTTAGCCAGAGGAAGGCGGATGAAATGGATCAGGGGGTTGAAGCACGAAAGCAGATGCTACCACCGGCAGAAAGTGTTTATATGGTAGAAGATGGATACATGGGCGCTCACTTTGATCACTTCATGAATTTCTTCCGCGGTGTTCGTGATGGTCGCCCGGTAAGCGAAGACGCAGAGTTTGGACTACGCGCTGCGGCACCGGCCCTAGCCTGCAACGATAGTTACTTCGGTGAGCAGATTCTGGCCTGGGACCCCGAAATGATGAAGGTGATCTAACAGTGGCTACCATCCGGAGGATCTGCCTTCTGGGCCTAATATCAGCCCTCACCGTCTGTTCTCAGACAAATCAAGGAAGGGACAACACACCTGTTGAAACAGAACACAATAAACTCACGACAGAAGAAGTGGCTGCAGGTTGGCTTCTTTTATTTGATGGTGTTTCTACAGACGGTTGGCGTGGATACCTGAATGAGTCATTTCCTCAGGAAGGATGGGCTATAACTGATGGTAATCTGGTCATTTTTGCTTCGGACGGGAGTGAAGAAGGGCTTGGTGGAGATATCGTTACCGAGACAGAGTTCTCTGACTTCGAGCTCCTTTTCGATTTCAAGCTTTCACCCGTAGGCAACAGCGGTGTGTTTTACCGAGTGAAGGAAGTCGAAGGAACTACGATGTGGGAGGTAGCCCCAGAATTTCAAGTGCTCGACGATACTACATACATCGATATGGGCACCATGGATATGAATAAGCATCTAACAGGGGACAACTACGACCTCCATTCATCCATGGTCACTGCGTCTAACCCGGTAGGAGAGTGGAATACTGGCCGTATCGTGGTCTTAGGCAATCAGGTCGAGCATTGGCTTAACGGTCAACTGACTGTCCAGTACGAATACTACACTGACGAATGGAACAAACTGGTGCAAACAAGCAAGTTTGACCCTGCTCTCTACGCCCGGTTCCCCACTGGCTCCATAGGTATTCAGGACCACGGACACGATGTCCGTTATCGAAACATCAAGATCAAACCATATCTCTGATGCGGATTGAGAGAATCCCCTCCCTAGGGTCGAGTGGAAGACTGAGGGGTGCATTTTTCATGCTCGTAATACTGTTGACCGCCTCATCGCTCAGTGCTCAGAAGTCAACATCGATCTTCAATGGCCGCGATCTTGAGGGTTGGACCGTGCATGGGACCGAACTCTGGTACGTGGATGACGGAGAACTTATCTGTGAGAGTGGACCTGACGCTCAGTACGGCTACCTGCGCACCAACGAGACTTATACAGATTTTGACCTAACTCTCGAGTTCAAGCAGGAAGCGGACGGGAATAGTGGTGTTTTTTTTCGTTCTACAATCGAGGGCACAATTATCAGTGGTTGGCAGGCTGAGGTCGCGCCACCAGGTCTATTCTCTGGCGGCATTTATGAATCATATGGTCGAGGATGGCTGATCCAACCAGATCCCTCTAAAGACTCAGCCCTTCGTATGGGTGAGTGGAATACTATGAGGGTGCGTGTCATAGGCCCACATGTCACGACTTGGATAAACAGTACAGAGATGATCAACCTCGTGGACGAGAGGATCGGAGTGGCCACAGGCCATATCGCGCTGCAAATCCACGATGGAGGTGGAATTAGGGTCCGATGGCGCAATATCGAGATAACGAGACTTTAGTTTCGTAGAAATCAGCCTCACTGCAGTTGGTCACACCAAACCTTATCGAATCGGCGCTCTTACTGGCTCGCCAGGTCTCGCTGCAGTGATCTCCCCCCCGTCGACCACCAATTCTCCTCCCACGATTACATAGGGAATTCCTTCCGGTGGGATCGAGGCATCCATATACGTTGCGCGGTCAATAACAGTCTCCGCACTAAAGATCGTGATGTCTGCATGCGCACCGATACGAATTCTTCCTTTGTCAGCCATATCGGGAACTCGAGCCTCTAGGCGCTGAGCCGGCATCAGCGTCATCTTGTGGATGGCCTCGGGCAAGGTGATCACACCCTCCTCACGTGTGTACTGACCGAGGACTTTAGAATAAGAGCCTGAAGTCCTTGGATGGCCGCGCCCATCTTCAATAAAGCCATCACTCGCAATCATGGTGATAGGGCTCTCAACCGCGGCACGAGTCATCTCTTCCGTTCGACTGTGAATAATCACAGTGCCGCCCACGGCCCGTGCTTGAGCGAAAGTTTCCCTGGTTAGGCGCTCCCCTGTCGATACCAGTTGGTGTATGCCGAACTGTTCTTCGTCCCAATTCTCCCAGTTGTCGAAAAGAGCTGATTCAATCCGGGTCATGCCGGCACTGTAGGGGTAGGCTTCCGTTGTGACATCCTGCCCCGATGCTTGTGCGACCTCGATGGTAGAGAGGAAGTCATTGATTCGCCCCCCAGCACTCGAATTCGCGTGTACAATGTGGAGAGGCGCTCCAGCCCTACTTGCTGCGCTAATTGTCGAATCAAGGCCAGCCAAGCCATTACGCATATGAATGTGGGCACTTACTCCGTTCTCTCCTGCTACCCTAAACATGCGCTCAACTTCCCCCATCGTGGCGCCCGGTGTATAGGCGCTTCCGAAACCAACAGCCACCGCACCCTGCATGATCCCTTCGCGGATATCTTGTTCAATCTCATCGAGCTGTTCTTCTGTGGCTGTAGCGCTCCCTCCAATACCCGCAGGAAGGAAGTCCCCCGGATCACCCAAGACATCCATCCGCACACGAATATGGCCTATACTCACGCCATGGTTCACGAGCTGACCGCCTTCACGCTCGGCATACCATCCCTCGACATCAGCCGTGCCAACCTCAAGCTCAAGCGCCGTCGTTACACCGTCACGCACCATCATCCGGTAAGAATCCTCGTCTTGACCATGCTCATGCAGGTCGATGAAGCCAGGAACTACGACAAGCCCCGCAGCTTGGATTACTCGGTCACCCTCAAGGGGTATCTCAGTGATCGCAGCTATCTCACCTCCAATCACCCCAATCGTGCGTACGGCGTCGAGGCCAGATTCTGGGTCGATGACCCGCCCCCCCTCAATCACCAAATCGTAATGGGTATTCCCAATGTTACAGCTCGATAGAAGGAGGCTCATGAAAGCGAGAACTAACCCTTTCAGAATCATCATCGTTTCCTCTTTTGGATCAATTTCCCAGTTGCCGTCCAAGTTCCCGTCGCCCAAAGTCAGCTTGAAATAATGCCCACGTATCAGGATCTAACCGCACGTCCAAGGGCTCCTCGTTGACTGGAACTACAAAGCGATGGAAGCGGTTCGTGACAGAAACTGTCTCGATGAAGCGCGGCAGTCGTTCACCTTCGAAGTAGATACCGATTTCCAGTGGAAAGTCGAACAAGCCTCCCACCTGCTGAACCTGATTAATCTCTAGACTCACTGTCCGCGACGTTGGGTCATATTCCCACCACCCTGAAAGGTGAGGATTCCCACCGTCATACAACCACTGTTCCGCAAACATTTCCAGGTTGAGTCCCGAAGCCACTTCCATGGCCCTCATAAAATCATCCGTGGTGGCAGTTTGGTTAAAATGTGTCTCATAATACCGACGGATACCGGTCCAAAATGCTTCGTCACCCATACGCTTCCTGAGCATGTGCAGTACCCATGCCCCCTTTTGGTACGTCGCTCCACTTGAGACGCGCCTCATATCATTGAGGTTGTCGTGCACGATACGATACGCGGGATCGTCCTCATACTGGGCAAAAACTCGGTCAGCGGCACTTTCCATTCCATCTACGAATTCATCACGGCCGTAAGCATGCTCAATAAAGAGCTGTGTGAAATACGTGGCGAAGCCCTCGCTTAGCCACACGTCGTCCCAATCAGCTTCAGTTACGGCATTACCGAACCATTGGTGGGCAATCTCGTGGATAATGACATTCCGCCACCGTAGAGACCGTTCACCAGTCACCGAATTCTCCCCGTACATGATCGCCGTAGCGGCTTCCATTCCACCCCCAGTTGCTGGCGAAGTCACATTTGCAAGCTTTTCATAGGAGAAGGGTCCAACGTACTCCGAATAGAACTCCATAACTTGTTTAGTTGGCACCGCGAAGTCGTAGAAACCTGCTTCACGGTCCTGGGCGTAAACCCAAGTCTGAATTGGCTTACCATCAAGATCATCAACCTGCTGAACTGCAAAGCGGGCGACACCTAGGACATAAAGCCAAGGGGAGATTGGAACAGACTGCTTCCAGTGCGTGAGGCGCATCCCGTCATCGTAATCAGTTTCCTCACGCAATAGCCCGTTCGATACGACCTGGTAATGATCTGGAGCCCTGACCACGAATTCACATGTGGCCTTTTCATACACGTGATCGATCGTTGGGAGCCAGCTCCGTGCGCGGTTTGGCCAGTTGTCACTGAAAAATGTTCGATCTCCATACTTATTTGGGCCGATTCTTAGCCCTGCATCTGGCACGCCTTGGTACTCTATAGTGATTGCAACGCGCGAACCAACTTGGCCGACTTCGGGAAGATCAATGCTCAGCAAATTATCCTCATGAACGAATGAGAGTGGAGAGTCGCTAGTGTAAACAGCCAAGACACGCATCCCCTGGCCCTCATCGTTCAAGCTCGTCAGGTCGAGAGGTAAAACGGTGACCCCATTACTTGTAAAACTCACTGATACCGTAGCACGACCTATAATTTCATCCACCTGATCACTAAGCGTGATTTCAAATCTGTAATTTTCGATATCTATCCCGATCCGCCGAGGATACGTATCGGGCTCTGTTGCTGATACGGAAACCGCTGTTAAAAGCGAGAACGCGACAAGAAAAGTGAGTTTGGGGTTGGCCACGCTACCTCCATAGTGAATATCGGACCGCCAAGATGCTTCACCCCCCAACATCCGCGCTACCTATCATAAACCACTTCACCGTCTACTAGAGTCATATCAACCTCGACATTCCCGATATCACTAGAGCTAATTTCAAAGAGATTTTCTGAGAGCACGACTAAGTCAGCTAATTTACTGTTCTCCAGTGAGCCCGAGCGATCCTCACTGAACCCGGCCTTAGCCGCTCCCGCTGTGTAGGCAAGGAGCGCCTGCTCAAGGGATATCCGCTCCTCCGGTATCCATCCGTCTGGATTCACCCCATCGAGTGTTTGGCGAGTGACTGCTGCATCGATACCGAGAATCGGATCCAGAGGTGCCACAGTCCAATCTGAACCAAACGCTAAAGTCGCTCCAGTATCCAACAGAGCCCCGAACGCATACGCGCGCTTGATACGCTCTGGTCCAATTCTCTTTGCTGCCCATCTGCCATCATCTACCGCGTGATAGGGCTGCATCGACGCGATCACTCCCTGCTCAGAGAACCGTACAATAGCAGACTGACTAAGATGTTGAGCGTGCTCAATGCGAAGGCGCCGGTCACGCTTGCCGTGATTCGCTACAAGATCCTCGTATACATCCAGCAGCCAGTCGTTAGCCCTGTCGCCAATTGCATGGACAATGGACTGGAGTCCAGCCTTGTCCGCCCCCTCAATCCAACCCTGTAATTCAGCGGTATCCGTGGTTGTAAGTCCCGTGTTCCCTGATTCACCCAGATAGGCCTTATGGAACCATGCAGTGGCTGACCCCAGAGAGCCATCGACGAATGCCTTCACCCCACCCCACCAAAGGCGATCGTCTCCCCGGCCATTGATAGAGACATAATCCTTCATTCGCTTCCAGCTACTCATGGGCACGACGGAATAGACTCGGAGAGGAAGGTGCCCTTCAGAGTGAGCCTGATGGTATACCTCCAGATTCGCCCAACCCATCATGTCCAGATTATTCCAGCCTCCCATGTCATGAACTTGAGTTATTCCACGAGAGAGCGCGTGCTGAGCCGCCGCTTCAAGCGCTCGCTTGGTTTCCTCAACCGTCGCGAGAGGAATCACGTTCCTGACTAAGGTTATGGCTTGGTCTTTGAGCACACCTGAAGGCAGGCCAGCCTCGTCACGCACTATAGAACCACCCGGTGGATCCCCTGTCTTGTTAGCTATGCCACTCATTTCAAGAGCTAGTGAATTCGCCAAAGCCATATGGCCGTCCAAGCGCTGGACCAACACTGGATGTGCTTGTGTGAAGTGATCAATCCAGTCACGCCGCGGAAGCAGTCCTCCCCAAAGTTCATGGTCCCAGTTCCCTCCGGTGATCCAGGTTCCACTAGGAACTGATTTCGCAAACTCCCTTATTCTGATCACAAATTCTTCGGGAGTGGTAGCCTTGCGGAGATCTAGGCTCGAAAGCTGGATGCCACCCGAAATGAAGTGCATGTGCGCATCAATAAATCCAGGGGTCACCGTGCGACCATTGAGCTCGATGACCCGAGTCCGGGAATGCATGAGATCTTGGATTTCTTGATTAGATCCAACGGCTATAATACGGCCGTCCTGCACAGCTACGGCCTCGGCTATAGGAGAACCTTCAACGGCCGTCCATACCGCTCCACCTATCATGATGAGATCCGCCACATCTCCCTCCGAAACCACAAATCAGACAAACGAGCGTAGCGTGCTAAGAAACCTGAGTAGCTAGGTCTCGCGCAAAACCTTCGAGAACGTCAGCGCACTTTTCTATCTGAGCTAGTTCAACCCATTCATCAGCACTATGCGCCTGTGCGATATCGCCTGGCCCATAGCAGACTGCTGGGATTCCGATTTCGTTTAGAAGTGCTGCGTCAACCCAGGCCGTCATACCTTCCACGACGGGCGGGATTCCATGCTTTTGACCTGCTTCGAGCAGCCCTTGCACAAGCCTGGAGTCTTCTGGAACCTCAGTACCGGGCCGTTCGAGCATTTGCTCAAGTGAAGCGCTTAGATTCTCCTCTCTCTCGCCCAGTTCATCGAGTATTCGCTGGAATTCCTGCAGTACTTTCTCTGGCCTCTCTCCTGGCATCGTCCGACGTTCGAGAACGATCTCACAGACATCAGGGTAAACAGAAGCTGCCGAACCACCCTGGATTGTACCCGCATGGACTGACCCGTGCTTCAGTAGCGGGTGAGCGGGACGAGAAGTGAGTTGGTCTCCATAATCATCAAGAGCGCTTATATAAAGCGCGGCGTGGCGGATTGCATCAATGCCAAGATCTGGACGAGAGCCATGAGCCGCACGCCCTTCGAAAACAGCACGAACCCACAAGAACCCCTTATGAGCGGGCATGACTGCTAGACAAGTAGGCTCAGTCACAATCGCGAAATCAGCCGAGGGAAATGAATCTACCAAAGCGTACATGCCAAGGCTCGCATGCTCCTCGTCTGCGGTCATTGCAACAATGAGGTTTGGCCGTGGCCCTTCTTCGGCCAGACGTTTTGTCGTGGCAAGGATCGCAGCAAGCCCCGCTTTCATGTCGCAAGAACCTCGGCCCCAGATACGTCCACCTTCTACTTTGGCATCAAAAGGCGGTACAATCATACCGCCTACCCCTACTGTATCTAGGTGTCCATTCAACAAAAGTGTTGGACCTTCTCCGTCAAGCTTTGCGATCACATTGAAACGATTGGGGCTAATCTCAGTGATGCGAGTGTCTAGCCCCCATAAATCAAGCCATTCCGCGACAAGGGTTGCAGCCTCTCGCTCCCCATTTCCACCTTCTTCTAGCTGTGGATTTACAGAAGGAGTCGAGACTAAAGAACGAACCAAAGCAAGTGGGTCGCCGTGTCTTGCTAGTTCTAGTGTCTCTGGGTTCAAGGTGTGCTAGGATTCTGCCCGGAGCTGCACCAATTCTGATACTTACTCTGATCACTCAGATAAAAGAGCGCAAACACCGGTAGTAGGTCTTGTTTTAGGCTGAACCAGGATACGCAGCTAAAGATATTTCGGCGAACCGGGTGGGTCGCCAGAGTCCCTAACCAGTTCTTGTAGGGATAGTGAAGCTGGTGTCTTATTCGAAGTGAGCCTTGTTTTTCTCTGTGTACTTTTCCCACTCCACGGGCACATCCGTATCAGGGAAAATCGCCTGAACGGGACACTCCGGCTCACATGCGCCGCAGTCGATACACTCGTCGGGATGAATGTAGAACTGGTCCTTACCTTCATAGATGCAATCGACCGGGCAAACCTCGATGCAACTCGCGTCGTTCTTATCGATGCAGGGCTCAGCAATAATGTATGTCATAGCTTCACACGTTTGTCGTGTCTTATTCCGATTACGAAGGCGGCAAAGTTCTAATGGAAATCAGAGCTTCAAGCAACCTATCGTCACCCGTCCGGGCTGCTCCATTCCCGGTCGCCGATACCAACTCCGTGGTTCTCCAGTCTAGCAAGAGTGAAAATTAAGTCTGAAAGACGGTTTAGGTAGGGTATGACACCATTACTCACCTCCTCATGAGCTCCTAAACGAACGACCGCCCGTTCTGCGCGCCGACAGATGGTGCGCGCCATATGTAGGGCTGCCGCTCCTTCTGAGCCGCCCGGAAGAACGAACGCAGTTAATCTAGGTAGCTCATCGTCGGCCTTGTCGATCCAGGACTCAATCTCTCCAATCCGAGACTTGGTTAGAATGGGCACCTTCGGGCGAGGGCGCCCTTCAGTTGGAGGAGATGTCGCAAGGTCGGCGCCTATCACAAACAGGTCGTCCTGCACGGCCTCGATATAATCCTTGATTTCCTGTTGATTTACCTTTGATGCAGCCCATCCAAGTGCTGCATTTAACTCATCAACCGTTCCATAAGCTTCGACCCGTAAATCACTTTTCGAGACCCGTCCACCTCCGAAGAGTCCTGTGTCACCAGTATCACCCGTGCGAGTGTATATCTTCCGGGACATCACCGCAGCTTGGTCAATTTGCGAATATTTTGAGCCTTCTCTAGAAGTGACGTCGTCGCATCAGGCTTCTCCGGAATCAATAAATCCCGGATATCTAGAAGGACTTCGAGTTCCAGTTGATCCCGCTGATATTCTAAATCAAGCTGTTCCATAGCCTTACCGTCACCGGCGTCCTCTGCCGCTGTGAAGGCGCCTCGATAAATGTTTCCAAGACTCTTTAAGACCCGATCGCGGGTACGCATAGCTCCTCCTCAGGTAACCCTATACGGCCAGCATCAGCCGGAATCCCGGTCCTGACTCATAGTACCCCCTAACCGCCCGCTTTAATTCATCCCAGCAACCCGTGAAGTAATGGTCTGAATCCGGGATTCGCACCAGTCTAATGTGCCCTTCTAGACCTGTGATCAACTCTGCTGCCTCTTCACCGGTACCGAACTCATCATGTTCACCCTGGACGACTAGCACTGGCTTTTCCATACCTGAAAGGAATGAGTAATCATATCGTTCCAAATTGATTGGTAATCCCATTCCAAGAAGCCCTACGACACGCTTGTCCACCGCGCCCACTCTCATACCAACCAGTGAACCAAAAGAGAACCCGCCGACGATCAATGGTAATCCGGGATACTCGGCTTGTAGCCAATTGAGTGCATCAAGAACGTCATCTTCCTCACCGAGGCCTCCATCGTAGCTTCCCGTGCTGGCTCCCACACCCCTAAAGTTGAATCGTAGAGCTGCAAATCCCACATCACTCAAGGCCTCGGCTCCACGGTAGACAGCCTTGGTGTGCATAGTCCCGCCATAGTTTGGGTGAGGATGACACATGACAGCGGCCCCCCGAAGAGGCACCGTCGGCTCTCTCAGGAGGGCCTCAAGATGGCCGTGGGATGCAGGAATCAACACTGGTGACGTACCTGGGATAAGGTAGCTATGTTCACCGGAGCAACTCGAAGGGTCGATACGGGCACCCAGCACATAACTCCAAACGGCAGGCTTCCGTCAATGGGCGCACCAAAAGAGTCACAAACAGGAGTCACGGCAGCTAACGAGTTGTATTGGGGATCAAACCAAAGTGTGAATAAGATCGCGGAAAAACTCGAGCTATCGAAGAGTGCCCTTTACGATATGATCTGCCCAAAACCCCTAGACCTAGGCTGTCCGCTTTGTGGGCGAGGAGTCGTCTATGCTAATCGAACTGCCTGTGAGAAGGGTTTCGCGAATTGCTCTGAGTGCGAATGGGAAGGCCCAGAAAACGAAGCCAACCCCTTTCTTGCTGAACAACCTGTAGCTCTCCCTATCTACGATGACCAAGGGGTGGTTGGCCTAGATGAGGACCCTGACAAAGTAAGCACCTCGCTCCCCACCCGACTCGACTTATCAACAACCCGTACTATGGCAGCTGGGGCTCTTCTAGGGGCAGCTGCAGGGCTTGCGTTAGTCATCTGGACATGGCGAAGGTAGAATCAACAATGGCCACAGACACCTTGCTAAGATGACAGCGTTCTTCGTTGAACTAGACCAGCTAACAAATGTGGAGATGCTATGAGCCGCTGGGTTCGAGGACCTTTAACTCTACTTGTAACCATCGTTACGGCTGGTTGCGGGGGGGACACCCCTAACCAACAGGGTACCGCTGCTACCACCCAGGCTTTGCTCAGCCAACCAATCGGCGAGCTCACGCAGGTTAAGCCTAGCCCGGCGCTAGACTCCAGCTCCGGAGACGACCAGCTACCAATAGCGGAGTTGGGCTATGATCAAGGAAACCAAGAAGCGCTTGTGAGAATTGTAGAAATGTCAGACTACGGGTGTGGATATTGTCGTAAATTCCACCTTGAAACGTTCCCCATACTGCGTGAGGAGTTTATAGAGACTGGAAAGGTGCTATGGAAATTCGTGCCCTTCGTAAACGGAATGTTTGAAAACTCTCTTTTCGCAACTGAAGCTGCGGAGTGCGCCCTTGAACAAGGATCAGTGCCATTTGAAGCCCTGAATGAAAGGCTTTGGTCCGACCAGGCCTCCTGGAAACGCAGTAACGACCCCGAGCCCGTATTACGCGGTATGGCTCAAGATGCAGGCGTAGACCTCATGGAGTTTGATACCTGTCTAAATAACGACAACAGCATCGATCGCATCGCCAGTGCAAGAAGCACTGCCAGCCGACTTGGTGTGCGTGGTACACCAACCTTCTATCCAATAGGCTTCCCGCCAATTGAAGGGGCCTTGCCCACTGAAGCATTTCAGCAAGTCCTGGAACTCATGCACCAAGAGATCAGCGGAGTAGAGGGAAACTGAGGTAGATCTTTTGAGCGTGAGATTTGCTAGGAGAGGCTGCCGGCAACGCTGGATCCTGGATATTGTGGCAGCCCTGGCTCTACTGTCGATAGGGGCCTGTGGGCCTATCACAACGGCCAGCCTTAACTGTCAGTCAACGACCCCGGCCATCTCACTTTCTGAAGAACTTGAAGAAACGAGTGGTGTCGCAATAAGCCTAAGCCAACCTGACATATTTTGGACCCACAATGATGATGGATCAGTGCTTACTGCGATTGATTCAGATGGCGAAATCATTTCCCGTATTCGTATAAATCCACCACTCACAGACTGGGAGGATATCGCGACATCCAGCTGTGCTGGAGGTAAGTCTTGCCTCTACTTCACAGATATGGGAGATAACCTTGAGAGACGATCCGCCGGCGAAATCAGCATACGGCGCCTAGAGGAGCCTAATCTCGCTTCCCCCGGTTTCAGGGCAACCCTTAACCAACAGATACCAGAGCTCGATGGTGATGTTTTTCCTGTGAGATTACCGGATGGTCCGCGTGATATAGAAGCCCTCCTCGTCCTGCCTGGAGAAGACATTTATGTCACCACGAAAGGCCGCAACGGACCAGTAGCCGTATATCGATACCCACCACCTCTTCGTCCCGACACAGTCACACTTGAGCTCGTCCAGGAACTCTCAGCAGGAGCCCGAGTGATCCCCCGCCAAGTCACAGGAGGAAGTGTCTCTCCAGGAGGTGATATCTTGGTATTGCGCACCTATGAGTCGCTTCAATTCTACGAGTTCATAGCCGACAAACTCGTTCCCATAAAGGACGGTGACATAGACCTACGCCCCCTTCTAGAGGCCCAGGGTGAGGGAATAGCAATCGGCCCAGGTGGTCTCTTAGTACTCACTTCTGAAGCAGTGGCAGGAACCCCACCACAGATGAATCTCATGCACTGCAACTTAGATGCTTCTTAGGGAACCGTAGAAGCACCCTCACGCATTAGCCCCAGTAATGATTCAACAGAAGAGCCACGCTGAAGTCCCGAATACCCATAAACTAAGAACAGACCGAACTAGACGCGCACATTAAGGCTATTCTGAGAATCCACTTCTGGTGATAGTTCCGCTATAATCGCCACCATGATATTTCTCCCGAATAGTTCCTCTTTGCGTAACTCAGGCCTCCCGTTCAGCCTTCGCCAGTCTTGGCTACTTCTTGGCGCGATCACAACCCTCACTACAATCCTGTGTGCGGAGCTTGCTGCTCAGGAAGACCGCGACGTATACAACATCCGTGCAGTTCTCGTTGATGAAGGACCAACCATTGATGGCTCACTTGAGGACGCTGTTTGGCAACTCGGAGCACTGGTTGACATGTTTATCCAGCAGGAGCCGGATGAGGGTTCTCCCGCAACTGAACGTACCGAAGTCCGTATCCTGCACGATGGCGAGACACTGTACCTCGGAGTGCTCGCGTTCGATTCCGATCCCCAGGCACTGACGGCTACTGAGATGCGTCGCGACTCGGAGCGGATTCTGTCAGAGGACAATTTTCAAGTGATCCTCGACACGTTTAGGGACTCCCGCTCCGCATACATGTTCGTCACGAATCCCCTCGGGGCGATGTTTGATCAACAGATAGCTAACGAGGGTGAAGGGGGTCGTTTCGGTCGGGCTTCCTCTAATGTCAATCGCGATTGGGATGGAGTCTGGAAAGTGGCGGCGCGCCAAGTTCCAAACGGCTGGGTAGCGGAGATCGCGATCCCCATGATCACTCTGCGTTTCCCTGAATCAGAACCGCAGACCTGGGGAATTAATCTCATGCGGAATATAGGGCGTAAGAACGAGCAAGCGTTCTGGTCTCCGATCCCAAAACCTTACAGTATCACGCGCGTAAGCCTCGCTGGAACTATGGATAATCTTAACTCACTTAACCGCGGTCGCGATCTTAGGATCACACCGTTTGTGACCGGTGGAGCGAGCCGCATCCAGAGCGCGGGAGTGACTGACGATGCGTTGCAGCGAGATATTGGCATGGATCTCAAGTATGGTGTCAGCGCAAGCTTAAATCTTGATGTCACGATCAATACCGACTTCGCCCAAGCCGAAGTGGACGATGAACAGGTAAACCTGACCCGTTTCGCACTCTTCTATCCTGAGAAACGAGACTTTTTTCTTGAAAATGCCAGCCTATTCACCGTGGGATCTACAGAGCCCTTTAATCGTCTTGCTGATCTTTTCTTCACAAGACGAATCGGTCTCTCAAGCTCAGGTGAGACAGTACCGATCATCGGCGGAGCTCGACTGACCGGTAAGGTCGGTCGTAACGACATCGCCATCATGGATGTTCAAACCAACGGTGCATTCGAGGAATCTGGTGAGAATTTTCTAGTTGCCCGCTACAGCAGGAACATTCTGGCACGATCTAAGGTCGGCGCTTTATTCATCAACAAGGCCCAAACTGAGGGCACTCATTACAACCGTACTTATGCCGTTGATATGACGCTGGCCCCCCTCGCGAATCTCACCGTAACCGGCTTTCTGGCTAAGACGGAAACTCCCTCCATCAGTACCGGTGACATGGCCGGGTACCTCAACGCGACCTGGTTGAGCCAAAGTTGGCGGATTTTTGGAGAATTCGGTGATGTTCAAGACAACTTCAATCCTGAGGTGGGCTTTCTGCCGCGCAGAGGAATACGCACAACCAAGCTCCACCTCGAGTGGAACCCCCGCCCCGACAGATGGGGCCTCCGCGTGCTTTCCCCGATGTACAACATCATGTATACAACCGACCAGCAGAATCGGCTTGTATCCCGGCGCCACCACTTCATGAACGGAGTACAATTCGACAATGGTGCGTACTTGAACATCTGGTACAACCGAAACTATGAGCGGCTCGACGAGCCATTTACTGTAGGGAAAGGGGTTACCATTGCTCCGGGTGCATACCGCTACGGGCAACTGCGCCTTTCATTCAACAGTAATCAAGCACGGCGAGTCTACTACAATCTCATGCTCGCTCCACAGACCTTCTTCGACGGGACTCGTGTCGACATGAACGTTGTCTTAGGGGCACGAGTCACAAGCCAGTTTTCTACTCACGCTGCATATACCAGGAACCATATCGACCTTCCCGCAGGTGAATTCAACGTTCATCTAGCAGCGTTTCGTGTGGACTACGCACTATCACCAACAATCACACTTCGTACAGTCACCCAGTACAACTCTTCAAGTGAGCAGTGGGGAACGAGTGCTCGTCTGCGATACACCTATAGACCCGGTAGTGACGTATACCTGGTGTACAATCAGGTCAGGCGTGACCCGACAGACCCTACTGGCCTCCTTGAACTCAGAGATCAGCGACTCATGTTGAAGGTGACTCACCTACTTTCACGATAGGATTTCGCATTATCTCCGTAGGTGCCGGTCAAACCATTCAACCATAGCTTGCTGTGCCCGCTCCCTATCTGCTGTCAGGCGGAATCCGTGATCTCCTCCAGGTATGATAATTAGCTCCGATTCCACTCCTTCTCCCTGCAGTGCCTCGAACATTACCTCACTGTTTTGCACATTCACGAGCATGTCCGCGTCACCGTGGATCAGAAGAGTTGGAGGGTCATCGGGAGAAGCAAAAAGGATAGGGGATATTGAAGCGGCTTGCTCCTCGGCAAAATCGAGGGCAGGAAAGCGTTTACTCGGACCCACTATCGCCCTAAGGTCCACAGGCGGGTAGTAGGCGACAACCGCAGCTACGCGAGCGGGCGCACGCAGAATTTCATCACTCGAGTCCATCACTCCATCATCTGACGCCAAGCCCAGCATAAGCGAGAGGTGCCCGCCGGCACTTCCACCGAAAACTCCGAGGCGATCTTCATCGATACTGAGTTCGTCTGAGTACAACCGTATGTATCGAAGTGCACGTCTAACGTCAGCCTCAGCTTCCGGCACCTTATACCTCGGTGCACTTCCGTGACGCACAGCTAGGACCGTAAGCCCCTTCTCCAGAAGGCCTCCGAAACTCCACGCGATAAGCCACTCAGGAGGGCTCCAGCGTGAGACCCAACCACCACTCACCATATACAGGACAGCCCCACCATGAGCGTTGGGCGGACGAAACACATCAAACGTGAGCGCCATTCCGTCCTTGTGCCCGTAGACGACGTCAGGGGTCACATCAACATCCGCTTCTGATCCAGAGGCGATCTGCTGCCCGATCGCCAAATCAGGCAGCCCCAAGGCGATCGAAAGGAGTAAGAACCCCAGAATCCATGTCATTTTCACAATTTCATCTCCAAGCAGTACTCGATATGTCGCCATCTTTAACGGGAAGTCAGAGCGATCAACTCGGCTGGATGATCTGGTCCTGCTACTGCCACGACAATGTACTGGCGACCATCGGCCATATATGTCATTGGAACTCCTGTTGGGCGAGCTGGCAGTGGAGCCTCCTCCACAATAGCTCCTGTTCGTTTGTCGTGTGCCCGCAATATCGCGTCTCCACTCGTTACAAAAAGGAGGGTCTGGGTGACAATGGTGCTGCACGCGAGAGGGTAGCCATCAACACACCAAAATGACGGACCGCCTTTTGGGGCCTAAGGACTACGAATCCGGGCCAGCAAGGCTTTTTGATCAGTTTCATCATAGGGCCAACATGCCCCCCAGAGGACTCTTCTGCCATCGCTCCTCTAACCGTAAGCTCCGTAGCTCAGTTCCATTAACGATTGCCTTGAAACCGAGAAAGCCCGTAATCTTCGCACTTCAGAATACGCAGTGGGGAGGAGTAACCATGAGGGCAAAGCGGGTAATCTACTTATCTGCTGCTCTGCTCGCGGTCGGTTCAGTCATGGAGCTCAGCGCCCAAACTCCCTCCACATTCATCGTTGAGAGCCCAACGATGCAGACGGGGGAAATGATGCCTCGCAAGTATTCCCCTGACGGACCGAACCTTTCGCCTCCCTTAACCTGGAGGGGGTTGCCGGCTGAAACCCGCCAGATAGCGGTAATATGCCAGGATCATGGAGCTGGGAACCCGCCCCCTTGGGTGCACTGGATCATCTATAACATCCCCGGGAACGCTACGGGATTGCCGGAGGGAATCCCCTTTGAGTCCACTGACCCGATGCCACGGGAAATCACCGGTGCCACACACGGAAACAATGGCTGGGGCCTGTCGATGTACCGAGGTCCGGCACCACCCAGAAATAGTGTTCATCATTACCACTTTGCTGTCTTCGCCCTGAATACTGAGCTGGACCTGCCGCCAGGACTCACCCGAAACGAACTCCTAGAAGCGATCGACGGGCACGTTATTGGGGAAGGACACATGATGCCGATCTATGAACGACAGCCAGCGGACCAGGATACGATACCAAGCAACTCGATCCATGGATCATGGAATGACTAAATATCCTCGAAAGAAGAGCCCCCTCGCTGATCGCACGGAGCAGACTGCTTCCAAGATCACGCGTCGAGATCTCCTCAAGGCCGCGGGGGCTGCAGGTGCTGCCGCTCTGATTCCTACTTCGCTTAAGGGAGCCTCCAGCGCAGCTACCCCCATCCTAGATGGAGCTGTGCAAGGCAGTGCGGCCATGCCCCCTGGGGCGCCGCTAATAAATCTTACAGCCAGGGAAACCGAGATACTCGCGGCAATGGTCGACCGCTTGATCCCGTCGGATGAGCTTGGAATTGGAGCACTTGAAGCGGACGCTCTTGGGTATATCGACCGCACCCTCAGTGAGAATGGACCCGACTCTGTTGAGTCTTATCGTACAGGGCTTGCAGCGCTCGATAGATATAGTGAATACACTCGTGGTGCCCGGTTCATCGAACTCTCGGAGCGAGATCAGGATTCTGCCCTCATCGACGTACAAACCGGAGGGGCTTCCGGTGCCGGAGTGGGCTTTGTTGGTAGTTCAGGTTCGTTTTTCAATATGGTGAAAAGTCACACATGGCAAGGCACATTCGGGGACCCGCACTATGGTGGGAACCGAGAATTCGCGGGCTGGGACCTTATCGATTATCCGGGTGTTCGCATGCGCGTCACAGAGGAAGACCAGGAGCAACTCGAAGCTGAAGAACTAGAGCCGGAACGACGTTCAGCGTACGAGTTGGCCATGTTCCGGGCCGGGCGACCCCGATGATCTACTCCTCCTGCCCAAAGGGGCGGTGACCGATGCCAAGGCAACTTAGGTCAACCGACGTTGTGATTGTTGGAATGGGCGCCGCCGGAGGCGTGGCTGCCCTGCCCTTGGCTGAAGCAGGGCTGGATGTGGTGGGTCTCGAGGCGGGCACCTGGCTAGACCAGCGTGATTTTGCACCTGACGAGATTCGTAACAACTACCGGGACTGGCCGATGCTCGTAAAGAAGTGTGAGAACGAGCGGCCTACGTCGAGAGCAACATCCGCGACCAACGCCAACCGTGTAGGTGGACACCCAATGATGAATGCGGTTGGTGGAACTGCAGTCCACTATTGGGCCCAAAGTTGGCGGCTCAATCCTTGGGATTTCCAGGTTGTAAGCGAAACTGCACGTCGTTACGGGCGGTCTAAAATCCCAGCGAATTCAACTGTTGAAGACTGGCCGTTTGGGTATGATGAACTCGAACCCTACTACGACCGGGTCGAACGCGAGATTGGGGTATCAGGACAGGCAGGCAACGTTGGCGGCAATATCGACCTGAAAGGCAATAGGTTCGAGGGACCCCGGAAGCGGCCCTACCCTATGCCCCCCCTGCGTTGGACGGGGTTTCTTGAAACGATGGCTGACGCTGCTCACTCACTCGGGTGGCATCCCTTTCCAGGTCCCGCAGCAATCAACTCTGAGCGTTACGATGGCCGCGCCGGATGCGCCTACCATGGCTTTTGCTCCAAAGGCGGCTGCCCCGTCAACGCAAAGAATTCACCACACCTGACTACAATTCCGAAAGCTCTCGACACTGGCAATCTGCGGATCGTGACTCAAGCCCACGTAACAACGCTCCAGATGGATGGTGAGGGTCGGGTAACAGGTGTGAATTATGTGGTTGGAAACGAGGAGTACTTCCAACCGGCTAAGGTCGTACTACTGGCCTGCTACACGTACGAAAACGTGCGGCTACTTCTGCTCTCCAAGTCGAGTGCTTATCCGGACGGTCTGTCGAATAATCACGGTCAGGTCGGACGTCACTATTTCAGCCACCATCAAGGTGCAGCCGTTAGTGCGCTCTTTCCGTTTGATCTCAAGTCTTGGTATGGACTTCCAGCTCAAGGCGTCGCGATTGATGACTGGGCCGATGATAACTTTGACCACGCAGGGCACGACTTTATCGGAGGTGGCAACCTCTGGGTGATGTCTGACCGGCGACCGATCTCAGCGGCAAGCATGAGCACCTACGGACACGGACGGAACTGGGGCTCCGGATGGAAGCGGTTCATTCGGGAAAATGCTGACCGTTCGCACTCGTCTTATATCCAAAAAACGACACTCCCTTACGAAGACAATTACCTCGATCTCGATCCTACGGTCACTGACGAACTCGGCCTCCCGGTGATTCGTATCACCGCTCAATTCAAGCAGAACGAACGAGCAATCGCTGAGTTCACCCAAAATCGGATGGAGGAATGGTACCGGGAAGCAGGTGCTATTGAGGTCGTCCGGGGTGGGCTTGGTAACTCGATGGGTATCTCCACACACGCCTACGGAGGTACCCGCATGGGACATGATCCAGAGACGAATGTTGTTAATCCGTGGGGTTTTTCACACGAGGCTCCAAACCTAGGGATTCTTGGGGCCTCAGTGATGGGCACAAGCGGTGCACGAAATCCGACGCTTACCTCACAGGCGCTTGCTTGGCGCAACGCAGCTCACCTCGTCGAAAACTGGGAAGACGTTTCAGGTTAAACTGACTGCCGAACAAAGAACCTGCGCAGGGATTCTAAGAGCAAATGAATACGCTGGCGGACAATGCAGACATTGTAATGGGGATTGTTTCCCTGCTCGTCCTGCTCGTATTAGGCATCGTAGTAGGCATCCCACAAATCGCCTCTTTCTTTAGGAAGAAAAAGCGGCAGGCTGAAATCCGACGAAGAGTAAGATCGACCCTTATAGAGGAGACGATCGGCGGGTTGGTTAATGAGCGGCTAAGGGCGAAGAGGAAATCAATCTCGCACCCTCAAGATCTTGATTTCTGTGAACTGCATTCTGCAGAGGGACTTGAGTTGCCCGAGCGTGTGGATGGGTGGCTCGACCTCAGCGGGTTGACCACGGTGGAGGGATTGAAGCTGCCCAACCATGTGGGCGGAGGTCTCGACCTGAAGGGACTCATTACCGCAGAAGGATTGGAATTTCCTGAGTACGTGGGAGGGTGGCTCGATTTACGGGGCCTGACCACATCTCGGGGTCTGAAGCTGCCTGAGGTTGTGGTTGGAGACATTTACTTCTGGTCCCTACCTAAATCCGAGTACGCCCGACTATCCCACGGTCCCCCTGAACTGGGCGGCGAAGTCCGCTTCGAGCCGTTAGTCGACGAGGACCGGATGACGATGATTTGGCTCAGGGGGGGGCGCACATTCAGGTAATGAAGAAAACTCCTCTAGCACTCGCATGGGTTCAGCAACTAGTTCCCCCCGAATAGTTCTCCGAAGAAGTCCCCTGGATTCCAGGCGGGCCGTGCCGTTTCCTGAGCTATGATGTAGCCGGTTAAGAAGTTCACACGAGCATGCGCAGCACCTGCTTCAAAATCGAAGCCTTGGTCAACCTCATCGAAGGGTGTGTGATACAGGTTTTGGCGGAATGCCGTATTGATTGCTCCGCCATCCAGATTTGGATTCCCCGTCTCAAAACCGCTCTTAATGAACAGCGATGGAATGCCGCGTCTTACAAAGCTGAAATGGTCACTCCGGATGAACAGGACCTGTTCGGGAATTGGGTCCGGCCCGATCGCTAGTCCGAGATGTTCTGATGCAGCACGGACCGGTGAAGCCAGGGTCGAGTGTTCCGCCCCATATGGAACAATGTCCCGTAGCGGATGAAAGAGGAACGGCATGTCCAAAGAGAAGCTCGCAACCAAGCTCGCCCCGGGTATCGTCGGATTCTCGACGAAATAGTCAGAGCCGAGCAACCCCCACTCTTCTGCCGTCGGGATCAAAAACAGAACTGACCGCCGAGGTTTTGTTTCTAGGCTCGCAAACGCCCGAGCGATCTCAAGGACAATCGATGTCCCCGAAGCATTGTCATGGGCACCATTGTAGATGGCATCCCCGTCTACCTCGACCCCGATCCCAAAGTGATCAACATGGGCTATGTACACGACGTGCTCGTCGCGAAGCACGGGGTCGCTTCCCTCAAGGCGTGCTATAACGTTCCAGCTATCGACCCTGCGGTGACTGCTCGTTGTACCGATCGAGACCCGTGTAGCTAGATCAAATGCCTGTGGTGTGCTTTCCGCTGCTGCGCTGAAAGCTTCTTCAATGGGCTGTGGTGCTCCCGCAAAAAGCGCGCGGGCTGCAGGGTGGTTGAGGGAGGCCGAGCCCAGGATCGCCAGATTGCCTCGGTTCGGATTTCCGTCATCGTCCAGCCATGCAAAGCTCCCGCGTTTTGAGCGCGCTAGATTGACCTCCCATCGGAATCTCGGATCCCCCGGGTAGGTGAAACTGAGAATTCCCACAGCACCACGTGATACCGCCTCACTCTGCTTTGTAGCACCCGAGGAGTAGTATGCACGCTCATTACTGGGGAATGCTGGAGGCGCCCCAGTAAGATACGCCACGATTTTCCCCTCAACATCGATGTCGGCGTAGTCATCGTAGCCAAGCCCTGGAGCACTGACTCCATACCCTACAAAAGCAACAGCGACTTCAGAGGTGCTCACGGTCTCCCGAAGAGGATCAGGACTCA
>LWDU01040997.1_pt1 | contig 51305 bp, 48 predicted proteins | sample 727161 | NCBI WGS metagenome assembly LWDU01 (sample SAMN04566230, study PRJNA314399) | hydrothermal vent metagenome | isolation source: deep sea hydrothermal plume seawater | place: Mexico: Gulf of California, Guaymas Basin | collected 2004-07-11
GTTAAGCTGGTTCGACACAGCTCTTCCTTAAGCCCCTATGGCGATTATTGGGGCTTAGGTGATTATCAATCGATACCTGATCTGACACCTACTCCTGAACAATTATCATGTCGAACTAAACCAAATTTTATTGATTACTCGCCGCAAGGCAAAAATCAGCAGAGTAGAGAATCAATCAATCTTTATAAGTTTGGGTATGATCCATCCCTTATAGATAGCCACTCAGGAATCACAACACGTCTTATCACTGATCCGGGTGATTTGATCATACCTGACGATAGCGATAAATTATCAGATGCGTTTGAAGACAGCCTTAACTGGGCATCTAATGAATGTAATAGATTAAATAAAAGTGTATTAGGCCCAATAAAAAATCAAGGTCAATGTGCATCATGTTGGGATTTCGGAACAACATCTGCGATTGAAACCTTTATTACAATGGATATGATAAGACAATCAAAATCAAATAATTATGTCTCGTTAAGTGAGCAATACACATTAAATACATCAGCTAATAATAACAGATGTGGGGGGGGGATATTTGAGAATACATTATCTGATATTCTAACAAATGGTATTCCAACAACAGAATCCTGTATCTATAATCCTTTAGAATCATCGTGTGCTGATTCTCCACCTGGTGATGCTGAATTTGTATTATCTAAACAAGATAACAATATAAGTGCTTGGTGGTATCATCCTTTAGATGAGGAGACAACAGTTACTCAGATTAAACACGCACTACAAGTACATGGTCCATTAGTCGTTGCTATTAGGGCTGAATGGGTGGAACAGCACGACGCTAGGAGCAAGATGATAACCCCTCATAAACAGGTAACCCTTTTAAATCAAAAAGCAGATCATCAAGTTGTTTTAATAGGCTATGGTATATCGGCAAAAGGTATGCCATATTGGATTTATAGAAATTCTTGGGGTTCTACCTGGGGGAAAGATGGATATGGTGCAATTGAAATGAGTGATACGCCACACAACACATTTGCAGAAATTGGTGCAATAACGTCAGTAAACTATAATGAAAAATTAGTTACAAGTAACACAATATCTAATTTGTTAAACTAGATAAGGGGAAAACAGGGTTAACTATAACCTGAATCCGAAACATCATTTTTAAAAAACAAGTGTCTATGTAACTTGGGGGGGATTTTTTTAAAATCCCTCCAAAAACTACAAAGATAACGACTAGATTGTTCTTTTAATCTAGTGACCTGAATTCACAAAAAACTTTCAGGACTCAAAACCATCTATGCAAGACTTATAAACACGCCTTTTTAGTAGTCTTTATTTTTTTACCAAAGCCCAGTCGGGAAAGGTGTGAAAATTAATCTGAAAAACATAGGTCACCCAGAATAAAAGTACCAATACTACAACAACTATAGCAATCAAATTCAGGAAAAATCCAGCCTTCACCATTTCCCACATTTTTATTTTGCCTGTTCCAAATACCAAAGCATTCGGCGCGGTTGCCGCTGGCAGCATAAAAGCCATAGAAGATGCAAAAGTCACTGCTAGCATTAACACCAAGGGGTTTAATTTTATGATATTGGCAACACTTGAAATTACCGGTAATAATATTTCCGTAGTAGCTGTATTGGAAGTAAACTCCGTTAAAAAAGTAACGCCTGCAACCACAGCCGTTATCATCCCTAAATCAGAAAAACTTGCCAAACTAGTTAATTGATTTCCTAAATAAACAGATAGTCCTGAACTTACAAAAGCTTTTGCAATCGCAAATCCTCCTCCTAATAAGAATACAACATGCCATGGGATTTTTTTTGTGATTTCCCAAGTTACCAATGGCGTATTTTTCTTAGATGATGGGATTATAAATAATAAAAACGCTATAAAAATAGCGACAGTGCCATCATTGATAAAGCCTGGTTTTTCAAATAACTGACTCCATCCTGGAATACAAAAAGAGCCTAAAACTAATTCTTTTCTAAAAAGCCATAAAAACACCAAAAGCATGAAAACGTAAAAAACTCTTTTTTGTTCGGTAGTTGTTTTACCTAGAGCCTTGTATTCTTTCTTAAAGTAATTTTTATCCAAACCCCCACGATTTTCTTTTTTCGGCACCCCTGTTAAATAAAGAAAAGTCAGGGTAACTACGAACATACATATGGTTACAGGTAATGCAGCCAACATCCATTGTGCAAAACTGATCTCCGGAATATTAGGATACAATATTTCAGAAATTCGTAAAAAAGATAAATTTGGTGGCGTTCCCACCAATGTAGCGACTCCACCTATAGAACATGCATAGGCAATACTTAAAAACAAATTTGTATTGAATTTTTCAATCGTTTTTTCTCCATATTTTTTATTCAAAACACTTGCAATGGAAATTCCAATCGGAATCATCATCATCGCTGCTGCTGTATTTGAAATCCACATGGACAAAAATGAAGAACACAGCATAAAACCAAACATCAAGCTAAAAAAACTACTTCCCGCAATAGATAATATTTTCAATGCCATTCTTTTATGTAGGTCCCATTTTTCAATAGCCAAGGCCATTATAAAACCACCAATAAATAAGAAAATAATATAATTTATATATGCACCAGAAACTTCTTTACCGTTTAAGACTCCGAACAATGGGAACAAAACGATGGGCAATAAAGATGTCATTCCAATTGGTAAAGCTTCTGTTAACCACCAAAAAGCAATTAAAAAAGTTATGGCCAAAGTTCTCACAATTTCAGGCCGATCTCCCATATCAACAAAGCTGAGGATACCAACAAAAAATAGAATACCTAATAGTATATGTTTATAATTAATTTTTGCTTTTTCCATAGCCTTTATTAAAACTCTGACAGGTTCATTAAATTTTGTTTTTGCGTAGGTTGCTGAGAGATTCCATGAAAAACCACAGCATCTTTCGCATAATAATGACAATCATGCTTTTTGTCGTTACCTCATTATTCACAGCTTTTTCACTACCCTGTACTAAATTTGCATGCCAAATTAAAACTTCTCCTTTTTTCGCCAGAAAATATTGTTATTTAAACCATTGCTGTTCACCAAATTTCGAATATTCTTAAGTTATTCATCATATCCCTTCAAGCCTAGAAAAACTAGGGATTTCAAGCCACAAAGTCAAGATATCATTAAGCTTTCGACAACAATCAGTCTATCAATAGTCTATAAGTAAGATGATATTAAATCCGCTAAATGTCAACCAACCTGTCGCATATTCGTGATATCAAACTTGCTCTGCAAGCATGGGGCTTTTCCCCCAAGCCCACAACGCAGAAAAAGCTTAACGGGACTGATTAAAATCTACGATACCCTGATTCGCCCTGCGTCCATTTATAAAATCCTAGCGGGCTTTTTATTTAGTGATCTCAAATGGCTTGACGCGGTGTCGAAATGCCTTGTATTTTCTCTACGCAACAAAATGCTTTGAGAAAATACCCGTCCCTACCGCTATCAGGGACTAAAGATTTTCACTCCGCTTAAGCCCCGTTTCTATGATTTTCAGCGAATGTATCGTTAAAAAACTTACCTTATTTTAGAAATATGTTGACTTTAAATCTCAAAGCATGAAAAATAGAGGAGAATTGTATATTAATTTTTTCTATACAAATTTGAAAGCTCTTTTCGTAATGGTGATAGCGAAAATAGTAATATTATATTCACCCTTTAAATAAGAAGATGACACATGAGTAAAGGTACAGTTAAGTGGTTTAGTGCAGATAAAGGTTTTGGCTTTATAACTCCAGAAGATGGAAGTAAAGATCTATTTGTTCATCACTCTGAAATTCAGGCTGGCGGAAGCTATGCAACTCTAAACGACGGTCAAGCCGTTGAATATGAAGTAGGTCAGGGCCAAAAAGGGCCATGTGCAAATAAAGTACAGCCTCTATAAACACCCAATAATAGGCAGATATCAAGGCAATCTAGAAGGAAGTAAGGCGTTACTTACCTCTTGATTCGAGTATCTTCCTATCAAAAAGAATCTTGACTTGCTGCAATGGGTCGACTACTACCTGTGAGCACCCTATTACGCATTATGGTCGTTCACATTTGATAGTAGTTATATCAGACATTAGTTTTGATCAATTCTGACAGTGTCTGTCTAATCGGTTCTGAGATAGTACTGATTAAACTACCCTAAAGTTTTGCAATAAAGGTCCTTTCTGCTCTTTTTATTGTCGGCTAGTACAGCACTAGTCGACAATAAATAATTATCTATGTGCGTGTAATTTTGAATAAAATCGATTACGGGGTTGTTTGGCAACAATTATGCTAAACGTTTGCTTACAAAGCGTTTTACGTTAATAGGCTCTGTTGATTCAATTTTATTGTAAACCAGGACTATGTTTTTTACTCCTCCTTGTTACATAAAACTAACGACCAGAATGGTATCGTCTATAGCTGATGCAATACCCGCCATGCTCAATTAGAGTACAGATGTGACTAATACTCTTGCTATATCCACGTTTCACACACCACACCCACACTACCCGTACTCGCCCCTCCTACCCCATCGATAATAACGATAGCGTTGTTTTTACTAATGCGTGATATTTCCTTAGCTATATCCTTCAATAGCTGATCTAAAGTTTTGTTAGACCATCAATCAAATTTCTAGTGAATCCTTTGTTGAAGACTGAACTTCCGACACTTTGGTTGGCAATATGTTTTTTCTCACAAAACATGGTGACCGCTTGTTTTTAGATACATTGAGTCATAGACTTGATATAAGCGAATTGTTCGGACTGGTAGCCATCACTTAAACACTGAGACAATAAGCCTTCACATAAGGTTGACTTACCTATATTCGATAATGCTCCCATGACGCAATAACTCAGGCCTCTATAGAATCATTGAACTGATGAATGTACTGGATACTCTCCATAACCAAAAAATCTGGTATGCTCAGACTCACCATACCGGTGTGCCTATTGGCTGATAACGGTCCTGTTTTATTAAACAACCTATCTGATACCGTCTGTGAGATTGCATCCAAGACAATGCAACTAAGTAATGCCTGTATAGACCTTGCCAAACAGACTCACTCGCTTAAGTTGCAACTTATTGCAAACCCGCACGGAATAAGTTGAGCATCTGGCGCAGGATTTTTATTCGTATTTAAGGCCTAGAAACTGGAGCATAGCTAGCTACGCAACTGTTTCTGCAACACAAAAAACGAATAAAAAGACCAGTCAGTAGCTTAAATTATTTCGTGCACGCTTCCTGCCTTATGGCGAATCTATTTCGGGGTCATGAGAGATCCCTGGCAATTCTGACGTCTGCGTTGTTGTCACTTTTATCTGTAACTGCTCAAAAGCCTCGGCCAGAGAATCGGCCATTGCTGTATGCCGGTTCATTGCTACAATCACTTTTGTCAGGCTAGGAAACCCCTGCTTTGCAGTCGCCGCTAGATAGATGGGCTGAATATAAAGCAGCGAGTGCTCAACTGGCACAATAATGATCCGTCCGCGTATCACTTTGGAACCTCGCTGATTCCATAAAGTAAACTGGCTCGATATATCATGGTTCTGATTCATCAGGGCACTGATTTGAGCCGGCCCCTCTACTTGTATCTGGTTAGAAAACTTATAAATATAAATATCATCCTGATAATGTTCCTTACAGTGAATCGCAGTCAAGCACCCTGCAATGGCAACTGAATCCAGGTTCTTACGCCCTAAGGGTGACATAGGGCTTACTAGAACGAATTTATCCTGGTCTTCAGATGAGGCACCAGCAAGCTCATCAATATCCAGAGTCAAAAAATACGGCTCTATTGGCTTTTCATCCATGCTTGCCAATTCAAGCGCTTCACTCTGCTGATAAAAAATAGTGGGATCAGTCTGGTGAAAACGTGAATATAACTTCATTTGTAGCGTAAACCAGGCTTTGGGATAACTCAAGTGCTTGATGAAAGGCTTCGGCATGGTTGCCAGATCTTTAAATAAGCTTGGATAAATACGTCTGTAAGTTCTGATTATAGGGTCTTCTTCATCTACAACATAAAAATCTACCGAACCATTATAGGCATCAATAATTATTTTGACTGAGTTACGCGCGTAATTAAATTTCTTCTGCTTGCCATTTTTACTTAGCTTGATTGGTTCAACCAAGGGGTACCGATTAGAGTAGGTATAAGCATCCACTATCCAGTAAATTTTGTGATTGACCAAAACCGGGTATGGATCTGGGTCTAACTCTAAAAATGGTGCAATGGCTTTTACCCGTTCATTAATATTACGCCGAACCAGAATGCGGCTTTTATTATCAATTCCGGCTGAGAAAAAAATACGCTCATCTTTAAAAAAAGTAGATGCGATTGCTTTAGTAAACAGAGAAGCAAGATGAATACCGCCAGACCCCTGATAATCTGAACGCATATCACCGAGTACACTATTTTCTGATCTCAGTGCTTCAGAATTAGGCACAATTGCATATTGATAGTCCGCCAGACCATAATAAATCTCAGGCTGTGTCAGCTTTAATTTATCAAACTCAACTGTCTGGCCAAAATTTTGTAGTAACCACTGCATCGGCCGGTTCGCACGCTGATTTGCTGATGACATGACCATGCCATAGCCATGCGTATAAACCAAGTGTCTATTGCGCCATTTTTTTGCTTCGGGGGCAAGACTTTGATAATCCAGCTCTCGTGCGGCAATATTCACCTGTACATTTCGAGTGCCTAATTCGTAACGATCAACGGCAACTTCATAAAAACTAAAATACGGGCGAATACTTTGTAACTGCTCGAATACAGGCAATATTAGATTATCATCCCATATTGGAATATCATCTAATTCCTTGCTAATTTCGCGGCCAGCAAAGGGTGTCAGGGAAGACTCCAGCGTGTAATCTATCTGGGTGATATCTGAAAAATTAAACGCATCGGAGGTAGCCTTGATATTGTATTTGATGTATTTAGCCTCCGCTTGAACCGGATGTGGAGTGACATAATAATCATCAATCCAATTGGGTACAACATCCACCTGTTTAATCGCCAGCACCAGTAGGTAGGAAAGCCCAAGAACCAGCGCCAGTTTATATTTTTTTCCGCTATATAAGCTATAAACAGTACAGATTGCTGTACCCAAGAATAATAGAAAACTGAGGATAATCAGCGGTAAGTGATAATTCATTTCCACAAACCCCGGCCCGTAAAAAACAGGCAAATGCCGATCCTCATAAAGCATTTCAATGCGCTCTAAAGCAATAGACCAAGCTTGTAGAATAATCAAAATCACGACTAGTTTGGCTATATGTAATCTGGCAGCAGCAGGAAATTCCTGCAGCTTATCCTTATGCTTTTTATAAAACACAAAGTACAAAAAACTGACAACAGCGAGTAACAGGCTAAAGACCCACAGCAATTCCTCTTGAATCAATACATAGACAGGATAGGAAAAGAAATAATAACTGATGTTTTCCCCATAGGCAGGATCAACCAATTCTGACTGGGCACCAAAATAGAATAATAAAAAACTTTCCCAGTTCACATAAACCGGAATTAAAAGGGGAATAACAATGAGTAAAGATAACAGCCACAATATTTTCTTATGGTTTTGTAGAAAAGCGAGTAGACCTTTATTATCTGCATCCTGATGCAGTGATAATGCACGGGGAATATAAGAAAAGTTTAAATAAACAAGGCATGTTAAAAGAATGGTCGTGCCAATTTTCACCAGCCAGTCATAAGTTTCACGCAGCACAAAAAAGCCGCCCAGATCTAATGAGCGAAACCACCATAACTCCATCAAAAACTCGGCGGTAAAATAAGCAAAAATGCCGACTATTAACAGTACAACTATTAATTTAAACAATAATTTCATGACTATTCCAAAATGACTAATCTAAAATAAAAGCAACACTGATTTCTGCAATATTAGAGCGTAGACTATGGCTTAAATCATCAACCCCGGCTCCCTGCTGATTAAAAGCAGCCAACACAGTATAGTGCCCTGTCAGACCTTGGGGCACTGTAAAATTCAAGACCGGGTGATTTATCTCCTTTACAGGCACTTGCGCTTTAAAAGCAGCAGCCGTAACAGAAAACCCTTGTTGCGTAATATAAACCAAATCCCCTGCATCACTCAGGATTCCGACCCACAAATCCAGTACTTTTTCTCGGAGCATAGTTTCTTGCAGAATCACTGCAACCGTCTCGCCAGCGGTGTAGCTAGTAGACATCTCAGCATACTTTAATTGCCCCTCTCGCAACCGCATTACGTCAATAACCACGGGTTCTTGAGGAACATCCCTGAGAAAAAGAGGCTGACCAGCTACCGCCGTCGCGACCGATTGATTGCTAGTCTGCTGATGACTAATTTCATCAACAACGTCCATCCCCTCAATCACCTCACCAAATACAGCATAACCCGGAGCAAAGAGGCTTTGATAATCCAGGTTAGAGTTATCTACTGTATTAATAAAAAACTGCGAGCTAGCCGTATCAGGCTCGGTTTTACGCGCCATAGCGATGGTGCCGCGCACATTACTTAAGCCTGCAATGCTTTCCAGAATAATGGAAGGGTGTACTGGCTGAATTTCCAGGTTTGCATTATAGCCCCCGCCTTGAATCATAAAATTATCGATTACCCGATGAAATACAGTACTTTCATAGAATCCTTCATGCATATAAGCCAGAAAATTATTTACCGTGACTGGCGCTTTATCTGCTGCAAGTTCAACCGTTATTGTGCCTTTATTAGTGACAATGTCTACGATAGGCTGACTGTTTGCCAACGATACAATAGGCGTGATCAATATACTGATAAATAGAAGACTGGCGCATTGATAGTTAATAAAATTTCTCAAAATTTCTCCGTAAATTTATTTCCTAATTGTCATTGCTTTACACACGCTTTAGTACCCTGGAAAATTCGCTTGATTATACCTTGCAATCAAACAGAACGCAGTTGAACAACAATCAAAGTCTGAAGGGTCTATACCCCAGTATGCTTAAAACAGTACCACTGAATTCGATTTAAAATTTACCCATAACCTATCGCCCAGCTTAATATTTAATTCTGCTAATGCCTGATAAGTAATTAACACCTGAAAAATGACGCCGGTATCAATATTCACACGCACCCGCCCCATTTCTTCAGCAATCATAACCACACGCCCCTGAAAATGATTACGTATGCTCGATTTCAGAGCTTCAGTCGATAAGACAATATCCTCTGGATTTATTGAAGCGTGCCGCGCGTTATCAGTAGCCTCAGTTAATATAATTTGCAGTGCGCCACTGATAAACACATGGTCAATAATCTGACCATGAAATAAATTGATCAAGGGTGTTAAAACCTGCTTTCCTTCAGCCAGAGCTATTACCTCATCAGCCAGGGCAAAGCCTTGCAAACGGTCATGCGTACTGAAAATCAAGGTATGCCCTGTTGCTTGCGCATAATTCTGCAGAAAAGCCTCCAGAGCCTGCACACTACTTTGATCCAAGTAACTAAATGGCTCATCCAGTAATAAAACTTCGGGCGCTAAAACCAGGCTACGCGCTAAAGCAACTTTTTGCTGCTCGCCACCGGATAATAATTTAGCTTGGCTATCGGCACAATAACTTATATCCAGCTGCTTTAAGACCTTGGCTATTTTGGGAGCACGCTGGCGTTTGCCCTGTATTTTTAAGCCCAGCTCGATATTGTCATACACCGTGCCTGCCAGCATAAAAGGCTTTTGGGCAAGAAAGCCCACACGCCTTCTATACTCAATTAAATCTCGCCTACTAACAGATTGACCCTTAAAAAAAATTTCACCCTGAGTGGGGCTTTCTAAAAATGCAAGTAAATTAAGCAGAGTACTTTTTCCCGAGCCATTGGCACCGATTAAGGCGGTAGTTTTTCCCTCTTCTAACTGCAATTCATCTAGTGCCAGCACTTGCTTACTCGCATAAGAAAAGCGCAGTTGATTTAATTGATAAATATGAGTCATGTCATTTTTTCATAGCAAAGGCAAAGAAAAAAGCTTAGTCAGAATATAAGCTATAAAACTAATTTTCCAGTAAAATACAGAGTATTATCATTGTAAATTGAAATACACTCGGCGCAACAAGCTGCTTTAAATTTAATCCCTTATCATGCTGAAAATCCTATTCCTACTATGCTTTAGCTTTATTATAAACCCTGTCTGTGCACAAGACAGCTTACGTATGTCCACCACGACAAGCACTGAAAACTCAGGACTGCTAAAAGTACTCAATCTAGCGTTTGAAAAACTCCATAACGTACACCTTAATATTATAGCCGTTGGCACAGGAAAAGCCTTGCGTTTAGGAGAAAATGGCGATATCGATGTGGTATTTGTACATGCGCCAGCAGCTGAATTAAAATTCATCAAAGAAGGCTTCGGTACTGATAGGCAAGCCGTAATGCATAATGATTTTGTGCTTATTGGACCTTCATCAAATCCTGCTCATATTGCTATTGATCAGCCTATCACCAGTGCCCTGCAGTCTATTTCACAAACACAGGCCGTTTTTATTTCGCGTGGTGACGACTCCGGCACTCATAAAAAAGAGCTGGCGTTATGGCAACAGGCAGAAATATCACCGACTAACCTCTGGTACCTTGAAGCCGGACAAGGTATGGGCGCAGTGATTACTATTGCCGATGAGAAACTGGCTTATACTCTGACAGACCGAGGCACCTATCTTGCATTTAAAGATAAAATAGATTTAGTGATCCTTAATGAAGGAGATAAAGCCCTGTTTAATCCGTATCATATTATCGCAGTCAATCCGGCTAAACATAAGCATGTACAATATGGTCTGGCAAAGAAATATATAGATTTTGTCACTGGTACAGAAGGCCAAGCACTTATTGCTACTTATAAAAAACACGGTCAGCAATTATTTTATCCTGATGCACTGTGATCTAATTAAATGCCCTTGACATAATATGCAGTAGAAGCGTTTAATCATGTTTTATATATTTGATTTCATGGCCTATTGCAGTTCCTTTTAGGTTAAACGTTCAATTCGTCGATTAAATAATGACTGGTACAAGACTCTTATTTTATCTTTTGATCATGTTTGCAACAACGGCATGTTCCATTGCAAATAACACCGTAAAACCGGATAATCAGCCGATGGTCGAGTGGGGGAGCTCTGAAGGTATTCGCCGCCTGGAAGAGTCGAACTATAAAACCGATTTCTTTAAACTCGCGAATCACTTTGAAAGCCAGCATAACAAAATTTTTTGTGGTCCCACTTCGGCAGCCATTGTTCTAAACTCCTTGCGGGTACGTAATGGGAACGTGCAAATCCCCGAAGACAAAACGCTTTTGAATCAGTTCGATTTACAATACCTTACGAGTAAAAAATGGTCTCCCTTTTTCCAGCGTTATACGCAAAATAATGTATTTCTGCATAGCCCAAAATCCAGAGAATATGTATTGGGCAAAATATCGTTGGATACACAAGGAAAAATCATTATTGATAAACAGGGAAAAAACCAAAAAGACAGGGGCTTTCAGCTTCGTCAATTAGCTGAATTATTTCGGGGGCATCGCTTAAGCGTAAAAGTAGCAATTGTAAATCAGGAGCTAGATGACAACAGCATTAAAAATAAAATCATCGAGAATTTAAGAACGCCTAATGATTATGTTATTGTCAATTATAAACGTGGGGTTTTAAATCAGCCCGGTGGCGGACATATATCTCCTCTTGGCGCATACCATAAGGCGTCGGATTCATTTCTAGTGATGGATGTAGCACCTAATAAAGCAGACTGGGTGTGGGTAAAAGCAGCACTACTAATTCAGGCGATGCGCACCTTTGACACACACGAAAATCGCGGCTATTTGCTGATTAAAGAAGGTAGATAGCCGCTTTCCAACACTCAAACTAGGAACATCAATTAAGCAAGCGCCCCCACATATCATAATCATCCACTTCTTCTATTTCCACATTAACCAGATCACCGACTTTTAAATGCGTGGCACCATCGATATAAACCTGGCCATCAATTTCAGGGGCATCAGCTTTGCTTCTGGCTACAGCACCTTCTGCCACGACTTCATCAATAATGACCTGTTCGATTCTACCCACACGTAGCTGTAATCTTGCTGCACTGATTTCGGCCTGATGTGCCATAAACCGGGCTAAGCGATCTTGTTTAACTTCTTCAGCTACAGAATCGGGCAAATCATTGGCAACCGCGCCCTTCACCGGAGAATAGGCAAAACAGCCGACACGATCTAACTGTGCTTCAGTTAAGAAATTCAGAAGCTCCTGAAACTCTGCTTCGGTTTCACCAGGAAAGCCAACGATAAAGGTACTGCGCAAGATAATATCCGGGCATACCGTGCGCCAAGCCTTGATCCGTTGCAAGTTATTTTCTGTTGCTGCCGGGCGTTTCATGAGTTTTAAAATACGTGTATTGGCATGCTGAAATGGAATATCCAGATACGGCAATATTTTACCAGCCGCCATTAAAGGCACGACTTCATCTACATGCGGATAAGGGTAAACATAATGCATACGTACCCAGACACCTAATTCCCCCAGCGCTTCAGCCATCTCATAGAAGCGAGTTCTGACTTCTTTACCCTGCCAGTCATAAGCCTGGTATTTCAAGTCCAGCCCATAAGCACTGGTATCTTGTGAAACGACTAATAATTCTTTAACGCCGGCGTCTGCTAAACGCTTTGCTTCTAACAATACCTCATTGACAGGGCGACTGACTAAATCACCACGCATAGAAGGGATAATGCAAAAAGTACAACGATGATTACAGCCTTCAGCTATTTTTAAATAGGCATAATGCTTTGGCGTTAGCTTTATCCCTTGTGGCGGCACTAAACTGGAATACGGGTCATGCAATGGAGGCAGGTGCTTATGTACCGCAGCAACCACTTCTTCCAATGCATGCGCACCGGTAATTTCGAGGACTTGCGGGTGACGCTCTAAAATTTCATCGGCACGCGCGCCCAAACAACCTGTGACGATCACTTTGCCATTTTCGGCAATCGCTTCCCCAATACTATCGAGTGATTCTTCTACCGCTGCATCGATAAAACCACAGGTATTGACGACGACCATATCCGCGCCATCATAATTGGGCGCAACCTCATAACCTTCAGAACGTAATTTAGTCAAAATACGTTCGCTGTCGACTAAAGCTTTGGGGCAGCCTAGACTTATAAATCCAATTTTAGGTGTTTTCATAATTTGTTTTTAGCGCTACTATTCTCATTTTATTTTCATCCCTAGCCTACATAAGCAGTACCGAAACGGGTATTTAATTTTTAAAACCTTTTTACCACGAAAGACCTCTAGCCATCGAAGTGTATTGCCAGCCAAATACTGTCAACGTCAGGATGCGTCGAGTCTACCCGGTGCCTACAATGCGCTGGAATAAGTAAATAATCGCCTGCTTGCAGCTTTTTTAACTCAGCTTGCTCTGCAAATTCAAGTACTGCCTCACCCTGTATTAATAAAACCCATTCATCATGAGCCTGGTCATACCATTCACCCTTCGCGCCTGCATGACCTCGGGAAACAATTCGTTCTATATGTACTTTATCATTTTGCAATAAGCTGGTAGATAATTCAGCAGGTAATTGCGCTGGAATATCTGCTAGTATATTATTCATATCTGCATTATTTAGAGTCATTCATCTGTATGCTTTTTCTAAAAACATTTCTTTTGCTATTTTTTTTTATTGCAACGCCTCTGGCAGCACTGGAAACCAGACAAGGCTGGAAGCTTGCAAAACAGGAAAAAGGCATTACCGTCTATACCCGCAAGCTAGCTAATTCTAATTATCCAGAATTTAGAGGCGAAATGAATATCGATGCCAAGATAGACGAACTTCTGGCCTTTATTGATAATGGCGAGAACTGCGCTAACTGGCGCTATAAATGCATTAAAATGCTTAATTTAAGCGATAACTATATCTATCGCCTAAGTAATTTACCCTGGCCTTTTAGCAATCGATATACGGTCATGAAATCGATTACCCATTTCGATCAACAAAAAAACTGCTATACAGTAAAGCTTACCAATATAAAGCGTTCACAGCTCCCGCAAACTATTCAGACACAGTTACCGACAGCAAAAGATATGGTACAGATGCGCTACTCTGATGGTTATTGGTTACTTAAACTCGCCCCGACAGATAACAATATTCAGATCACTTATCAAATGCATGGCGATGCCGATGCAACCCTGCCTAGCGAACTCATTCAACTAGGCATTGTAAATTCAGCATTTGTGACCCTCAACAATCTAAAAAAGCATTTTACTCAAGTAGATCGGTAGTCTGTTGCTGTATTTGCATACTATTGTCAGCAATAGTTATTGATAGCTTTCCCTGTAACATTTGCTGCAATTCTTGCCCTACCATACTATAACGCCAGCCATGCAGCAGCGGGCTTTCCTGACTATCCAGCAGTAACTGCTCGAGGTCCTTTCGGGTAGCCAGGATCACTGGATTTAATGAATTTTCATCAGCACGCAAACGGACTAAGCCGGTCAAAATATCCAGTACCGCTTCTAGTTGCTGCGTTTTTTTACTGCTACCTTTGCTCTTTAATTTTATGCCTGGCAAGTTCTGAGCCATAGCAATTAACTCACATATCTGCTTGCCACTACGCCGAACTAAGCCATCATTTATCCCGCGAATTTCGGATAATGCCTTTACGTTAAGCGGCTGTAATTTCGCCATATCTAGAATCAATTCATCGCGTAAAATCCAGTTTTTGGGTCTGTCATCCTTTTTTGCAACCTGCTCTCGCCATTCAGCTAGTACTTGCACTATCGCTAATTGTTTACCCGTTAATTTATTTTTCCCACGTATTTTTAACCAGGCATTTTCAGGCGGTATATCATACAGGTCTTCATTCATTAATTGCTCGAAGTCCTCCTTTAACCAATCTTCACGACCTAGTGCCTGTAGTTTTTGCTGCATCATCTGATAAATTTTAGCCAGATAAATCACATCATCTGCCGCATATTGTATTTGCTCTGCCGATAAGGGACGCTGACTCCAGTCGGTGCGCGTATGTATTTTGCTCAGGTTGATATTCAAAAAACCGGATACTAGCATGGCATAACCGGTGTTTTCCTGAAAGCCCAGTAATGGTGCTACCAACTGGGTATCATAAACGGGGATCGGCAATTTACCGCTTAGCTGATAAAAAATTTCCACATCTTGTCGGCAAGAATGCAAGATCTTAATTATTGAGGGGTCATTGATAATTTCAAATAATTCATCTAATTGACCTTCCAGCGCAATAGGATCAACACATGCCACCCAATCGAGCGTCGCAATCTGTAACAGACAAAACTTTGGATAATAGGTTTTTTCCCGCAGAAACTCGGTATCCATCGCAAGCCACGGTTCCTGTTTCATTTTCTGGCAAAGGTCGTGTAACTGCGTTACCGAATCAACAAACTGAATTTCATTCATGCTTTTTTTGTATTTGTATATTTTTATAGAGATAGAGGGCTCAGGAATATAAACAGCCTGGCACTAGATAAACGCTAAATGCATAGCTGTATGATCTGAACGACGCTAGGATTGGCCAACTTTCTTTTTATTAGCCGCAAGATAATGTCTGCGCGTGCCCCGACGATACTGCTTTTCAAGCTGGAATTTTTTACCTGCCCCACCCAGGCGCTTAATATCCAGACTTTTTTGCTGTATTTCCACTTCTTTAAAATTTTGTAATATTTCCACAGGCATGCCGGGTGGCAGGCTCAGTACTGTATAATATTCAAAAATATCTACATAACCTATTTTCTGGCGCTCAACACCCGCTTCTTCAACCAGAACATCTTTAATCAGATTAACACTGACTTTATGAATGCGTCCGACTTCAATACGATAACGCACCATTTCTGCATGCAATAACTCATGTGCTTTTTGCTTTTCCATAGTGAACTTATTATTTGCCAGTTCACTAAGCTGCAGTTGAGGTTCATTGATAAATAATAACGCTGCAGCTAAATCCAGATAGTCTAGCTTCAAATGCCGGGCGCTTACTTCAACCAGAGCCTTATTCGCCGTAAGGTCTTCCTTGGCAAGCACTGCCATTAGTTGCTCTTCCAGACTAATCTGTTTTGTTATTTCGTCCCTGCCCTGTTTGTTATTCATTCAAAGCCTCTAAGCGAATATCAACATAAGCTTCATCACGCAGGCGCCTTAACCATAGCTCTGTTTCTTCTTCTATTTTTCTTTTGCGAATGTCATCACGCGCCTGATTGCGTTTTTGCTGTTCCTTATTATCTTTATTACGCCGGTCTAAGACCTGAATTAAATGCCAGCCAAACTGGGTCTGCACGGGCTCACTTATTTCATTAATTTCCAGTTCAGTCATTGCCTTTTCAAAAGGAGGCACTAATAATCCCGGTATTACCCAGCCTAATTCTCCCCCGTTTAAAGCAGAACCAGTATCATCCGAATTAGCCTTTGCCAAAGTGGCAAAATCATCGCCATCGGCGATACGCCCGGCAATCGCTAGCAAGCGTCTTTGTGCCTCTTCATCATTAATGAGTTCGTTGGTTTTAATCAGTATATGGCGCACCTGTGTTTCGGTAATAATATGTGCATTTATACCACTACTATCGAGTAGTTTAAGAATATGAAAACCGCCGGGGCTACGTATAGGCTCGGCAATATCGCCCTTATTCATCGTTTTGACCACATCCACAAAGAGAGTAGGCAACTGATTCAAAGTTCGCCAGCCTAATTCCCCCCCTTGCAGTGCATTACTACCATCTGACACACTGACTGCCATTTGCTTAAAATCAGCGCCTGCACGTAATTGCTCAACAACTGATAATGCTTCCGCTTCTTCAGCCTGTATCGTAGTAGCCGAAGCGCCTTCAGGAACGGCAATTAATATGTGGCCTAAAAAATACTGTACTTTCCGGTCTTCAGGGCTAATTTCTGTTTCCAGATAGTGATCAATTTCCTGTTCAGAAACCTTTACCCGACTACCGATTTCATGATTACGTAATTGATTAATCACAATTTCCTTGCGCACGTTTTCTTTAAATGTCTCATAGCTCATTCCCTGTGCCTCTATTTGCTGCTTGAAACTGATTAAATCCATGCCATTTTGCTGGGCTATTCCACTCAGGGTGTTATCTAGCATTTCATCTGTCACTTTAACCCCTGCCTTCGCGGCTAACTGAGTTTGTAACATGCCTATAATTAACCGCTCCAGCACTTGTTTATACAAGATATCCTCGGGTGGCATCTGTACATTATTAGCTTTTAAGTTACTAACAACTGATGCTACTTCCTGTGCTAACTCACTTTCGAGGATGATATCATCTTCTACAACAGCCACAATCCCATCCAGGTATTCAACTGCAGCCAAGGGGAAACTAGTTATTATCAACAATAATATTGCGACACTCTGGGTGCTTATTTTTCTCATCATTTTAATAATTTGGTTTTCTATAACCTGAAATATTATTTTGCAAAAAGTCATCAACCTTATCGCCGATACTGGTAAGACTTTTAAGTTCAAGCTGGAAAAATATAGAATTTTGCGGTTTTGCTTCTTCAATAGCCCCGGAATCTGTACTAAGAAGAAACTGACGAAAAATAACTCTAAAGCGCCAACAACAACTATCTTTTTCAACACCAACAAAATATTCCAGATTTTTTTTGTCCAGAAAAGAATAACGATACAAAGCGACGGCACTCCAGCCATCATAGATGGGAACCATCGCAGAGGCAACCATCTGACTCTGGGCAAACCTGCCGAATTCGGGTTGACTTTGCTGATAACGATAGCCAACATTAAAAATAAAATTATCCGTCAAGCCTCGATAACGTAGATCGACATTACCACGATTGACCGCACTTTTTTGCAAATCCCATTGCAGCGAAGAAATAAATTTTAATTCATCGGTTATTTCACCACTTACCTCAGCAATCAAATTTGATAATAATTCAGTATGAACCTGATTGCCAACTAAATTAACTTTTCTATCCGCAAAGTAAAAAATTTCACCGACAGTAACTTTCAGGCGGTCTCGTCCGTCTTCCACAAATCGCGTGGTTAAAGCGGCTGTTAACTGGTTAGCATTCTGAGTCTTATCTACACCATTAAATTGGTTATCTCTAAATAATTGACCAAAAGTAAAATCATATAATGATGTATCAAAATTGGGTATATCACTTTGATCCACAAAAGGGACATATAAATAAAATAAGCGTGGCTCTATAGTATGGGTCAGTGATTCAAAGTCTCGTTCAAAAAATAAGCCCGTATCAAGAGAAACAATAGGTAAAGTTTTACTTAAACTGTTAGGTCTGGATAAAGTTTCATTATCAAGCCAGTATTGCGTATGCTGCATGGCAATTTTTGGAATGATAAACCCGACCTGAGAAACAAAGGGAAAACTGATCTCGGGTTTAATATTAAAACGCTGCCCCTGCGGTTCTCCATCGGCAAAATGCCGCTGAAAATAAACATATTCACTATCCACAGCCATGTTCAGATGAAGATCATCAAAAGACTTGAACATATCCAGTTTTAGCTGAGGCAATCGTCGATAAGGCAGATTCTTATCACTCGCATTGGGGTCTATATTCTGATAATTATCAACTCTGGCACTCATTGCCATCCAGGGCAGTGCATAAGTAACATTTGCATTACTTGCTAAATACCGGTCCCGGTTATTCAGCCCCAGAGATCCATCTAAATCAGTAAAATAGGCACTATCAGATACATAATTGGCATTGATATCCATTTTCAGATTATTCGTAAACTGGGTACTGTTCTGAAAACTACCACCCCAACGTAATGTATCTGTCTGCTGATCATGAGGCAAAATTTCAAAATCAATTTCGCCTAAGGTTCTATGCGAGAGATAACGAAAGTCTGCACCTATCATAAAGCCTCGCTCAGTCATATATCGCGGTACTATCGTTAAATCATAATTAGGCGCTATATTCCAGTAAAAAGGCTGGCTATAATCAAAACCACTACGCCCGGACAAACCTATGCTTGGGGTTAATAAGCCGGTTAGCCGTCTGTCATCAATAGGAAAAGAGCCGTAAGGAAAATACATAACAGGAATGCTTTTAAACTCCATCCAGCCATGCTTTACCGATACACGCCCCGTTTCATCATTCACTTTCATTCTCGAAGCATGCAACATCCAGTCCTGATTGCCCGGTTCACACGCGGTATAAGTCACTTCTTTATAACGACTGAATGTCGGGCTATCGCGATAGACTACTTCTGCACTACCGCGTATAGGCGACGCGGGGTTGATAAAAGAGACATCGCGTAACAAAGAGGAATTATTTTCTAAATTAACCTGTGCCGAAGTACTATGTAGCGCCATACCTCCATCACTGTACATCACGTCGCCATATAAATCGAGTACCCCCGATGCTTTATTAAAATCAGCATGGTTTGCCGTAATGTGCTGATCAGCACGGCGTAAATCTATCTGGTCTGATAAGCTAATCAACTCTGCATCAAACATTTCGCTGTTATTGGCAAAAACATCCATTGGCGTTTGTTCGCGCAGTTCTTTATCGGTGGAATACGTTGGCTGTGACCCTAGTTTCAATGTACACATTGCCCAGGGATCTTGTTTAAACTCTGCCTGTAGACGTGAAAACACACGCTCTCGCGCAGGGTCAAATGTTTTATCGAACCAGAAGTCCTCAAATTCATCCTGCTCTGCCCGTTTCTCAGCTTCTTGAGACGCGCATTGCTCTACTTTATCGTTAATATTACATTCGCTATCTACTTCATTTGCTATAACGAGCGTTGAGCCCATCACCGATATACAGACAAAAAATAGTAATAAACGCTGCAACATGTATACTAAAAACCTGAAAAAAAAAGCTTAATAAAGCCCACACGATCAGGCAAAATGGCATAAAATAATGACCGTCTATTTTACCTTACTTTTCAAGTCTCTTTACAAAAGAATGATAACGGCAACCGATGATAGAGCAAAAGCCATTCTGCAATGGCTAACAAACGATCTCAACCTGGATATAACACAATTCGAAACGGCTTCCAGCGATGCAAGTTTTAGGCGCTATTTTAGAACGCAGCATCAGCAACAGCATTATATCGTTATGGATGCGCCGCCTGATAAGGAAGATACTGCTCCTTTTATTAAAGTTGCGCAATTATTTGCCCAGGCACAGGTTAATGTGCCTGACATTATTGCGCAAAATAGCCAGCAAGGCTTTTTACTCCTCGAGGATTTTGGCCCCTTTTGCCTGCTAGATAAACTCAATGCAACCACCGCTGAAGTGCTCTATAAAGATGCGCTGGATAGCCTAATCACACTACAAAAAAACGTAGACATACACAGCTGTGAACTGCCTCATTACACCAGCGAATTACTACAGACTGAACTGCAATTATTTAGTGATTGGTTTCTCCAACAGCAATGCAGCCTAACTCTTAATAACGACCAAAAAGACATTATTAATGCCAGTGATGCATTTTTAGTTTCTTCAGCACTACAACAAACCCAGGTCTGCGTACACCGGGATTATCATTCCCGCAATCTCATGTATCTTAGCGCCAAGAACCCTGGGATTATCGACTTCCAGGATGCTGTTATCGGTCCCGTCACTTATGATGCCGTGTCTTTATTAAGAGACTGCTATATAAACTGGCCGGATGAACAGATAGAAAGCTGGTTATTACCCTATTACCAGCAACTCAAACAAGCCAGCCTCGTTAGCTGTGATTTTGATCAATTCAAGCGCGACTTTGATCTAATGGGCATTCAGCGACATCTAAAAGCAATCGGCATTTTCTCGCGGCTCAATATCCGCGATGGTAAAAGCGCTTACCTGAATGATATTCCGCGCACCCTGAACTACGTTATTAACATTAGCCAGCACTATCCGGCGTTACAAGAATTTCATAACTTTCTAGTGGACAGTGTATTACCCGCCAGCAAGAACGTGCTATGAAAGCGATGATTTTAGCCGCCGGGCGCGGCGAAAGAATGCGCCCGCTTACTGACCATACGCCCAAACCTTTATTACAGGCAGCCGGCAAGGCGCTTATTGTCTATACCATAGAAGCTCTAGTTAAGGCTGGCATCACTGATATTATTATTAATCTTGCCCACTTGGGCGAGCAAATTCGAAACCGCCTGGGCGATGGAGCACAGTATCAAGCGAATATTAGTTACACCCATGAAGGTGCAAGCGGACTAGAAACAGCAGGAGGCATCAAAAACGCATTGCCTTTATTAGGTGACTCTCCTTTTTTAGTGGTTAATGGCGATATCAGCTGTGACTACAATTTTCACAATCTGCTTAACAAAGAGATTGCCCTGGCACATCTTATTCTAGTCAATAATCCTGCGCACCACCCTACAGGTGATTTTGCACTAAAAGGCCAAGCTATACTCAGCCCTGAAGGCGAACCTAAATATACTTATAGTGGCATAGGGCTTTATCACCCAGATTTATTCGCCAGTATCAATCCTGGAAAATCTGCACTCGCTCCACTATTAAAAAATGCCATGCAGGAAAACCGGATCACTGGTGAGTTACATCCCGGCTTTTGGATGGACATTGGCACTCCCAGTCGTTTAAATGAATTAAGTACATTAATAAATCATTCGCAGAGCGTAGCAAGAGACAATAATACCACTGAAGCTAGTGGCTAAACATGAATTCAATCACTCGCCCTTCAATACTGGCATTGCTTTCCATCAGTCTTTTTTTAGCACTGTGGTACGCGCTTGCCATTTATCTGGATACCCTCACCCTACCCACGCCTCTTGTCGTTGCAAAGGTACTGCTTGATGAAATCAAAAATGGGCAATTACCCTATCATTTAAGCAAGACCTTATACCGTTTGTTAATTAGTTTCGGTATAGCCATGCTACTCGGTTGTGCGATTGGCATAGCCCTGGGGCGATACAAGCAATTAGACTATTTTTTTGATAACTGGCTGATCATTTTTTTAAATATCCCCGCCCTAGTCACTATTATTCTCTGTTATGTCTGGTTTGGTCTGGTCGAATCAGCCGCGATACTTGCTGTGGTGATCAACAAATTACCCAATGTAATCGTCACTATTCGTGAGGGGACGCGCGCGCTGGAGAGCGAATTATTAGATATGGCGAAGTGCTATCGTTTTAGCAAAACTAAAACCTTACGGCATGTTATCTGGCCACAGTTACATCCCTTTGTGATGGCAGCAACCCGCTCCGGCCTGGCGTTAATCTGGAAAATCGTCCTAGTTGTAGAAATGCTGGGGCGCAGTAATGGCATGGGCTATCAGTTACATTTATTTTTTCAGCTATTTGATGTCGCCAGCATTTTAGCTTATACCATTGCCTTTGTGACGCTTATCCAGGCTATCGAGTTGTTGATTCTAAAACCATTGGATAGCAAAGCACAGAGGTGGCGTCGATGAATCAGCTAGCTATTAATATACACGACAAATTTTATCTCAACTCGACTGATAATACACGCAAACAAGTCATCAAAAATCTCGAACTGACGCTGAAAAACAATGAGTTTGTTTGCCTGGTAGGCCCTTCTGGCTGTGGCAAGACAACCCTACTCAATATCTTGGCCAAGCTGGATACTCAGTTCACCGGTACAATTGAACTACAACCCAAACATATAGAGCCACGAGTCGGCTATATTTTTCAAAATCCCCGTTTACTGCCCTGGCGCACTGTGCGCGAAAATATTCAATTAGCTACGGGAGCAAAAACTGACGTGCTGGATTTTTTTCTGGATAGTATGGGCCTGGCAGATGAAAAAGACAGCTACCCAGAGCATTTATCCTTAGGTATGAGCCGCAGGGTCTCCATTATTCGCGCCTTTGCCACGGATCCTGATTTATTACTTATGGATGAGCCATTCGTATCGCTAGACCCACCTACAGCAAGACTGGTACGGCAATTATTAATGGACTTATGGAGCAAAAGGCCGCACAAAGTTCTTTTTGTCACCCATGATTTACGCGAAGCAATCACCCTGGCCGACCGGCTTATTTTTCTCAGCACCAGCCCGATGTCAGTGATATCAGAAGTTGCTGTGACCATCCCCAGAAAAGAGCGACATCTAGAAATGAAAATTGAAAAATTTAGACAACAGTTATTTATTGATTATCCGCAAATAGCTGAGTTATTATAACTATTGTGTAATGCTTATTATTATAAATCCATAAACGGAGAACGAGGCCCAATGAAAACATCACTTATTATTAGCATCCTGGTAACTGCACTCGCGATAATTCCTGGCATGAGTGTTGCCAATAGTGACGACAGTAAATACCCTGCCGCTAGTTTCCAGCCTAAAGTTATTTTTCAGAGTGAAGATACCCGCAACGCTCTAGGCTCCAAAAAATCCATAGGTGAAAAATCTACTTTTGATCCCAAATACCCCGCAACCAATTTTGAACCAAAAATTCTATATCAGAATAAGGACACTCTAAAAATAACAAGATCCTTGTCATTCCAAGGTGAAAAGTCATCTTATGACCCCAAATACCCTGCTGCAAATTTTGAGCCTAAAGTGATTTACCCTTAATATCATTTACTCTTAACTCACGAACAAATGATATTAGACAAATCTGGGAGCGCAGGACAAAAGCTTCCCGCACTCCCAGAAATCTTGTTCTTAGCACAATAAATCCTGCTTAACCTTAAACCTCCCATCCAACGAATACCCATATATCCGTTTGCTGTTTAAACTCAGTCCCGTGATCTTTACTTTTCAGTAAAAGCCCCCTTCCGCTGACTCTATTTGCTGAATAATCAGCCAATAGCCTTTTGTGCAGAGCCTTGGCTTATATTTGCAATAGGCACTTCATTTAAGCGATAATACACGGTTACAATTTAGACACACTATACAGCAAACATTCTGTTTTCAATGGAATGAAAGCTTGGGAAGATACTATGAAAAAAACCATGTACGAAAAGATCTGGGACAGCCATTTAGTTGCTGAAGTCGCAGGCCAGGCACCTTTATTATATGTTGATCGTCATTTAATGCACGAAGTCACTAGCCCGCAAGCATTTGAAGGCTTAAGACTTGCCAAACGCAAAGTGCGTAATCCGCATAGTATTCTGGCAACTATGGATCATTGTGTGCCAACCAAAGACAGAGACCTGCCTATTGCCGATCCGATTGCAAAAAAACAGATCGAAACCATGGCACAGAACTGCGAGGAAAACGGCCTAAATCTGTATGATATGAAAAACCCGAACAACGGCGTGATTCATATAGTCGTCCCTGAACATGGCTTTGTTCATCCAGGCATGGTAGTAGTTTGTGGCGATAGCCATACAGCAACACACGGTGCTTTTGGTGCCTTGGCTTTTGGAATTGGTACGTCCGAAGTTGAGCATGTGATGGCAACGCAAACCTTGCCACAGCAAAAATCAAAAAACATGCTGATTCAGATTGACGGTGAATTATCTAAATATGCATCGGCTAAAGATATTGCCCTGGCAATTACCGGAAAAATTGGTACCGCAGGCGGTAACGGGCATGTGATTGAATATGCCGGCAGCGCAATCACCAAGTTGTCTATGGAAGGCCGGATGACACTCTGCAACATGGCCATTGAAGCGGGTGCCAGAGCAGGTCTGGTTGCTCCTGATGAAAAAACTTACAGCTATTTGAAAGGCCGTGAATTTACACCCTCAGGTGCTAGCTGGGATCAGGCATTAGCTTACTGGAAAAGCCTACCTAGTGATGACGGCGCGGCATACGATACAATTATTACACTAGATGCAGCAGAGATAGAGCCACAGGTTACCTGGGGCACATCGCCTGAACAAGTAACTGGGATTTCTAATATTATTCCGGCACCTGAAGATTTTGATGATGAAATCAAGCAACAGGCCTGTGCCAATGCCTTAGATTATATGGGCTTGACTGCGCATACTAAAATCACTGATATTCCTGTCGACCTGATTTTTATTGGCTCATGCACAAACGGGCGCATTGAAGATTTCCGTATTGCTGCTGAAGTAACCAAGGGTACAAAAATAGCCGATAAAGTAACAGCGATTGCTGTGCCAGGGTCTTATCATGTTAAAAAACAAGCTGAAGATGAAGGTCTGGACAAGATATTTATAGATGCTGGCTGGGAATGGCGTGAGCCGGGTTGCTCTATGTGCCTAGCCATGAATGGTGATGAATTAACTATTGGTCAGCGTAGCGCTTCGACTTCAAATAGAAACTTTGAAGGTCGCCAGGGCAAAGGAGGCAGAACACATCTGGTTTCTCCAGCTATGGCTGCTGCTGCAGCGACAGCGGGTCACTTTGTTGATATTCGTAAGCTTTAAAGACTAACTGGAAAAATTATGCAAGCCTATAAAAAACACGAAAGTATTGCTGCTTTAATGAATCGCAGCAATGTCGATACTGACCAGATTATTCCCAAGCAATTTCTAAAAAAAGTAGAGCGCACCGGTTTTGGTCCGCACTTGTTTCACGACTGGCGCTTTAATGATGACGGCAGTGACAATGCCGAGTTTGAACTGAATAAACCCGCCTTTAAAGGCGCACAGATACTGGTTGCCGGTGATAACTTTGGCTGCGGATCCTCGCGTGAACACGCACCCTGGGCGATTGCAGACTACGGTTTTAACACGATAATCTCCAGCAGTTATGCGGATATTTTTTACAATAACTGCTTTAAAAACAGCATCCTGCCGATTGTAGCCACAAAGAAACAATTAGCCAGTTTAATGAGTGAAGTTGCCGCGAATGAAGGGGGTAAATTTATTGTAGATCTGGAAAACCAGACATTAACCACCCCCGCTGGTAATGGTTTTAAATTTGATGTTGATCCTGTGCGTAAAGATAATTTGCTAAAAGGTCTAGATGATATTGGCTTAACCATGCAACATACCGATCTTATCGATCAGTATGAGAAAAAGCATAAACAAAACTACCCTTGGCTTTGGGCTTAATGCCGCTGTAGGTTGGGTAAAATTTTTTATTGCGTAGCATTAAAAAACGTAATCCGACATGATAGGTTTATGTGTCGGGTTACGTTACCTGCGCTGTGCTTGATAAGCTAACCCATCCTACAATCCGCTTTACGCCCTTTGGGTATTGGCGGGCTAAAGCCCCGCCCTCCTGTATTCAATACTCAAGGCAAACACATGTCCACACTCCCTCGACACATCCAGTTAATGGATACAACCCTACGTGATGGCGAGCAAACCCAAGGGGTTTCTTATTCACCTGATGAAAAGCTAAATATTGCAAAGGCACTACTACAAGCATTACAAGTGGATCGCATCGAAGTCGCTTCTGCGCGCGTATCAGAGGGCGAGCAACAAGGTGTTAAACGGATTAATGCGTGGGCGCGCGATGAAGGCTTTGATGGCCGCATCGAAGTGCTCGGGTTCGTAGACCATACATTAAGCGTAGACTGGATACTGGAATCAGGTGGCAGTGTTATCAACCTGCTCACCAAAGGCAGTGAAAAACATTGCCGGGATCAATTAGGAAAAACTCTCCAGCAGCATGTAGATGATATTTTAAAAACCGTGGACTACGCATTGGGCAAAGGCCTAACAGTCAACGTGTATTTGGAAGACTGGTCTAACGGTTTTCGAGATAATCGTGAGTATGTGTTTGCTTTAATGGATAGCATACAGCGCACTGGTATCAGTCACTTTATGCTCCCCGATACATTAGGAGTTATGTCTCCCGATGAGGTTTTTGACTGCCTGAGCGACATGTGCAACCGATACCCAGAACTGCACTTTGATTTTCACCCACATAATGATTATGGCCTGGCAACCGCCAATGTAATGGCCGCAGTCCGGGCGGGAATTAATTCGATTCATTGCACGGTAAACTGTCTCGGAGAAAGAGCAGGTAACGCATCACTGGCACAGGTCTGCGTGGTATTACGTGATAAAATGAATATGGAACTATCCATCGATGAAAGTCATCTGGTACGCACCAGTAACATAGTCGAAAATTTCTCTGGCAAGCGAGTCGCTGCCAACACCCCGATTATAGGCACAGATGTTTTTACCCAGACCGCTGGCATACATGCCGATGGTGATCAAAAGGGTGATTTATATAAAAGTAAATTGGTTCCCGAGCGTTTTTCACGTATTCATAGCTATGCATTAGGAAAAATGAGCGGCAAAGCTTCTCTTAAAAAGAACCTAGAGTTACTGGAGCTAGATCTTTCCGAAGAAAACCAGAAAAAGGTCTTAGCCAGAATCGTTAAACTAGGTGATTCTAAACAAACCATTACCACGGATGATTTACCCTTTATCATTGCCGATGTACTGGAAAGTAAAAATTATCAACATATTAAACTACTTAATTGCACTATCACCAGTGGCTTTGATTTAGAATCAACAGTTAGTATACGCGTTGATGTTAAAGGTGATCAACATATTGCCTCAGGCTGTGGAAATGGTGGCTTTGATGCCTTTATAGATGCTATCAATAAAGTCATGAAACTGCATGACTACAGTCTCCCTGCGCTAGTCGACTACGAAGTCAGAATTCCTAAAGGGGGGCACACCAGCGCATTAACTGAATGTGTGATTACCTGGGATTGTGATAACAACAATCGTAAAACCCGAGGCGTGCATTCCAATCAGGTTTTTGCTGCTATTCTGGCCGCGCTTAGGATTATTAATATTCAATTGCACGAGCAAGGGTAATTGGGGGATTAATAAGGCTTCTTATATAAAGTCATTGATATAGCGAAAAAAATGTAATATTATAACATTACATTTTTTAGTTAGAATTTTGCTATGCTTCGCCAATATTGTCACCTAATTCTCCTGCTCAGTACTTCATGCTCAGTAATAGCAGAAGATATACAAGAGTTAGAACCTGTTATAGTTTCTGCCCCCTTGCATAAAAAACAAGCTGAAACGGTACACCCAGTTAATGTATTGGCAGGTGAGAACCTTTCTCTAAAACAGGCGTCCACTATTGGTGAAACCTTAAAAGGAGAGCTGGGGATACACAGCATGTCTTTTGGCAGCAGTGTTGGCCAACCTGTCATACGAGGACAATCAGGAGTTCGAGTCCAGGTCTTGCAAAATGGCTTAAGCAGTCTCGATGCTTCCGGCGTTAGCCCTGATCATGCAAATAGTACCGAAGCTTTGCTAGCTGATCGCATAGAAGTTTTACGCGGGCCAGCTAGTTTACTCTATGGAAGTGGTGCAATAGGGGGTATTGTCAACGTGATTGATAACCGGATCCCCATGTTCACACCTGAATCAACAGAGCTTGCCTTCGAACAGCGATATAACTCGGTCTCCAATCAATGGAGCAGTGTTCTAAAACATGACGGTGGTCTGGATAATTTTGCCTGGCATATCGATGGATTTTATCGTACCAGTGATGACTATCATGTTCCTACCTCATCAAATGGTTTGGGTTATGTGCCCAATACCGATGCCGAAAGCTGGAGTGGTACGCTAGGCGCCTCATGGATAGAAGACTGGGGGATGCTGGGGTTTTCATACAATCACCTGGATAATAATTATGGTGTGCCACCAGTCGATGAGCTTGTGCGTATAGACTTAAAGCAAAACCGCTATGATGCCAAGGCTGAATTTTATGAGCCTTTTTCCTGGGTAGAAGCTTTAAAGCTTCGCTTTGGATATAACGATTATCAGCATGCAGAATTAGAAGATGGTGTGACTGTCGGAACGCAATTTGATATACAGGGTATAGAAGGACGTGCCGAGTTAGTGCATAAAGAACTCGGCTTTATTGATCATGGTGTTTTCGGTTTTCAGGCCTTGAGTAAAGACTCTGTTGCCACAGGTGAAGAAGCTTTTGTGCCACCGTCAGAAACACAGAGTTATGCACTTTTTGTGATTGAAGATATACACACAGCTAATGTCGCTTATGAATTAGGCTTACGTGTTGAACATCAGAAAATTGATGCTGACGGTTTGGCGCGCAAACAGCATACACCCGTGAGTGCTTCCCTATCAGCCTTGTGGAATGCGACCGAGAATATATTTGTTAGCCTTGCTTTTACCCATGCACAGCGTGCTCCTGATGTAACCGAATTATTTGCCGATGGGGTACATTTTGCAGCACAAAGCTATGAACTGGGAGATGAGGATCTGCAACTCGAAACATCTTATAACCTTGAACTTAGCTTTACTACGGACTTTGAATGGTTTAGCACTGAGCTAAATGTATTTCATAACTGGAGCAATAATTACATTATGTCGCAGAACACTGGTGATTTTTATGATCTGGATAGTGAAAAATTCATTCCTAACTGCTCCTCTGGCGAAGAGTGTTTGCCAGTCTTTCAAGCTACCCAAGCTAATGCGCGCTTTTATGGATATGAAGCGCAACTGGCATTTCCCTTATGGGAAGGCGAGGACAACCAGTTTGATATGACTTTGTTCAGCGATTTCGTTCGTGGAGAACTGGTAGCGGGAGGAAATGTGCCACGAATGCCGCCACTGCGTTATGGATTTCAGTTTGATTATACGGGTTATGATGCTTTTGCGGCAGGGCTTAGATTAACTCGGGCTGAAGCACAAGACCATGTGGGTGAAAATGAAACAGCAACCCCAGGGTATCTGTTATTAGGCGCCAATGTTTCTTATCAGGTTCAATTTGCCGATAAATATAATCTTTTGTTATTTGTAAAAGGGAATAACTTACTTAATAAAACGATTCGTAATTCCACTTCTTTTCTAAAAGACTATGCACCAGAACCAGGACGTGGTGCAGAAGTTGGCTTGAGGATGAGCTTTTAGCATGACACAAAATATCGATAGTAAAAGCCTACAAGGGCAACATCAGCACCGCAACTGTATCGACCATGCTCTGCAAACTGCTGAACAAATCTGCTTAAAAAAGAATGTCCGCCTGACAGAGATCAGAAAACATATTCTGGAATTAATTTGTGCAAACCATAAAGCGATCGGGGCTTATGAATTACTCGACTTATTTCGTGAGCAGGAGCCCAAGGCTAAACCTGTCACCATTTATCGCGCATTAGATTTTTTAATGGACGCTGGTTTAGTACATAAAATAGAATCGCTCAATGCCTTTATTGCCTGTCTACAGGCAGAGCATCAGCATAAATCAGCAATCTTAATTTGCGATCAGTGTAAAAATGCTTATGAGATCGATGCAACATCAGTTTATGAGAACTTATTTTCTCTAAGTGAAGCAGTCAAATTTAAACCTCAATACTTAACTCTGGAACTACATGGAATATGTGCAAGCTGTCAGAAGGTGTAACCCCCCCCACTCACTTCAGTATAGAACCTCACGCAGAGCTGATAGATTGCTCTGCGTGAGAAGTAGATGGTATTTTACTAGCCAACCTTAGGCATATTAGATAATTTCTCGACTACTTTATCGCCAAACTCTACAGTGCTAATCATATTAACACCCGAACCCGACTTGGATAGATCTGCAGTAGAAAAACCATCGGCAAAAACTCCCTGCATTGCAGCCCAGACATTTTTTGCTTCATCCTGCATATCAAAGCTGTTTTCCAGCATCATTGCAACTGAGCCAATCATAGAATAAGGATTGGCTATGTTTTTTCCTGCTATATCCGGTGCTGAGCCATGTGAAGGCTCGTAATAAGATTTCTCATCACCTAGACAGGCTGATGGCATTAGACCTAACGACCCTAGAATACCGCCACCCTGGTCACTTAGAATATCGCCAAACATGTTTTCCATCACCATCACATCAAACTGTGTGGGTTTTAGACAGAGTAGTGTTGCTGCGGCATCGACCAGAATATTAATCACTTCGACTTCAGGATATTCTATTGCAACTTCTTCCATAATTTCATTCCATAAAACACTGGATTTCAATACATTACTCTTATGAATATTATGCAGCACTTTTTTTCTGTGGCTAGCTAGTTTAAACGCCTGATGCATAATCTGACAAATTTGTGCTTCAGTATATTCTAGAGTCTCCTTTACATAACGCTGACCGTTAGCATCAACGCCCAATTCTTTTTCACCAAAATACAATCCACCAACCAGCTCACGCACGATAATAATGTCGATACCTTCACCAATAATTTCCGGTTTTAATGGCGAAAAATGCGCCAGTTCTTTGGGTAAAGAGACCGGGCGAAAATTAGCATAGGTATTGTAACGGCGGCGCATCGGCAATAGTGCGCCACGCTCCGGCTGTTTATCAATGGGAATACCTTTTGATTCCTCATGACTCAATCCGATAGGGCCTTTCAGAATCGCATCGGCAGCATCGCAGATATCTTTGGTTTCTTGCGGAAAAGCATCGCCGGTAGCAAAATAAGCACAGGCACCAAACAGCGCAGGCATTAATTCAAAGCTAACATCATTTCTTTGTTCAATCAGCTTTAAAACTTTTACTGCTTCGGCGGTGATTTCTGGACCAATGCCATCGCCTGCCAAAATTGCGATTTTGTAATTTTTCATTATTTACCTTTAAAATTCTCGTTTAAAAACTCTTTAGACCAGTCATTATGAACCTAGCCAAAACGTATTATTTTACCCTATCTACCGCCATATTTATAAATGAAATCAACATCACTTAATCACTGCCAAACAAATCACGCGTATAAATCTTGGCTGCTACATCCTTTAATTCGTCAGCCAGACGATTAGCAACAATCACATCTGCCTGGCGTTTAAACTCAGCTAAATCATTAATCACTTTAGAATTAAAAAAAACACCTCCATCAAATACCGGCTCGTATACGATAACTTCGATACCCTTCGCTTTAATACGCTTCATAATCCCCTGCACTGACGAGGCACGAAAGTTATCCGATCCGCTTTTCATAATTAAACGATAAATCCCGACGACGTTAGGATTGCGTTTGATAATTGAGTCTGCGACAAAGTCTTTACGTTTTTGATTTGCCTCGACTATTGAACTAATCAGGCTATTGGGCACATCTTGATAATTCGCACTTAATTGCTTGGTATCTTTAGGCAGGCAATAACCACCATAGCCAAACGAGGGGTTGTTATAGTAATTACCGATCCGTGGATCCAGGACAACCCCTTCAATAATTTGCCGGGTGCTTAGCCCCTGTGTTTCGGCATAGCTATCCAGCTCATTAAAATAAGCAACCCGCATGGCCAGGTAGGTATTTGAAAATAATTTAACCGCTTCCGCCTCGGTAGAATCGGTAAATAGCACAGCTATATCTTTTTTAATTGCGCCTTCTACCAATAAACCAGCAAATTTCTCCGCTCTTGCAGAGCGCTCACCGACGATAATGCGCGAGGGGTGCAAGTTATCATAAAGCGCCCTACCTTCTCTTAGAAACTCAGGGGAGAAAATAATATTGTCGCTACCTACTTTATCCCTAACCTGGGCACAATATCCTACCGGCACAGTTGACTTGATAACCATAACTGCATCGGGATTAATTTGCATGACATCCTGAATAACGGCTTCTACTGACTTAGTGTTGAAATAGTTAGTTTCTGTATCATAATCAGTAGGCGTGGCAATAATGACATAGTCAGCACCTTTATAAGCCAGTTCTTTATCCAGAGTCGCGGTAAAATTAAGCGGCTTGTTTTGTAGAAAACTTTCTATCTCGGCATCAACAATAGGCGACTTTTTAGCATTGAGTAAATCAATTTTCTCAGCCAAGATGTCAACGACAATGACTTCATGATTTTGTGCCAGCAACATGGCATTAGACAAACCTACATAGCCGCTTCCTGCAATGGCGATTTTCATTTATTTCATCCTGAACTATTATTGTACTAAAGTATTTTAGAATGCGAAGTAATGATTTGTAGCGCATATTATAAGTGGAACACTATGATAAATCACCTCAATCTAGCAAGAGTAAATAACTTCAGCTTTTTTCTGCTAACAACAATAGCTAAAGCTATTGCACTCCATTTTTTATTGCAGGAAAAAATGTTAGGATGAATATCAATACATTCCAAATAGACAAAGTATCTATGAAATTCTGGGAAACAAAAACATTAGCCGAAATGAGCACGTCAGAATGGGAATCACTCTGCGATGGTTGTGCTAAATGTTGCTTAAATAAACTAGAAGACGAAGACACTGGGGAAATATATTTCACCAGTGTCGTCTGCAACTTGATCAACCTGGATACCTGCCGTTGCACCCGTTATTCCGAGCGCACCACTTTAGTTCCCGAATGTATTGATTTAAAGCAGCATGACTTCGCTGAATACACCTGGCTCCCAGCCACTTGCGCTTATCGTTTACTGAGCGACGGCAAACCATTACCCAACTGGCACCCTTTAATTACTGGTACTCAGGAAAGTGTTAAGGATGCCGGCGTATCTATCAGTAGCTTTGCCATGAAGGAATCTCAAATAGATGACCTGGAAGAGCATATTATTGAGTGGCTAGAATAATACACACTTATACACATCAGTCCTTATATTTGTCGGGGGGGTCGCTTACAATTTTCTCGGTAACAAATTATCGACCTTTACTAATATGGCTAAGAATTACCCATGTAATTACAAATTTACGCTCCAATAATTTACTCATTTATGCTAATCTTACAGCTACTTATTGTGTAGCATACAGCGCTTAAAATCCCCATTCCCAAACAGCTTATTTGCGCGTAAAAGGCCTGGAGATTAAGTCGTTCGGTTTGCCCGGCGAGTTCAATATGCACTGCAGCTATTGTGAAAAATAATTCCCAGCGTAATTACTCTACTTTATCAAGGAGACAGCATGCCCGAAGTAAGTTTAAGCAAGCCCGTTCGAGATTTCACAGCGGCATCTACCGGAGATAAAAGCATCCAGTTATCCGATTTTAAAGGGCAATATGTATTACTGTATTTTTACCCCAAGGACAACACTCCAGGCTGCATTACCGAAGGACAGAATTTTCGCGACAATATCGCCCAGTTTGAACAACACAACACTGTTATTCTAGGTGTTTCGCGAGATAGCGTGCGTGTTCATGAAGGCTTCAAAACCAAACAGAGCTTTCCATTTGACTTACTCTCCGATAAAGAAGAAGAGCTGTGTAACTTATTTGATGTGATCAAAATGAAAAACATGTACGGCAAACAAGTACGCGGCATAGAGCGTAGTACTTTTTTAATCGACCCGGACGGCGTGTTAATTCATGAATGGCGCAAGGTAAAAGTAAAAGTTCATCTCGATGAGGTTTTACAAAAATTAGCCGAAATAGGGGCGTAATATGAATATTAGTGCACAAAAGAAATTATTTGTTCTGGACACAAATGTCTTGATGCATGATCCAGTTGCCTTATTTCATTTTCAGGAACATAATATTTTTATACCCATGGTTGTCCTGGAAGAACTAGACCATGGTAAAAGAGGAAGAACCGAAGTTGCGCGAAACGTACGTCAGGTCAGTCGCTTTATTGATGATCTATTAAAAGGCAGAAGTCAGGATGACATTAAAGACGGGCTGCCTCTCTCGCAACTACACAGCTCAGGGCAAAATGAAAACGCCCTGGATGGCCGTTTGTTTTTTCAGACCCAGCAAATGACCGCAGCTCTGCCTGATTCTATGCCCGGCAACCTGGCAGATAACTCGATTTTGAGTATCGTACTAACTTTAGAAAAACAATTTCCTGACACCCATGTCATATTAGTGTCTAAAGACATTAATATGCGCATCAAGGCCGCAGCCCTAGAATTAAAGGCGGAAGATTACCACACAGATCAAACTCTGGATGATATTGATTTACTTTATAGTGGTGTAACTGCCCTACCCGGTGACTTCTGGGAAACGCATGGCAATAAAATGCAATCCTGGATAAAAGAAGGGCGTACTTATTACAAACTTGAAGGCCCTCTGGTAACTGACTGGTACCCTAACCAGTATCTGTATATAGAAAAAAATTCTGATTTTGAAGCCATCGTGCGCACCGTCGAAAATGACACAGCAACATTGGAGATCGCGGTCAACTATAGACAGGGACATCATTCTGCCTGGGGTGTTTTTGCCAAAAATAGAGAACAGAACTTTGCCTTTAATGTGTTAATGGATCCTGAAATTGACTTTGTCACCTTATTAGGTACCGCTGGCACAGGCAAGACTTTACTGGCTTTAGCCGCCGGACTAACACAAACCATGGATGACAACCTTTATCACGAAATCGTGATGACCCGGGAAACAGTCCCTGTCGGTGAGGATATCGGCTTCCTGCCCGGTACCGAAGAAGAAAAAATGGCTCCCTGGATGGGCGCGCTAATAGACAATCTGGAATTGCTGGGCAAACAGGAAGAAGACACTAATTGGGAAAAAGATGTCACCAAAAACATTCTGATGAACAAAATTAAAATCCGCTCACTGAACTTTATGCGCGGTCGCACCTTTCTGAATCGCTATCTGATAATAGATGAAGCACAAAACCTGACACCTAAACAGATGAAAACGCTGATTACCCGTGCCGGGCCAGGCACCAAAATTATCTGTATCGGTAATTTATCACAAATTGATACCCCCTATTTAACAGCCACCAGCTCAGGCTTGACTTATGTAGTAGACAAGTTCAAATCCTGGCAACATGGCGCTCATATTACCCTAAAGCGTGGCGAACGCTCTCGCCTGGCTGATCATGCATCAGAGGTTTTGTAGCATCATAATAACCTAAGGTAGAGCGGACTTTAGTCGGCTATGCTCAACAAGCATTGCCGACTAAAATCCGCTCTACAAGGTATCTCCTGCTCAAAAATCAAGGTTTAAGCTACGCCTCTAGCAATTAAGTTGCTTTCACAATTTGACATATCTTGTTAACAACAGTACCTTAACGGGTTGAGTTAAATCATACGCCATTTTCACTAATATAATATAGCCGTTTTAAGAGCCTCCAATGGAAGAATTTCACCGTATCAGTCGCCTACCGCCTTATGTCTTTAATATAGTTAACGATTTAAAAGCAAAAGCACGAGCACAGGGCGAAGATATAATCGACTTTGGCATGGGCAATCCTGACCAGCCCACACCCAAACATATCGTCGATAAAATGGTGGAAGCTACTAAACGCAGTGACACCCACCGCTATTCCGTTTCCCGTGGCATACCACGGCTTAGACGCGCTATCTGCAACTGGTATAAGAACCGTTTTGATGTCGACCTGGATCCCGAAACGCAAGCGATTGTAACCATAGGTTCAAAAGAAGGCCTGGCACACCTGGCATTGGCAACATTAGGACCCGGGGATACTGTCATGGTTCCCAACCCCGCCTACCCTATTCATCCCTATGGCATTGTTATCGCAGGCGCTGATTTAAGACACGTTAAAATGGTGCCTGGCGTTGATTTTGTCGAAGAATTGCATAAGGCAATCGCCGAATCCTGGCCTAAACCTAAAATGTTAATCCTTAATTTCCCAGGCAACCCGACGACTCAATGTGTAGAACTGGATTTCTTTGAAAAAATCATCGCCGTCGCAAGAGAGCATAAAATATGGGTAGTACATGATATTGCTTATGCTGATATCGTCTTCGATGGCTATAAAGCACCCTCGATACTACAAGTCCCTGGTGCTGAAGAAGTGGCTGTGGAGTTCTTTTCATTATCCAAAAGCTACAATATGCCCGGTTGGCGAGTCGGTTTTATGTGTGGTAATAAAGAATTAGTTGCTGCGCTCGCAAGGATTAAGTCCTATCTCGATTACGGCATGTTCACGCCAATTCAGATTGCTGCGATCACCGCTCTGGAAGGACCGCAAGATTGTGTGGCAGAAATTTGTGCCATGTATAAAGAGCGTCGCGATGTGTTGTGTGATGGATTGAATTCAATTGGCTGGACGGTAGAAAAACCCAAAGCAACTATGTTTGTCTGGGCACCTATTCCTGAACAATACAAAGAAATGGGCTCGATTGAATTTTGTAAAAAAATGATTACCGATGCCAAAGTTGCAGTATCGCCAGGCATTGGTTTTGGTCAGTTTGGTGATGATCATGTACGTTTTAGTTTAATTGAAAATGAACATCGTACTCGTCAGGCTATAAGGGGCATTCGTGCCATGTTTAAAAAAGATGGTTTGATTAAATAAACCACGAAATACTCGAATTACACGAAACCTTCTGTTGAATCCATTTCGTGTCTTTCGTCGTAAATGCTTTATCGCTCAGCGTAGCAGCGATATCTAAATATGCTTAGGAGTTTTGATTTGAAGCCAGTAAAAGTTGGTGTTTTAGGTTTAGGTACTGTCGGTGGCGGTACAGTAAACGTTTTAAAACGCAATGCACTAGAAATCTCACGTCGTGCTGGAAGAGAAATTATAATTACTCACGCTAGCGCAAGAGACCTAACGCGCAAACGCCTGTGTGATACACAAGAGATAACACTAAGCACCGACCCATACGAAATAATTAATGATCCAGAGATTGAAATTGTCCTGGAATTAATCGGTGGAACCAGCCTGGCTAAAGAGCTCGTTTTACAGGCGATAGCCAATGGCAAACATATAGTCACCGCTAATAAAGCACTGATTGCCTTACATGGTAACGAAATTTTTGCCGCTGCCAGTAAAGCCAATGTTATGGTCGCGTTTGAAGCTGCTGTTGCCGGTGGCATCCCCATTATTAAAGCGATACGCGAGGGGCTTAGTGGCAACCAGATCAACTGGCTAGCAGGCATTATCAATGGCACAGGCAATTTCATTCTGACCGAGATGCGCGACAAAGGCCGTAATTTTATCGATGTACTGGCAGAAGCTCAGGCACTAGGTTATGCCGAAGCCGACCCGACTTTTGATGTTGAAGGCATCGATGCCGGTCATAAACTAACGATCCTAGCCTCTATCGCCTTTGGCATTCCCCTACAATTTAAAAATGTCTATACCGAAGGCATCACTCAAATCACCCGTACCGATGTCGAATATGCAGGTGAATTAGGCTACCGCATCAAACACCTAGGTATCGCGCGTAAAACAGCCAAAGGTATAGAGCTTCGAGTTCATCCTACCCTGATCCCCGAGCGCCGCTTAATAGCCAATGTCGATGGTGTAATGAATGCCGTTTTAGTACAGGCTGACGCAGTAGGTCCGACACTTTATTATGGTGCGGGCGCAGGTGCCGAAGCGACAGCTTCAGCAGTGGTTGCCGATGTCGTTGATGTCGTTCGCGCCTTAACGCTGGACGTAAAAAGCAGGGTACCTTATCTGGGTTTTCAGGAACAGGCGATTATTGATTTGCCTATCCTGCCGCGCGAAGCAATTGAAACCGCCTACTATCTACGCCTGACAGTCGAAGATAAACCCGGCGCACTGGCAGATATTACCAATATCCTGGCTCAGCAAAATATCAGCATTGAAGCTTTGATACAGAAAGAATCTCAGCATGGTGAAACGACACTTCCAATTATTATGCTTACACAGAAAACTATTGAAAAAGAAATGGATACAGCCATTGCTGCTATCGAAAATTTAGCCTCTGTTACTGGACAAGTAACACGCATCCGTCTTGAAACATTAGGATAAAGAAATGGCAACAGCTTCACGTTATACAGGTTTAATAGAACGCTACAGAGACCGACTCCCAGTCAGTGATACTACGCGAATCATCAGCATCGGCGAAGGCGATACACCGCTTATTCAATTGCAAAATATCCCTAAGCTAATTGGCAAAGATGTTGATATTTACGTTAAATATGAGGGTCTGAATCCCACTGGATCGTTCAAAGACCGTGGTATGACTATGGCTGTGACCAAGGCTGTTGAAGACGGAAGCGAAGCCATCGTTTGTGCATCAACAGGCAATACCTCAGCTTCAGCTGCGGCTTATGCCGTACGTGCTGGCATCACGGCTTTCGTATTAATTCCTGAAGGTAAAATTGCCCAGGGGAAACTTGCACAAACTTTAATGTATGGCGCGCAAATCATTCAAATTAGAGGTAACTTTGACCAAGGCATGAGCCTGGTGAAAGAAGTCGCTAACCATGCACCTGTCACTATTGTTAATTCCATTAACCCGTTCAGAATTGACGGTCAGAAAACAGCTGCATTTGAAATTGTTGATGCTTTAGGTAAGGCCCCTGATTACCACTGTCTACCTGTAGGTAACGCGGGTAATATCACTGCTTACTGGAAAGGCTATAGCGAATACGCAACTGAAACCAACGGCATCGCAGCCGTCTGCGCAAATCGCCCCGTTATGTGTGGTTATCAAGCCGCTGGTGCAGCCCCATTTATCGCCGGAAAAATGATTGATAACCCTGAAACAGTGGCAACGGCTATTCGTATCGGCCACCCACAATCTTGGGACTTTGCCTGGGCTGCGCAAAAAGAATCGGGCGGCTGGTTTGATAGTTTTGTAGATGAAAAAATACTGGCTGCACAAAAAATGCTAGCCAACTACGAAGGTATTTTCTGTGAACCCGCATCCGCAGCGTCATTAGCTGGAGCTTTAAACGACATAGGTTCAGGTAAGATCCCAGAAGGCAGCACTATCGTCTGCACCTTGACTGGTAATGGCTTAAAAGACCCTGAAACCGCTATTTCTCAGTGCGCTGAAACTCATCCAGTATCGATTGATGCTTCGCTAGATGCAGTGAAAAAAGCGATTCTGGATAATATGCAATAAAAAACCAATCAATCTAAAATATGTAGGCTGGGTTACGTTATTTGCGCTTCGCTGGCTAATCTAACCCAGCCTACGTGTTTGCTAAATATAACCAAGGAATATTCGTATGAGCAATGTTTTTAGCTTCACTGGAACAGTAGGTAGAGACGCCGAAGTCAGAACCACCCCAAATGGCCAGACAGTATTGAATGTCACTGTAGCCAATAATATAGGCTTTGGCGATAGACAACAAACAATATGGGTACGAGTCACTCTATGGGGCAAACGCGCCGAAGGTCAGCTACAGAATTATCTGAAAAAAGGTCAACAAGTATTTGTCTCTGGTGAATTATCTCAGCGCGAATACCAGGCTAATGACGGCTCTACCAAGTCCAACCTGGAATTAAATGCCAATATCATTGATTTAGTAGGAAAGCGCAATGAACAAGGAAGTGTTGCTCAACCTCAGCAGACTTATCAGCCTCAGCAACCAACAGCTTCGCAGCAAGGTATTCCAGCGAGTGATAGCTATGATGATGTGCCATTTTGAATACTATAAAGAATAAGCTAACTATCAGCATTTGATATTCAAACTGCAATCACTCACTGTAGTGATTGCAGTTTACATCGTATGCGTAGAACGATCAGACTCTAATAAGCCAGCCAGGTAAGTTTCAATCTTATTCCTCGCTATTCCGTCGTCCTGATCACTAAACTGCACGCCAATCCCTGCAGTTCTATAACCTTGCGCACCTGCGGGCGTTATCCAGATGACTTTGCCTGCAATGGGTAAGCGCTCAGTCTCTTCCATTAAATTCAGCAACATAAAGACGTCCTGCCCCATTTTATATTCACGATTAGTCGGAATAAATAAGCCGCCATTTTCAACAAAAGGCATATAGGCGGTGTAGAGAGCGTGTTTTTCTTTAATAGCCAGAGAAAGGATTCCTTGCCGTACGGATGATTCTGCCATTTTATTTTATTGTTGCTTGCGACCATGAAATAAGCAGTTCTTCAAATAATAACTGCTTATTAAGTTGTCTGTTTATTCTATAGGTATCCTTTAATAATAGATCATAAAAATCAAATAATCTATGTAGAACTAGTTGTTTCGACAAGGTACGCAAGTTTTTTTCTACATCCTCGTTAAGTAACAGACTATTTTCGACTTGAAAGTGACATTTTATAATATCTTCTGTCCAGCTAATAAGCCATTGTATTAGCTGCTTAGCGGGGAGTTTATGCCACTTTTCTGCTAACTGAACCGGACACTCCTTGCCTAGTACAATTTTTTGCCATTCATCAAAACAGTCGCTACGCTGCTCCAGTATGTTTTCCTCTGCATAGTTCAATGCTTTAATTGGCGCACCTTGCGTTAATCGTAACAGCACAATTGCTATTCGGCGATCGGCTACGCCGTGTTCCTGCAACCAGAGTACTGCAGTGTCACGATCAGGAGGCTGTACTAACATTTTTTGACAGCGGCTCCTAATGGTTGCAGGCAAGCTCTGGCTGCACTCTGTTAACAACAAAAAAACTGTGCGTTCTGGCGGCTCTTCCAGGCATTTAAGGAAGGCATTGGCAGAGTTTATATTCATCTGCTCAGCCGGTGTGATAATAATCACACGGTAGGTACTGTATTGCGGCTTTAAGACCAGCTTGACCATCAACTGCCTGATTACATCCACGCCAATCGCCTTACCAGGCTCTGCAGGCTGTATCTGGATAAAATCAGGATGTGTACCTGCAACAAATAATTTACAACTTACACAGTGCCCACAATAAGAATTTTCTTGTTTATCCAGACAAGTTAAATACTGCGCAAAGTGCAACGCCAATTGCTGTTTGCCTAACCCCGCAACACTTTCAATCAATAATGCCTGTGGAATACGCTGCTGTGCAACATAGGCTATCAAATGCTGCCAATAGCTTGTATGCCATGGGTAGGTTAGTTCACTCATTGGGTAAATGCCCTGAGTGCCTGGTTAATTTGGGCTTGAACACTAGACAAGTTCTGTGTGGCATCAATTATTTTCACCCGCTCGGACTGATGTGCAGCAATACTTAAATAGCTCTGTCTGACTTGCTCAAAAAATGCCATTTTTTCTGATTCAAAACGGTCCAGTTTGCCACGTTGCTTCGCGCGCTGCATCCCTAGTTGAACAGGTGCATCCAGTAATAAGGTGAGATCAGGACGTAAATCACCCTGAACAAAATTTTCCAACCACTGAATGCTGGATAACGCCATATTCCTGCCGCCGCCCTGATAGGCATAAGTCGCATCGGTAAAGCGGTCACACAGCACCCAGGTACCCTGTTCTAATGCCGGCTTTATGACGTGCTTGATATGCTGTGCCCGCGCCGCAAACATCATCAACAATTCTGTCTGCTCTGCAATAGACTCCTGCTCTTTATCCAGTAATAACTGGCGTATATTCTCGGCAAGAGTCGTCCCCCCAGGCTCACGAGTTAGCAAGAGCGGAATATTTTGCTCTTCTAGTAGCGCTTGGATATAGGCAATATTAGTCGTTTTTCCAACGCCTTCACCGCCTTCCAGAGTAATAAATCGTCCTGCCATTTAACGCTTCCTTAGATAGGCCTGCACTGCCCGATTGTGCTCTGACAGCGTTGCTGAAAAATTGTGACTACCATCGCCATTAGCAACAAAATACAGACTATTCCCTTTAGCTGGGTGCAGTACCGCATTGATTGCCTCAACACCTGGCATAGCAATTGGCGTTGGCGGCAGACCATTAATTTTATAGGTATTATAAGGCGTTAAAGTCTGCAAATCTTTTTTACGTATATTACCCTGATAACTCTCCCCCATCCCATAAATAACCGTAGGATCAGTTTGCAGGCGCATGCCTTTATTAAGCCTACGGGTAAACACCCCTGCAATAGCCGGTCGTTCGGAGGGGACTGCCGTTTCCTTTTCGACTATTGAAGCGAGTATCAAGGCTTCATAAGATATTTTTATAGGCAAGCCATCCTCTTTGTTTTGCCATTGCTGCAGAAGTACTTGCTGCATTTTTTGATAGGCTCGTTGTAAAATCGCCACGTCAGTCGTACTTTTTTCAAAGCGATATGTATCGGGGAAAAACAGACCCTCAGGGTGAGTATAGGGACTGCCAATTTTTTGCAGAATTTCGCTATCGCTTATCCCGGCTAATGTCAGCTTAAGGTTTTTATCAGCTGATAGCGTCTGACGTATTTGTTTAAACGTCCAGCCTTCGGGAAAGGTAATACTGTGTTGCCGTGTTATTCCACTACCCAGTAACAGCAGAAATTCAGTTGGCGTTTGTCCCACCGGCAGTAGATATTCCCCCGCTTTTAGCTGCGAAATCAAGCCTAACTGACGCGCCAGGATTTCAAACCAGAGCTTATCAATATCAGCTTGTTGCAAACCGGTCTGACTATCCAGTTGCAGGATAATACTGCGAAAAGAACTCCCCTTTGCTACCTCCATGATAACCGACTCTTGTGCCACCATAGGCCGGGTAATAAATGCCTGATAGTCCTGCCATGCCCAGGCTAATACAACACTTAAAACCAGTAATAAAACCGCAATGCTACGTAATATCATGACTGCTATCGCTCACTTTATAGTCGGCTAGCTTAGCCATGATCTTTTGCGTGACCTGGCCAACCGGGTAAGATTTATCTTCCAGGGCTTTAATTGGCCAGATGTCGATAATTGAATTACTGACAAATAACTCATCAGCTCCCAACACAAAATCCTTTGTTAATATCGCTTCCTTTACGGGGATCTGGTTATCTCTAGCAATCATTAAAATAAGCTCGCGCATCACCCCTGTTATGCCAGATACAGTAATTTCCGGTGTGTACAGTTTTTGCTCTTTTACAATGAACAAATTACTCATTGTCCCTTCGATCACATGCTCGTTCAGATTCAGCATCAGTCCTTCCTGAAACTGATCCTGCCATTCGGCACGGGCAAGCACCTGCTCCAGGCGGTTATTATGTTTCAAGCCTGCAAGCAAAGGGTTTAAGCCTAATCGGGTGTAACAAAAACGGGCTAGAATGCCCTGCGTTTTATAGTTTTCCGGAAACTCAGGAAAGGGATGTAAAGCAATAATTCGGGTAGGTTTTAGCAAATCAGGCTGACGATATCCACGCCCACCTGAGCCACGCGTCAGTATTATTTTAAGAACGCCTTGCTCGCTTGTTTTGCTTAACTGGGTAATTTCATCCAGCAGAAGAGTTTTATCTGGATAGGGTATTTGCAACACCTGGCAGCCAGCTTTTAAGCGCGCAAGATGCTGCGCTAAAAAAACCGGTGTCTGCCGAGTCACTGCTATGGTTTCAAACAGACCATCGCCATAGTGCAGGCCACGGTCTGTTATTTCTAGCGTATTTTGAAGTTTGCCATTGACTAAAATCATTAGCAAAGCAAAAACAATTTATTCGTAGCGTTTGAAAACAAGTGAGCCATTAGTACCGCCAAAACCAAATGAATTTGAGATGGCAACATCAATTTTCATTTCACGAGCAGTATTGGGTACAAAATCGAGGTCACATTCTGGATCCTGATTTTCAAGATTAATTGTTGGTGGCGCAATCTGGTTTTTGATAGTCAAGGCAGATAATACTGCTTCAACTCCACCTGCCGCACCTAATAAATGACCAATCATTGATTTAGTCGAACTAATTGCCACGTTATAAGCATGGTCGCCTAGCGCTGCTTTCATTGCTTGCGTTTCACCCAGGTCACCCGCAGGTGTGGATGTGCCATGGGCGTTGATATAATCCACATCTGTTGCATTCAAGCCCGCATCACGCATAGCATTTTTCATACAACGCGCGGCACCTTCCCCGCCCACTGACGGTGTAGTCATATGATATGCATCGCCACTCATACCATAACCAACCACTTCGGCATAAATTTTAGCACCACGTGCTTTGGCATGTTCCAGCTCCTCCAGAACCACAACCCCGGAACCATCGCTCAAGACAAAGCCATCACGGTCTTTATCCCAGGGACGACTTGCCGCCTGTGGGTCATCGTTACGGCGTGAAAGTGCCCTTGCCGATGCAAAACCACCCATCGCCGTCGGCGAGGTAGTACATCTTTCAGCGCCTCCGGCTACCATCACATCAGCATCACCATATTTAATTAGGCGTGAAGCATCACCAATATTGTGAGTACCGGTAGTACAGGCAGTCACAATCGCAAAATTCGGGCCCTTTAAGCCATATTTAATCGACAGGTTACCAGAAATCATATTAATAATATTTCCGGGGACAAAGAAAGGCGAGATCCGTCGAGGACCGCTTTTATCATAAGTCGCATAACACTCTTCAATCCCTGTTACGCCGCCGATACCGGCACCAATCGCGACACCGATTCTTTCTGCGTTCTCTTCGGTAACTTCTATCCCTGAATCTTCAATCGCCTGACATCCTGCGGCAATACCATAATGAATGAAACCATCCATACGCTTTGCATCTTTGGCGGGAATATATTCACTAATATCAAAATTTCTGATCACACCACCAAAAGTCGTGGCAAAAGGAGAGATATCAAAGGAATCAATCGAGCTAATGCCGCTTTTTCCGTTAATAATGCCATCCCATGTTTCAGAAACTGTGTTTGCAAGAGGCGTAACTGCGCCTAGCCCTGTAATAACAACGCGACGTGTACTCAATGGAGGTTACCTGAAATAGAGATAAAGAAAGAGGGGATAGTTAATGGGTAATATATCATTACCCATTAAGTCATAACAGACTAAGGTATTAGCTGTTAGCGTTTACGTAGTCCGTAGCTTGTTGTACTGTAGTGATTTTTTCAGCATCATCATCAGGAATTTCACATTCGAATTCTTCTTCCAAAGCCATAACTAATTCTACTGTATCGAGTGAATCAGCGCCTAGATCATCAACGAATGATGCATCATTAGCAATATCTTCTTTAACACCTAGTTGCTCAGCTACAATCTTTTTTACACGTTCTTCAATGCTACTCATATTATTTTTTCCTTAATGGATGCTGATTTAAAAGAATACAACATCACTATTATTATTAATCTGGTTCGGCTTATACGTATTTTCAATAAGCCGTGCAATTATACTTGAAAATCATGTTTGTGGCATGATTTTACGCCATAAACATCCCGCCGTTAACATGTAAAGTTTCACCGGTGATATAAGCGGCTCCCTCAGAGGCTAAAAATGCCACTGCATTGGCTATTTCCTGCGCATCACCCAGGCGTGCCAGAGGAATACCTGCTAATAATTCTTTCTTAATATCATCAGATAATTCTCGTGTCATATCGGTATCAATAAAACCTGGTGCCACTGTATTGACAGTAATACCACGTGACCCAACCTCTTTTGCCATAGACTTTGCAAAGCCGATCATACCGGCTTTCGATGCGGCATAATTAGCCTGCCCTGCATTACCCGTGGCACCAACAACTGAAGAGATGTTAATAATACGGCCAGACCTGACTTTCATCATACCTCTTAACACCGCCTTACTCATTCTAAAGACTGACGTTAGATTGGTATTGATAATATCATCCCACTCGTCATCTTTCATGCGCATCAATAAATTATCTCGGGTAATTCCGGCATTATTCACCAATACCGCTGGTGCACCATATGCATCAGCAATGTTTTTAATGACTTCTGCAATAGAATCTGCATCCGAGACGTTGAGCTTCATGCCCTTGCCACTCTCTGCCAGATAAGCAGAAATTAACTCTGCTCCGCCATCAGACGTTGCTGTACCGATAACAAAAAAACCATCTGCAACTAATTTTTCTGCAATGGCACGGCCAATTCCACGGCTCGCACCGGTTACTAAAGCGACTTTTTTAGTCATTTGAATAATGCTCCAATAATTTATTTAAAGTATCAGGATTGTAAACAGTAAAATGGTCAGATGTCTTAACAATACGCTTGTTAAGACCCATTAATACTTTACCAGGCCCCATTTCTACGATTGTCGTCACACCTTGTTCCGTCAAGGCATTAACCGTATCTACCCAGCGCACCGGCATAAATAGCTGCTGCCTCAATGCCTGACGAATTTCATCTGCCTCTTTATGCTCAGCGACATCAACATTATGTAATAAGCTAACATCAGGCTGCGCGAACGTTAACGCCTGCATTTGCACATATAACTTTTCCGCAGCTGGCCGCATCAATGCGCAATGCGATGGCACACTAACCGGCAGTTTCAGCGCCCGTTTAGCGCCAGCGTCTTTTGCCGCAAGCATCGCTCGATCAATCGCAGCACTATTCCCTGCAATGACCACCTGACCGGGTGAATTAAAATTTACCGCAGAACATACTTCACCTTGAGCGGCATCACTACATACCTGAATAACCTGCTCGTCAGTTAAGCCCAAAACTGCAGCCATTGCTCCCACGCTCTCGGGAACCGCTTCCTGCATAAATCGACCTCGCGCTGCAACCAAAGCAATCGCATCTGCAAAGTCTAATACGCCCGAACAAACTAAAACCGTATATTCCCCCAGACTGTGCCCTGCCATATAAGCTGGACGCACATCAGACTGTGCACACCAGACTTTCCATAAAGCCACACCTGCGGCCAACATTGCTGGCTGGGTATTATGTGTCTGATTTAATTCTTCAGCAGGTCCGTCAGTAACTAAAGCCCATAAATCCAGACCTAATACTTCTGATGCCTTTGCAAAGGTATCCTTGATCTCCGGATAACTCTCCGCCATTTCGACCAACATACCGACCGACTGTGAGCCCTGCCCTGGAAAAACAAAAGCCAGCTGCTTGTTTTGTATACTCATATAAAACCTTAATACTTAATAAGCGCTGAGCCCCAGGTAAAACCTGCGCCAAACGCTTCTAATAAAACCACATGCCCACGCTGAATTCGGCCATCTCTTACTGCTTCATTAAAAGCCAGCAAGACAGAGGCAGAAGAAGTATTTCCCTGATTTTCAAGCGTCAATACCACCTGATCCATAGACATTTTCAATTTTTTAGCGGTCGCAGCAATAATGCGACTGTTTGCCTGGTGCGGCACTAGCCAGTCTACTTCGGACTTCTGCATATTATTAGCTGCCAGTGTTTCATCGACTATGCGCCCCAATGTATTCACCGCGACTTTAAATACTTCATTGCCTTTCATGGAAATATAGCTAGGCGTATCAAAATCCCCCAATGCCTGCGGATTCGGGCAGTTCAATAAATCCTCAAACCGACCATCCGAATGAATATGCGTTGATAGGATTCCTGCTTCGTCAGCTGCCTGAAGTAAAACAGCCCCTGCACCATCGCCAAATAAAATACAGGTACCTCGATCAGTCCAATCGACAATACGCGAAGTAACTTCAGTACCTACAACTAAAACCGTTTTCGCTGCGCCTGACTTGATATATTGATTCGCCATATCCATGCCAAAAATAGAACCCGAACAAGCGGCCTGAATATCAAAAGCAATACACTCTTTAATGCCCAGTCGGTGTTGCAACATACAACCTGTACTGGGATAAATATTATCTGGTGTCCCGGTAGCAACAATAATCAAATCAATATCTTTCGGATCAATACCTGCCATATCAATGGCTTGCCTGGCAGCAATTTCAGCCATGCTTGAAGCAGTCTCATCTTTTGCAGCAATGCGACGACTTTTAATACCAGTACGCTCAAAAATCCAGCTATCCGAGGTATCAACTGTGCGCGAAATATCCTCATTGGTTTTTATTTCAGCAGGTAAATACCCCCCGGTACCAATTACTTTTGCATAAGCTGTCATGTGTTGTCTCTCCTGCTTAAAGCGAGTTCAACTTGCTCGCTAATTTTTTGGATCACATTTTTTTCTACTTCGACTTCGGCCACATGAATTGCTGTCTTAAAAGCCAATGCATCTGCACCACCGTGACTTTTTATCACTAAGCCTTTCAAGCCCAAAAAGCTGGCGCCATTATGCAGTCTTGGGTCTATACGATTTTTTATGGCTTTTAATACCGGATAAGCAATCAAAGCAGCTATTTTAGTAAAAGGGGTCTTGGCAAATGATTCTTTCATTACCGAAGTAATCATTTTTGCTGCGCCTTCAATTGATTTCAATGCAACATTACCGACAAAACCATCACAAACAATCAGGTCGACTTTTTCATCACCAGCATTCAGTGAATTACCTTCTACATACCCGATATAATTTAGGTCGGAATTATCCAGTAATTGTGCAGCCGCTTTAACCTGCTCATTGCCTTTAGTTTCCTCTTCACCAATATTGAGCAAACCAACCTTAGGGTCACTAATATTTTCCAGTGCCTTAACAACCTCAGCGCCCATCACCGCAAATTGAAACAGACTTTCAGCGGGGGTATCGACATTTGCGCCTAAGTCCAGCACATGAGTATGGCCGAAAATAGAGGGCATAGAAGAAATAATGGCTGGCCTATCGACACCAGGAATCATTTTTAAGACAAATCTAGCTGTTGCCATCAGCGCCCCGGTATTACCCGCACTGACACAGGCATCCGCCTGCCCATCGCGCACTAAATTAATTGCGACGCGCATAGATGAATCTTTTTTATTTCTTAGCGCCTTGGAGGGAGATTCGTCCATAGCAACGCATTGTGACGCATGCTGAATTGATAATCGTCCTTTAAAATCAATTAACGCTTGCTCAAGTCGAGGAGCAAGTACTTGTTCATCACCAACAAGAATCAGCTGTAATTCAGGATTATTGCGTAAGCAATCTAACGACGCGGGAATGGTCGAATCAGGACCATGATCACCGCCCATGGCATCAATTGAAATAATTAAACTCACGTGAACAAAAACTCCAACTTTTTATTATAAAAAAGCCGGACATAAAGCCCGGCTTTTAAAACTGATAAAACTAAGTGCACAAATAAAAACCTGTGCTCACTATAACAATTTAGTCTTCTTCAGCAACAACGATCTGACGGCCTTTGAAATAACCATCTGGCGTTACATGGTGGCGCAAATGCGTTTCACCCGTTGTTGGATCTTGAGATAGGGTTTTCGCAGTCAATGAATCATGCGAACGACGCTGACCGCGCCTTGAACGAGTTACTTTACTTTTTTGTACGGCCATTATTGGTCTCCAGTATTTTTAAGTGTAGCTAAAACAGCAAAAGGGTTGTCAGGTTCGTGCTCATTTATCTTGGGCTCAGCGAGCTTTACAGCAGGCTCATAGTGTAAACATTTATGCGCATGTCGAGGAAAATCTGGCAAAGAAATAAGAACTTCATCTTCGATAAGCCCTGGTAATGACATCTTTTCATCGCTAACCATCAGCGGCTCAAACTCATCAGTTAAACGATCAGCCTGTTCGATTGTCTGTACCATGCCTATCTTTACCGACTTGTCTACTGACCAGTCCAGCGCCTCCATACAGCTTTGACAAGCTAACGTTATATGTCCTTCTATGCGCCCTTCTATAACAGGAACTTTACCTTCTTTATAAAACTGCAAATCTACTTTTAGCTCACCTGTTTTATCAAACAGAAGAGTGCCAAGACGCTCTAAACGCTGCAGGCCTAGGTATCCTTTTATATTACTCTGCCTTTCAGCAAAAACAACAGGATCTATAAGTTCGGGTAATTGATCTAACATAACTATGTAATAATAGCTGGTATCGACACCTTATGTCAATTTAATTCTTATGCAAACCAACAACCTAGTCCTGGCATCCAGCTCTCCCTACCGAAAATCGTTACTGGAAAAATTACACTTAAATTTTATCTGTGCCTCGCCAGACATTAACGAGACAGCAAAGCCAAGTGAAAATCCCAGGCAATTAGCGTTGCGCCTTGCTCAAGAAAAGGCCAAAGCGCTTGCTTTCAACTACCCAGAGCACTTGATTATTGCTGCCGATCAAGTTGCCATGCTCAATAACAGGCAACTCGAAAAACCAGGAAACCGGGACAATGCCATCAAACAATTACAAAATTCTTCCGGCTCCAAAGTAAATTTTTACACCAGTATCTTCATACTTAATAGTGCCACAAACGAGACACAAAGTGACCTTGATACCTGCACCGTGCATTTTAAGCACCTTACTGATCAACAAATCCAGAACTATATAGACCTCGAGCAACCCTATGATTGCGCCGGTAGCTTTAAATCAGAGGGCCTCGGCATTGCTTTATTTGAACGCATTGACAGCGAAGATCCCAATGCGCTCATCGGCCTGCCGCTAATCAAACTCATTCGCTTGCTTAGTGCATTTAATATTGATGTTTTAGAGAACCTATCGCTTTAGGCTTCGCATTTTTAATCTTTCTATCTGCCAATATAATAATTTGACGGCACCTCCTACCACTGCATTAACTAAATGTGTTGGCGTTGTTGCGGAGCGGCGCGCGGCTGCTCATACTGGAAAAGTGATTGGCATATTAAAGTAGTTGTTCAAATTTGCTGAAGGGAACGGTTACATTGATCGCTCTCCTGTTTACTCACTCACTTAATGAAAAGATCTACAGTATAAGTACTGTTGTCATAACTAAATTTAGTGACCTCACCACTTAGTTCTAAATCACGAGCATAGGCTTCATAATCTATATAGACTATAAAATTATCCGGTAGACAATCGACAATTCCATAACCATTGATAAAGCCAGTGCCGTAATCAATCAGTGAAGCCTGGTAAAACACACACTTTATTGATCTAGATCAATAAATAGAATTTCAAAGGTGTTAATATAATTCGACATAAATGATTATTATTCATTGAATTTTGTAAAGAAAAGAATAGGAATTCCAAGCCACAAAGTCAAGGTATTATGAAATGAATGATAACAAATTAGCCAGTCAACTGCATGCAAATAAGTAAGTTC
>LWDU01044234.1_pt1 | contig 51145 bp, 48 predicted proteins | sample 727161 | NCBI WGS metagenome assembly LWDU01 (sample SAMN04566230, study PRJNA314399) | hydrothermal vent metagenome | isolation source: deep sea hydrothermal plume seawater | place: Mexico: Gulf of California, Guaymas Basin | collected 2004-07-11
TTGTACTTGGAAACTATTTTGAAATATTCTTACGGCGTAATAGGTCTAGACAAGGACAGAAAAATTAGATTAATTAATCCACTTATTGAAAAAATACTGTCCATAGAAAATAAGGACGCATATATTGGAATGGATTGCAAGGAGATGTTAGTTAAGCACCCTTACTTGAGCTCATTATTCGAACTGACAGACTATAAATTTAGACAAAAAATTTCTGAATGGAACGAGGAACTAGAATTGCAGCTACCAAAGAAAAATGTCCTACTTAATTGTCAAGGAGCCATATTAAAAGCTGAATGGGGAGTGTTGGGATATGTAATCGTTATAGATGACATATCTGAACTTCATAGGGCCCAGAGATCAGCTGCTTGGGGAGAGGTAGCTGTGCGCATGGCGCACGAGATAAAGAACCCACTAACACCTATACTTCTGTCCGCTCAGCGCCTAAGAAACAGATTTTTAGAGACGCTTAAAGGTAAGGATTTGGATGTTATAGATAAGACAACTAGCACTATAATTGAAAGGGTTAAGTCTATGGACATTATGGTTAGCTCGTTTGCAGACTATGCCAATTCCCCTGAAATAGTAACCAAGCTAACTGACCTAAATGCATTAATTAGAAAGTCCGTTTCACTTTATGATGTTGTAAGTGATGCTAATATTAATTTACACCTTTCAGATAGTATTCCTAATATACTATTAGATTCAAGCAGCATAGATAGAGTTATAATAAATTTAATAAAAAATTCTTGTGAAGCAATTGAAGTTGGGAAGCATATGGAAATTGACATTACTACAGAACATCTAAATAAAGAGAATAAGGTACTCTTAAAGATCGAAGACGATGGCGTTGGCTTTGATGATAGTGTTCTCGACAAAGTGTTTGACCCGTACATTACTACCAAGCAAGAAGGAACAGGATTAGGTTTGGCGATAGTGCACAACATTATTAGAGAGCATGCCGCTAGCATAGCTGCCAGTAATAAAGAACCAAGGGGCGCAAGAATAGTTATTGAGTTTAATTGTAAAAAGTTAAAATAGACTTAAGTGGGAGTCAGAATGGAAAATATAGATTTTATTGGAAAGGTATTAATCATCGAGGATGATAAAATTAACTCCGAAACAATGAAAGACACATTGGAAGATGTTAATTACTATGTTGCTGTTGCTAATAGTGCAGATGAAGCTAAAAACATTATCGAAACAGAGAAATTTGATCTAGTCATGATGGACGTTTGGATGCCAGGGCAAGACGGAATGTCGCTCCTTGAAGAGTGGACTGAAAATAGCTTTTCTACTCCCATTGTTATGATGTCAGGTCACGCAGAACATAAAGATGTTGTCAGAGCAATCCAGATTGGAGCTATAGATTTTTTGAAAAAACCATTGCATGATATACTTCCTTTGGTGCGTAAATTATTAAACAAACAAAACATCAAGAGCATGAACCAAGTGATAAGTGGAATTGATTTTTATGTTCCGCTCAAAACTGCTAGGAACGTCTTCGAGAGGCAATACTTTAATCATCACCTAGAAGAGAACGAGCACAATATTGCAAAAGTTGCTGAACTTGCTGGTCTAGAAAGAACAACGCTCTATAGAAAGTTAAAAGATTTAGGCATTGTTAGGAAATGAAGATACTGATTCTTGGTGCAGGTCAGGTAGGCTCAACGCTTGCTAAATATCTATGCTCTGATAACGACAACTCGATAACCATCGTTGACAATAAAGAGGAAAACTTAGCGCCACTTCAAAGGCATCTTGATATTAAGACGGTTGTTGGGCATGGTGCCTATCCAAGTGTTCTGGAAAAGGCGGGCATTAAAAAAATGGACATGGTTATTGCTGTTATGAAGTCCGACGAAAGTAACATGGTTGCCTGTAGAATGGCATTCACACTTTACAATGTAGATAAGAAAATTGCACGGATTAGAACAGCAGAGTACCTTCATAGACCAGAACTCTTTTCAAAAAAGGCCGTACCGATTGATTTTCTTATTACTCCAGAAAATCTGATTACAGATTACATTACTGGGATTGTGGAAGAGCCTGGAGCTTCACAAGTTTTTGACTTCGAGAATGGCCTAGTCCAGCTAGTTGAAACTAGAGCCTTTATAGGCACCCCTATTGTTAATAAGCCAGTCAAAGAGCTACATCAACACCTACCAGACACACCTATGAGGATTATTAGTCTTTATAGAGACGGTAGGGCATTGCTGTGTAGCAGTGATACTGTTATTCGTGAGGGAGACCATGTCTACTTTTTAACCAGAAAGGATCACGTAGCTAGCCTACTCAAAGAGTTCAGGCGTGCAGATAGGTCTTACAAGAATATTATGATTGCGGGGGGCGGCACTATAGGCTCAAATTTGGCAATGGCACTTGAAGAAAGTCACAATATAAGAGTTATTGAGTTAAATGAGCAGCACGCAATGGAGCTTGAAGAGAAGCTAAATAACACCTTAGTTCTTCATGGCAATGCGTCTGACGAGGATTTACTTATAGATGAAGGTATTGAAGAGACAGATTTATTTCTAGCACTTACTGACTCAGATGAGGTGAACGTGATTGTGTCCATACTTGCAAAGCGTCTTGGTGCCCACAAAACTATCGCCTTAGTTAAGAGAGATGTGTACGCCTCATTGGCTGAACAGAGTGACGAGATTGATATGATAGTTTCTCCTGATCAAATTACAGCCAGTGGAATAATATCACACATAAGAAAAGGCGACACAATGAAGGTCCACTGCTTGCAGCATGGCAAGGCAGAGGCTATCGAAATTGTTGTTCATGGAAGTGAACAAACATCACAAGTCATTGGACGCCGAATCAAAGACTTGGAGCTACCAGAAGGGGTAGTGTTAGGGGCCGTTGTTAGAGACCAAGAGCTATTAATGGGTTCAAAAAACTTGGTTATAGAGACTAATGACCACATACTATTAATGTTGACTGATGTAAGCAAAATTCACAAGGTTGAGTCTTTATTTAGTGACGCAGAGCAAAGTTAATAAATGCACATTCCTATCAAGGTATATATGATATGCAAATAAACATTGTTCTAAAAACAATCGGTCTATTGCTAATGATTTTTAGCAGTACCCAACTACCACCTATAATCGTTAGTTATATATACCATGATGGCGAGATTGGTACATTTATTATCTCTTTCGCGCTTACATTTATTGGCGGCTTCTTACTATCGCAACCATTCAAAGACTTAAGAAAAGACTTCAGGATAAGGGAAGGGGTATTGGTAGTGGTTTGTTTTTGGTTAGTCTTGTCTTTATTTGCAACAGCACCATTCATATTAACTGACTCTGCAGGACATCTCCAATTCTCATCGGCTTTTTTTGAGTCCATGTCAGGACTAACCACTACTGGGGCCACCGTAATTGCAAATCTAGAAGATATCCCTAGGTCAATATTATATTACAGGCAGCAACTTCAGTGGCTTGGCGGGATGGGTATTATTGTATTAGCGGTAGCCATATTGCCGCTTCTAGGGGTAGGCGGTATGGAACTTTATCATGCAGAGTCTAGCGGTATTTCAAAGGAAAGATTAACACCAAAATTAAGGCAAACAGCATTAATGCTGTGGAAGATATATATAGGCTTTACAATAATTTGTGCTGTAGGTTACTATTTTGCAGGGATGTCTATTTTTGATGCCATAGGTCACAGCTTTTCAACTGTAGCGATTGGAGGTTTTTCGACACATAATGGTTCTATTGGTTATTTTGATTCATATCAAATTGAGATAGTCGCTATGGTCTTCATGTTACTTGCAGGAGTAAATTTTTCCCTACACTTTGTTACCTGGAATAGCCTATCGATAAAGCATTACTGGGAAGATTCTGAGTTTAAAGCCTACACTGCTGTTATAGCAGCTGTAATCGTAATAGTTGTTGCTTTGTTGATAGTTAATAATGAATACGATAGCGCTATAGAGTCCATAAGGCATGGAGCCTTCCAAGCAATTTCTATAGTAACGACAACAGGATACGCCTCTCAAGATTTTAGTGGCTGGATTCCGGTAATACCAATATTACTTATATTTATGAGCTTTATAGGTGCCTGTGTCGGTTCAACTGGAGGAGGCATCAAGGTGGTAAGAGTTTTGGTTATGTTTAGGCTCGGTATTAGAGAGATAAAAAAATATATTCACCCCAATGCACAAGTAAATGTTAAGCTGAACCATGCCAACCTAACAGAACGTACATTGACCTCGGTTCTCGGATTCTTCTCTTTGTATGTTATTTCCTTTATGATAATTTTATTACTACTTATGCTGACAGGAATGGACCAGGTTAGTGCTTTCTCTGCAACAGCCGCAAGTATGAATAACCTTGGCCCTGGACTTGGAAGTGTGGCAGAGAACTACTCATCCTTAAGTGATGTAGCTAAATGGATACTGAGTATTTCTATGCTAATAGGGCGCCTAGAAGTGTTAACACTGATAGCTCTATTCCACAAATCTTTCTGGCGCTATTAAAGTTAAAATAGTAATATGAATATAGGTATTATTTCCAGAATTATTACACACTAATTAATACTTATTTTATGTCTATTAATAAATTTAAGAGTTATGTTGATTCAGTAGAACACTTCTCTAATCTCAAGAACTTCAAGTCAGGCCCTTATGCAAATCAAGACATTTTAAGTATTGAAGGTCTTATTAATGCTCAGAATGAAATTAAATCATGGGAAGGGTATGACATAACACCACTTTACAGCTTATCAAATATAGCTAAACAATGCCCTGTTGGAGAGATATTTTATAAGGATGAGGGGGAACGGTTTTCTCTTAAAAGCTTTAAAGCACTTGGAGGGGCGTACGCAGTATCAAAGCTATTGATAGATGAACTGACCATAAAGGGAATCAAAGCTAGTTCCGATGACCTAATATCTGGAATATATAAAAACATCACCTCAAGTATTACAGTGTGCAGTGCTACTGACGGAAATCATGGACGATCAGTTGCATGGGGAGCACAGATGTTTGGGTGCAGATGTGAGATATTTATTCATTGTAATGTCAGTGTCGCAAGAGAGAATGCAATTGCACAATTCGGTGCTAAAGTTCACCGTGTTGATGGTAACTATGATGACTCTGTTCATGAGGCCGCTAAAGTATCTTCAGAAAATAGTTATTTTGTAGTTTCAGATACATCTTATGAAGGATACACTGATGTGCCAATAAATGTTATGCAGGGCTACACAGTTATGGTTGATGAGGCAGTTAAACAGATGAATGTCCCCGCTACACATGTATTTCTTCAGGGTGGTGTAGGCGGCTTGGCTGCAGCTGTTGTTGCATACTTTGTTGAATCAGAACCTGTAAATCCTCCAACCTTTATAGTTGTTGAACCAACCAGAGCTGGGTGCCTAATTGAGAGTGCTAGAAATTCAACACCAACAACAATTTATGGTGAACTTGAAACTGTAATGGCAGGCCTTTCTTGTGGCGAGGTGTCATTGTTGGCTTGGAAAATATTGCACAGCCGTGTAAACCACTTTATAACAATAGAAGACGAATGTGTCCCCAAAACTATGCAACTGTTGGCCAATCAAAACCCTCCCATAATATCTGGAGAATCAGCAGTTGCAGGTTTGGCTGGCCTTTTGATTTGTTCTCAAGACGAAACACTTCGTAAGGAACTAGGAATTGATGAGGATTCAAAGGTCCTGTGTTTTGGCACAGAAGGGGACACAGATGAAGACGCTTATACTGCTGCAGTTGGAAGGTCTGCGATAGAGCTGTTAGGCAAAAATGGTGCATCATGAACAAGGCACCGAAAAGAGGTTTCGAAGTAAAGGAGTATGAAAATAGACTTGAAAATGTTCAACGACTAATGTTTAAAGATGAGATAGACGTGATTCTGTTGACTACACAGGAAGACATTGAGTACTACACTGGATTTAAAACTCAATTCTTTCAAAGTCCGACTCGACCTTGGTTCGTGCTGATACCATCCAAAGGCAAGCCCACTGCCATTATTCCTACTATAGGCGAGACAGGTATGAAAGATACATGGGTCGAAGATATAAAGACATGGATGTCTCCAGATCCAAATGATGACGGCGTGACCTTGTTAGCCGATTCAATTAAGTCAATGTCTACCAATTATAAATGTTTAGGCATACCTAAGGGTCAAGAGAGCGTGCTTAGGATGCCACAAAACGATTTTGAAGCCTTAACTGGTAATATTTCAAGCGTCCAAATAAAGGACTGTAAAAACATCCTTAGAGAGGTCCGCTTTGTTAAATCGGAAGCCGAAATAAACAAGATTAGGCACATCTGTCGTATTACGTCTCAGGGATTCTCTGATCTGCAAGAGCTACTAACGATCGGTGAGAGTGAACGTCAAAATTGCCGAAAATTTAAGCAGCATCTATTAAGCTTAGGTGTAGATGATTCACCTTACTTGGTGTCTGGTTCCGGTAAAGGTGGGTACGGCTCAATAATTATGGGCCCAACTGACAAAATAATTGAAGAAGGAGATATCTTTATTATTGACACTGGATCTGTTTTTGATAGCTATTATTGCGATTTTGACCGTAACTATGCCTTCGTAAGTGCAACAGACGAAGCGAAAAAAGCATATGATGTTATCTACAAAGCAACAGAAAAAGGTTTTGCAGAATGTCACGTAGGAAACACCACTTCTGATGTGTTTAATGCAATGAACAGAGTCATGCAAGAGGGCGGAGCTATAGGTTCTACGGTCGGTAGATTGGGACACGGTCTTGGTTTACAGCTTACAGAGTGGCCTTCAAATACTGAAAACGACAATACTGTGCTCAAGCCAGGGGCAGTTTTAACTCTTGAGCCTGGAATGATGTACCTTCCTGGAAAGGAGATGGTTCATGAGGAAAACATTGTGATTACAGAAAATGGCCCTGAATGGTTAAGTATAAGGGCACATGAAGAGTTACCTATAATTCAGTAATAATCACATGAAAATTACTATTTATATTATCGATGCGTTTGCAAAAAAACAATTTACAGGCAATTCTGCAGCAGTTTGTCCTCTAAAAAAATGGCTCCCAGATAGCGTAATGCAGTCTATCGCATTAGAGAACAATTTATCAGAAACTGCCTTTTTTGTGCCAACAAGTAACGGTTATCATATTCGTTGGTTCACTCCAGCTAAGGAAGTTGAACTGTGCGGTCATGCAACACTAGCCAGTGCTTATGTAATTTTTAACCACCTAAACCATAACTTTAATGAGATTGTATTTGAGTCTAAAAGTGGAGAACTTAAGGCCAGTCAAAATAATGAATGGATTGAGTTAGATTTTCCTGTACTTATCCCATTTGCCTGTGAAACTCCGGATGAATTCATTGAAGCGTTCGGTCTAAAACCTAAAGAATGCTTCAAGTCTATGGACTATATGTTAGTTTTCGATGACGAAGAGTACATTAAAAGAGTTAAACCGAATTTGTCTTTGCTAAAGAGTATTAGTGGTAGGGGAGTAATAATAACTGCTATTTCTAAAAAATATGACTTCGTTAATAGATTTTTTACTCCAAAATACGGTACTGGGGAGGACCCAGTAACAGGATCAGCGTTCACCCAACTAACGCCTTACTGGTCAAGTAGACTTAACAAGAAAAAACTTTTTGCTAAGCAAGTTTCAAAAAGGGGTGGAGAGGTTAAGTGTGAGATTATGGGAGATCGTGTTAAGATTTCTGGAACCGCAGTAGAGTATTCGATTGGCAGGATAGATATTTAATTGTAAGTCACATTAAGTCTATCTAATTTTTGTATCTTTATTTTTCAATAATAATATTATAACCAGGCAAATTATCTAGCAACTGTTTGCCATAAAACTTTGTTTTCAGACGATTATCAAATATAGTTATCTTGCCTGAGTCTGACTCTGTACGAATAAGTCTACCGCATGCCTGTACTAGCCTGAGAGAGGCATCAGGCAATGATATTTCCATGAATGGATTACGGTTTTGTGATTTGATATATTCGTGAGTAGTTTTTTCAATAGGGGATGTAGGTACACTAAATCTAAGCTTAGCAATTATTACATGTTTAAGGAGGTCTCCCCTAAGATCAACACCCTCTGCAAAACTGTCAAGCCCAAAAATTACGCTACCCTTTTTTGCATTGCGAAGTTCTGTGTGCTTCTCGATTATCATTTTTTTAGAAAACTCTCCCTGTACAAACAAATCACAATCGATCTTCATTTCAACAAGGTCAGCAACTAACTGCATCTGTCTATTTGAGGCAAACAGTACTAGTGTACCTTCATTTGTGTCTATTCTTTTTATCAGCTCTGATGCAACCTCAGAAGTGTGGCCATCAATTTGGGTAGGGTTGTGCTTTAAATTAGCAACAATAAAATCAACTATGTTGAGTTTAAATGGAGATGGCAATCGCAAATATATATTTTCATCATGAACGAATCCCAATTGCTTGTTAAGCCTACTAAAGCTACCTAGAGATGTTAGTGTTGCAGAAGTTAGAATAACGCCACCAGCCTTTGACCATATCATCCTTTGTAAGTTAGTCGATATATCTGTCTTGGCGCTACAAAGGTTGTAGTTGTTGTTTGAAATATCTTGTACCTCTATCCATCTGGATTGTGGCATCTGTTTATGATCATCAATGCTCAAAAAAGAATCAAGCAATTGTAGTATCGATGTGAGCTGTTGATCGCACAATCCCATGGCATTGTTAATTTGTTCAGACACAGGCTTGTCGACTATCTTTGTTTTTTGATGGCTAAGCCATTCACCCTTAGAGGCTTCAAAATTAGCATAGGATGATATGAGTAGATCTCTAACCTTCACACATATAGATTTAATTGCTTTGTCAACATTACCGTTTTCAAATATATGTCAAGTCATCAACATGCTTATCAAATTGCTTAATTTTATTCTCATGCAAATCCTGTTCAGTAAGTTGACAAATCTGGTCTATAACGCTACTAGTTTGGCGGATTATTATCTTCATATTGTCAGTAGAAGACCTAAGTGAAAAATGAGACAGGGCTTTCTGGTTTAGGTTGTGGGCTTCATCAAAAATATATATTGATTCATCAACATTAGGTAATACCGTATTTCCTGATGAAAGGTCTGCAAGAACAAGATCATGGTTTGCCACTATAACGTCTGCACTTGTTATATTTCTTCTTGATTTAAAGAAAGCGCAGTCCTGATAAAAGTCGCACTCTTTAGATGTGCAAGTATATCTGTTGCATGCTACTTTCTGCCAAAGAGACTGCTCAGGTGTTATGACTAGGTTGTCAATGTCACCATTCCATTTCTTAGTAGAATAATCGTCAAGCATCACATTCAACTCTTCCAGTTGGTGTTTTTTTGGTGCATCATCCCATAGCGCCAAATCACCAAACAAAGGGTTCTGATTTGTACTATCATCTACTATATTAGTAAGGTTTCTTACACATAAATATCTTGAGCGGCCCTTAACTAGAACATAATCAAACTCAAAGTTACAGTGCTTCTGTATTTCTGGTATATCTTTAAAAAGTAACTGCTCTTGAAGAGCTACATTGGCACTGGCGATAATTAGAGTTTTATTATTAGCTTTGGCGATGGGTATTGCACTTAACAGGTAGGCTATAGTTTTTCCAGTACCTGTAGGAGCCTCAACACAGATAATATTGTTGCGGCCTTCATAATGCCCAGATAAAGTTTTGGCAATCTCAGCAATCATTTTATTTTGTGACTGCCTAACCACAAAATTAGGAACACCCTCTTTGGTATTTAAAAATGATTTGCGGATTTGCTCTTTTAATTCGTTAGACAACATAATTCATTTTGTTATTTAACAGAAAATATCGCGTAAGAATGATTCATTGTAGAGATATTATATTAAGGCTATATAGAGTGACAATAAAATCTTAGCAGAGACATGCTTTATATAATATAAAAGTATATTTATATCAAACTTATGAATTACGTTTAAGTGAAATATCGCACAGCAATATCAATGCATCCTTGTAATCAGATTCAGGCAGTATGTTCAGAGATTGTCTAGCTAGGTCAGCTGACTCCTGAGCCTTGCTGTGAGAGTATTTGAGTGCACCGGTCTTTGTAAGCACATTAACTATTTTGTCAATATTAATATTTCCTGTATTTTCTATAGCATCCGTCAGCATTTTGTGTTCTTCACCAGATGTATTGTGTAGAGCATAAATCATTGGAAGGGTGGCTTTCCCTTCAGACAAGTCATCACCGACCTCTTTGCCGATTGCTTCAGAGTCTGAGCCGTAGTCTAGAACGTCATCAATAATCTGAAAGGCGTTCCCTAGATGCATTCCGTAGTCTCGCAATGCTTCTTCATGCTCTTTATTTGAGCCAGACAAGATTGACCCTATCTGTGTTGAGGCCTGGAAAAGGCATGCTGTTTTGCGTTCTATTACTTGGAAATAGTCCTCTTCAGAAAGTTTTGAGTTTTTACAATTCAATAATTGCAGGACCTCTCCTTCGGCTATACTGTTAGTAACCTTTGACATAATCTGCATAATTCTCATTGAGTCGACATCGACCATCATTTCAAAGGCTCTAGAATATAGAAAGTCACCAACTAATACTGAAGAAGCGTTACCCCATACATCGTTTGCGGTATTAAGCCCCCTCCTTGTACTAGATTCATCAACAATATCATCATGCAGCAATGTTGCGGTATGGATAAGTTCAATAACAACTGCCATTAGGTGGTGTTTATTGCCGTGGTAGTTTGTTGCTCTTGCAGACAGCAACAATAGCATTGGCCTAATCCTTTTCCCTCCAGCAGATATTATGTAATTACTCATTGTGTTTATGAGTGCCACGTTAGAACTGAGATTTTTTATTAGAGCCTTGTCGGTATTGTTTAAATCATCGGCTAGAAGGCCTTTTATGTCACTAATATTTTTCATAGGAAACCATTTTATACTAGAAAGTTACATACGTATGAATGCCAATATGCTATACAGATATCTGAGATTGTATTTCAGTGCCGCCTTCTTAATGAATTTGTGAGTATGTATACCTCTTTTGATCTCGGCCTAGAGGCTTTAGGTTTGCGTATAGTTACATTTACAAATGAAGAGCGGCATGACTTTACAAATTCATCAAACCCAGCTCCCTGAAAAACTTTTACAAAGAAGTAACCATCATTAGACAGTGTTTTGATAGCCATATCCATAGCCAGTTCACACAGGTACATTGATTTTGGCAAGTCAACTGAAAGTTGCCCGCTCATGTTAGGAGCCATATCAGAAAGGACAACATCGACCTTTCGACCTTCTGTTAAGTTCATCAATCCTTCATAAACAGAATTATCAGTAAAGTCACCACAAAGAAAGTTAACGCCATTTATAGGATCCATTGCTAGTATATCGTTTGCTATAACTTTACCAGAGCTACCCACAATTTTTTGTACCAGCTGGCTCCAACCGCCGGGCGCAGCACCTAAGTCTAGTACGAAATCACCGTTCCTTATAAATTTGTCCTTATCTATTACTTCAGAGAGCTTATATACTGCCCTAGAGCGGTAACCCTCTTTTTGAGATTTTTTCACGTACTCGTCGTTAAGATGTTCATTAATCCATCGACCTGAACTACCTTTCTTTGCCATAACTATTAATATCAATAATTTCTAATGTTAATAGGTATTTTACGGGATAATAATGTCTTTTTCGTGCCCCACCATAATTATGATAGATAAATTAAGGAATATAGCCATTATCGCCCACGTTGACCACGGCAAAACCACTTTGGTCGATAAGCTTCTTGAGCAATCTCAAACATTTGACGAAAGATTCGAGTCAACTGACAGGATGATGGACTCTAATGACCTTGAAAAAGAGCGTGGTATTACAATTTCGTCTAAAAACACAGCGATCAAGTGGAACGATTACCGTATAAATATTGTCGACACTCCTGGGCATGCAGATTTTGGAGGAGAAGTCGAAAGGGTTCTGTCTATGGTTGATAGCGTTCTGTTGCTAGTTGATGCAGTTGATGGTCCGATGCCACAAACTAGATTTGTTACTAAGAAGGCTTTTGACCAAGGGCTAAACCCTATCGTTGTTATTAATAAGATAGACAGAGATAGTGCAAGACCAGACTGGGTAATTGACCAGGTTTTTGACTTGTTTGACCAGCTCGGTGCGAATGATGAGCAGTTAGATTTTCCTATTATTTATTCCTCCGCAGTTAATGGCTACGCATCTTTATCTGATGACGTAAGAGGGGGCGACATGACGCCCATGTTTGAGACTATTGTTGAAAAGGTAAAGGCACCTGAAGTGGACTTGAGTGGCACGTTTCAAATGCAGATAACCGCACTAGATTATTCTTCTTTTGTAGGGGCTATTGCCATAGGTCGTATAACTAGGGGTATTGCAAAGCGCAACATGCAAGCAGTCATCGTCAGTGTAGATGGAACCAAAAGAAATGTAAAAATTTCTCAATTATTGTGTTTTCATGGCCTCGAGAAGATCGAAACTGATAGTGCCCATGCTGGAGATATTGTAGCTGTAGTCGGGATTGAAAATGTTGCTATTTCTGACACCATCTGCGACCCAAACCATGTTGAAGCCTTGGCCCCACTATCAGTTGACGAGCCCACCGTATCAATGGCATTTAGGGTTAACGATTCGCCCTTTGCTGGGCAAGATGGAAAATATATTACATCTAGAAATATTAGGGATAGACTAGACAAGGAGCTTATCTATAACGTCGCTCTTCGAGTAGAGAATACCGATGACCCTTCAGAGTTTGTAGTTTCTGGTCGCGGTGAGTTGCATTTGTCAATCCTTATTGAGACTATGCGTAGAGAAGGATTTGAACTAGCAGTAGGACGACCTCAAGTTATTATAAAAGAAATTAATGGAGTTATATGTGAGCCATTTGAACAATTGACTGTTGATGTTGAATCTCAACATCAGGGCACAGTTATGGAGCGACTAGGAGAAAGAAAAGCAGAGCTCACTAACATGATGCCAGACAGTAAGGGACGAGTAAAACTGGACTTTGTTATACCTGCACGCGGCCTTATAGGGTTTAGAACTGAATTCTTAACTGCAACCACAGGTACAGGACTAATGTACTCAACATTTGATGGTTACGGGATCCAAAAACCTGGAAAGATTGGTCAACGATCAAACGGCTCATTGATTTCAATGAACAAAGGTAAGGCTGTTGCTTATGCAATATTTAATCTACAAAAGAGCGGTAAATTTTTTGTAGAACATAACACTGATATCTATGAAGGCATGGTTGTTGGTATAAATTCGCGTGACAAAGACTTGGTTGTAAATGTTATGAAGGGCAAGCAGCTGACCAATGTTCGCGCATCCGGAACCGATGATGCAGTGGTTTTAACACCACCTATAAGGTTAGACTTAGAGCAAGCGTTGGAATTTATTGATGACGACGAGTTGGTAGAAGTAACGCCACACAATATTCGCATTCGTAAGCGCTTACTAACAGAGAACGCAAGAAAAAGAGCAAGGAATAGCGCATAAAATTTGACAAAGTGTCGCTAAATTTGATGGCACAGTTGTTGTTTTATTAGTTAATAATTGTTTATCTTAATAAGATAATGTGCATTTTTTTGTCAATTAAATTATTATGTATAATTTTTATGTTTAATTAGACAATAACTATGAACAGTTTTCTATTATTCTTTATAAACCAAAAAAGATTCGCTCTGGTTTTTACTGTTCTAATTATCTCAATAGGGTTGATGTCCCTAACAACCATCCAAAAAGATCAACTCCCTGCTGTTGATTTAGAAGTGATGAGCATTGTTACTTCTTACCCAGGAGCCTCTCCAGAGGACGTTGAACAGAACGTCACTAACCCCATAGAAGACGAAATATCCAATATTTCAGGTATAGATAAATTTAGTTCAGTCTCACGGGAAGGCAGATCAAACATAGTTGTAACTCTATCACAAGACATTGATGACACTGAAGCCTTAAAACAAGAAATAAAAGATGCAGTAAATAGGGTTAGATCTTTGCCAGACGAGGTGGTCGACCTTCCATCGGTTATTGACCATAAAACATCAAGAATAAGTGTTTTGAAAATAAGTTTAGATGGAGAAGGATCCCTATCATACAACGAACTAAGGGATATAACTGACGATATTGCTAACAACATTAAACTAATCGATGGGGTGTCTGAGGTTTTAAAGGACGGGTACTTGGACCGTGAAATACAAATCAAAGTTGATCCTAATAAGTTACACCGTTACAACTTATCCCTCAACCAGGTCATAAATGCGATAGAGAAGCGCAACAGTAGATACACGGTTGGACTAAACAGGAGTTCCAAAGATGAAAAAAATATAGTCGTACTTGCTAAATTTGATCAAGCAGAATCAGTCAATGATGTAATTATAAAATCAACTTTTGAGGGCCCAGCTATCAGATTAAAAGATATAGCAAAAGTTGTTATCAGTAATGTTGAAGAAAAATCAATAACTAGAATTAATGGCAAAAAGGGCTTCGTATTAAATATCAAGAAGCAAGAAAAGGCTGACGCTATCAAGACAGTTGATCTTATTAAGGCTAAGATGTCTGATCTCACATCAAAGTACCCAAAGAGTTTAAAAATATACTACTCAGAAGATTTATCAGAAAGAGTCAGAAATAGGCTCGATATAGTAGTAAAAAATGGCTTAATGGGTTTGTCCATGGTGCTGGTTGTTCTTGGACTATTTTTGTCTCTAAAAACAGCATTTTGGGTATCTATTAGCATACCTGTGGCTCTTCTTGGTACAGTAGCACTGCTAGGATTCACTGGAGAAACAATAAATCAGATATCTTTAGCTGCTATGATCTTGGTGCTGGGTATAGTGGTAGATGACAGCATTATTGTTGCTGAGAGTATTCATCACCATAAACAGATAGGCGAAGACAGAATTTCTTCTACACTGCACGGCTTTAAAAAGGTAATAATGCCGGTAGTAACCACTATCTTGACTACCATATTGGCATTCTCTTCAATGCTATTAATGGGCGGAACTATGGGCAAGTTTATTTATTTAATCCCGCTAGTAGTTATTTTTGCGTTGATTTTGTCATTATTAGAGGTTTCCATCGCCCTTCCTGCACATTTGGCGGGGTCACATGAAAAAATTAAGTCTAAGTACTGGTTCCAACCAATAGAGAATTGGTTTGAAAAAACTGTCAGGGTTATGCTCAAATTTCGTTACCTAGTGGTAGTTGTTTTTATAGGAGTTCTAGTATGGACTGGTAACTTTGCATATAACAATATGAAATTTGTCATATTCCCAGCAGTCGGCGTTGACACTATTAATGGGCGCCTAGTAATGCCAGTAGGAAGCTCGCTAGAGTTAACAGAGTCTGTAGCAGAAAAAGTAGAACAATTGATATATGAAGTTGTGGGGGAAGATTTAGATTCAGTTACCAGCGAGATAGGTAAATCTATTTCTAGTAAGGCCACTTTTAAAATTTCTCTTGTGCCTGTTGGAAATCAAAAAAGCACATCACAGGGCATAATCAAACTACTTAAGAAGAGATCAAAAGAGATCACTGAGGCAGAGAAGATTAAATTCTCAGTCAGAAGGCCTGGACCTCCTCAGGGCAAGGATGTAGAAATAAATTTGGTTGGAAATGACAATAATCAAAGGGCCGTTGCGGCCGATAAGGTAGAAAAAATTCTCTCTTCATTGAGTGGAGTTGACAATATTAATAGAGACGATGACCCTGGAAAACCTAGAGTTGAGATTGTACTTGATTATGAAATGATGGCACGCCTTAACATTGATTTTGTTGTTCTTAGGCAGTACTTGAAAACAGCATTTACTGGTATTGACATAACTAACATACGTCAGGGCCAAAGTAACGTTAACTTTAGGGTTTATTTGGGCGATAACAAGGACCCAGACAGCTTAATTAAATTGTTAAAAATTAATAATTTAAATGGCCGTTTAGTGCCACTCACGAAATTCATTAATATAAGGGAGATACCGGGGGAGCCTAACTTTAATCACTTTGATGGGCAAAGGTCTGTTACTGTCAGTGCAGCTGTAGATGATGAAATAACAACTTCGCAGGATGTACTAGCTAAGGTGATAAAGAGTCTTGACTTGAACAATAAATTCTCCTCTATTAGAATAATGAATACTGGGGGAGCAAGAGAGACAATGAAATCAATGGAAAGCTTCAAGAAGGCTTTCATTGTGGCTATTTTTGGAATATTTTTACTTTTAGCACTACTTTTTAACTCCTATTCACAGCCAATGCTAGTAATAAGTGTAATCCCTTTCTCTGCAGTTGGTGTAATTTGGGCATTCTTTTTGCATGGCGAGACACTCAGCTTCTTTGCTCTTTTGGGTGGCCTTGCACTGGTAGGTATTATTGTTAATGATTCACTAGTAATGGTTTCTCATCTAAATTATCTAAAGAGTAAGCTTGCTGACACAGTGCCAGCAGTTGAGTGGGTAGCTCAAGGAGCAAAAGATCGTCTAAGGGCAGTGGTACTAACTACTCTAACTACACTGGCAGGTGTAATGCCTTTGGCTTATGGTATTGGAGGGACAGACCATCTATTAATGCCTATGGCTCTATCACTAGGATATGGTCTACTTTTTGGAACCTTGATGACTCTGATACTTTTACCTAGTTTGTATCTAATAAACTATAAATTCATTAAATGGATTATGGGCTTCAGGAAAACTTCTAGGGCCTAAGATTAATATTTGTAGGCGGTAGGCATACCTTGTCGCTACATGCCTGAAGGCTTAAGTTAAGAGAAGGGTTTGTAAATTTAGTTGAATTGTTTTTTATCTTAATACTAATGTCTATCTGATTCTCATACACTGAGACCTCTTCATCAGAAAAACCCAACTTAACTAATCTAGCTTTTGGGTATTCTATCTCTAGTAATGACCAATTCTTTGTGTCTATGTTTTCTATGCTGGTTGCAATCAAATTACCTTGCAAAGGGCTACTTGAGTTAATATGCCATTTGGGTTTCAGTGTAAGTTTAACTACGACATGCTCTTCATCTAACTTCTTGGTGTGTACCCTAATACGCCCTTGGTATGCATATTGAATATTCCCTAACTCACCTTTAGAGTAGTTGTTAAAGCCAAAAATAAATGTGCTGTAGTTGTATGGATTACTATTTATCTCTGATGCAAATGCGCTAAGTATTTTTTGAGCCTGCTCTGTATAAGTTTTGTTGTTTGTTCGCTCATTTAGTCCAAGAAGTAGTTTATATGCAATACCATTTGTAGAAGGTATTGCGCCGTCATAAGACTCCTTTAAGCTAGAATTAATATATTTGTTATCATCGCTAATATTGAACCCGTAATTAGAGTCATCCCAAAACCTCTCATTCATGGTGTTAACAAGACTAATTACTCTATCTAGCCAGACATTCTCGAGGGTATAGTCAAATACCGATAAAAGTCCATTTGACAAGTAAGCGTAGTCTTCAAAAATAGCTCTGGCTTCAAGCTGGTTGTCTATTGACACTCTATACAGCTCATTGTTTTTAATAAAATGAGAATACAAGTAATCAGCAAGAGCTATTCCGGCCTTTGAATATTTTTTCTCATTGAACACGTCGCCGGCCTCTAGGAAGCTAGTCAAAAGTAGTGAATTCCAAGATAGTAATATTTTGTTGTCAGTTAGTGGGGGAATCCTTTTATCACGAGCATGATATAACTTCGATGTAATACTGTTAATCCTTGTATATTCATTGGGATTAATATTTTTTATATTTTTATAACGAATGATGTGGCTACCCTCGAAATTTGTGAATTGCGACAAGTCGAACCATAACTCAAAGTCGTCAAACTCTTCTTTAGATAGAATCGATTTAATTTCACCTATAGACCAAACAAAAAATGTACCTTCTTCACCCTCTGAGTCAGCATCGGTTGCAGAGAAAAAACCACCGCTATGGTGTCGCATCTCTCTTAACAAGTAGTCCAGAGTTTGTTTTGCTATTAGCTTGTACAAAGGCCTCTGTGTTAGTTGATAAGCACGAATATAAACTAACGATAAATGCGCCTGGTTGTAGAGCATTTTTTCAAAATGAGGTACAAGCCATGAGTTGTCGGTTGAATATCTATGAAAGCCTCCACCAACTACATCGTACAGTCCGCCACTAGCCATATTATCTAGAGTAGTAGTTATTATGTTTAACTTATCATCGGTAGGGTTTCGTTTTTGTTCATTCAACAAGAAAAGCAAAATAGATTCATGAGGAAATTTTGGTGCCTGACCGAACCCACCTTCAAGCTCGTCAAAATTGGCAGATATTGAGCCTAATGCGTCATTAATGACGCTACCATTTATAATGCCTGCCTCTGGCTTTTCGGCAGAATAAAGTATTCGATAAATTTTATCAGCCTGTTGAATAAGTTGGTCTTGCTCGTTTTGCCATAGTTTTTGTATCTGTGATAGTATATCTAGTAGGGTTGGTTTTGGAAAATATGTGCCAGCAAAAAAGGCCCTACCGTTAGGTAATAGTGCTGCATTTAATGGCCAACCACCAGAACCAGTAAGCAATTGAGAGACGTTCATATATGTGGCATCAATGTCAGGACGAATCTCTCTATCAACCTTTATAGCAACGAAATGTTTGTTTATGAATTGTGCCACCTCTGTATCGTCAAAGCTTTCCTCCTCCATAACATGGCACCAATGGCAAGTCGCATAACCGATAGAAATGAATATAGGTTTGTTTTCTGCTTTAGCTTTTTCAAAGGCTTCATCTGAAAATGCATACCAATTTACAGGGTTGTGAGCGTGCTGTAATAAGTACGGAGAGGACTCAAGAATTAAATGATTTACAAACTCAGCACGACCATCACTGTCAATGTGCTCTGTTCTGGGCTTATAATCTGCACCTTTATCGGTGTAAGCCTTTTCTAAATCATTTATGGTGTGAGCCATCGATATTAAGGAAAAATTAAAAGTCAATACAAAACTAACAATCTTAATCATGTATTGATTATAGCAACCTTGAATGTTTAAAGGGTTTTTACTTATTTTGTAGGGCTTTACGAATCAATTGTTCGGTAGACAAGGACTCGTCGCTAATTGCCGACAACATTCTTTCTACCTCCTTAACTTTAAATCCTAATGATTGTAAAGCCTGTGAGGCCTTATGACTGTTAGGGTTTTTATTTATACTTCTAGTCGCACTCATATTTACAGAACCGCTTAGAGATAATTTTTCCAGTCTATCGCTCAATTCAACAATAAGCTTTTGTGCAGTCTTCTTTCCGATCCCCGGAGTCTTGGCAAGCAATTCATCGTCTTCATTAGAAACTGCACTGATCAGTGAAGATACATTAAGGTGTGACAGTATTGCTAGGGCAACTTTAGGACCAACACCGTTAACTCTTATTAGTTCTCGAAATAAGGTCTTTTCGTCTATAGTGATAAAACCGTAGAGTGTGTGAGCGTCCTCCTTTACATGCAGATGGGTGTGTAGCTCTAAGTTAGTCTCTGCGCCAATTTCATAGAAAGTCGACATTGGGCATAGTACCTCATACCCAATACCGCCAACATCAAGCAAAATTTCAGGCGGGTTTTTTTCTAAAATTTTTCCACAAAGTCTACCGATCATAGCCAAGGATGTTTTTTTAAGTATTTTTCTTCAAATGATTTTATATCATCTTTGTATTGCAAAGTTAAGCTAATATCATCCAGACCTTGAAGTAAGCGTCTTTTTCTTTCTGGGTCCACCTCAAAAGAGCGAGTATTGCCATCGTAATTAATGGTCTGTAGATCTAAGTCGATACTTATTTCAGTTCCAGTTGTAAAAAGTTCATCCATAGTTTCGTTATCTTGAACTATCGGAAGTATTCCATTCTTAAAGCAGTTGTTATAGAAAATATCCGCAAAGCTTGGGGCTATTATTGCTCTAAAGCCGTAATCCTCTAGAGCCCATGGAGCATGTTCGCGAGAAGATCCGCAACCAAAGTTAGTTCTAGCTAATAAAATTTTTGAGTCTCTGTATTGCGGCTTGTTTAAAACAAAATCAGTATTTATAGGCCTCTTGGAGTTGTCAATTCCGACCTCTCCGTGGTCTAGATAGCGCCACTCATCAAAAAGGTTAGGACCGAACCCGGAACGCTTTATTGACTTCAAGAATTGCTTCGGGATTATAGCGTCAGTATCAACGTTTGCACGATCTAGTGGTGTAGCTATTGAGCTTAGCGTTGTAAACTTTTCCATAAAATTATCTATACCTCAGAAAATTGTCCAGCAATAGCGCTGGCAGCAGCTATTGCTGGGCTTACTAGGTGTGTGAATGAGCCTTGCCCTTGGCGGCCCTCAAAGTTACGATTTGAGGTTGATGCGCACCTCTCTCCAGGCTCAAGTTTGTCGGCGTTCATTGCTAAGCACATAGAGCAACCAGCTTCGCGCCATTCGAATCCTGCCCCAGTAAATATTTTGTCAAGACCCTCATCTTCAGCCTGCTTTTTAATTAAGCCAGATCCAGGAACTACCAGTGCAAGTTTTATGTTATCAGCAATATGTTTACCTTTTGCTACCTTTGCTGCTACACGCAGGTCTTCAATTCTTGAGTTTGTGCATGAACCTATAAACACTTTATCTATCGCAACTGTATTGATTGCTGTGTTTGCCTCTAGTTGTATATATTCAAGTGCATTCTTAATGCTTTCTGCCTTGATAGGGTCTTGTTCATTGTCTGGGTCTGGGATCCTCCCATTAATATCGATAACCATTTCAGGGGATGTCCCCCATGTCACTTGTGGACTAATATCCTTGGCATTGAAACTGAAAGATTTATCGAAATACGCACCATCGTCAGAACTAAGAGTCTTCCAGTACTTAACAGCCTCGTCCCAGTCATTACCTTTTGGTGCGAACGGTCTCCCATCGACATAGTCTATTGTTTTATCATCAACAGCAATCATCCCTACACGTGCACCAGCCTCAATCGCCATATTGCATAGCGTCATTCTTCCTTCAACCGATAGTTCTTGTATACAGTTACCTGCAAACTCAATTGCATATCCAGTACCACCTGCCGTACCGATTTGGCCAATAATATATAACGCCAAGTCCTTAGCGCTTACGTTAGTCTTGAGCTTTCCGTTGACCTCAATTTTTAAATTCTTAGATCTGGATTGCCATAAACATCCGGTTGCCAATACGTGTTCAACTTCGCTGGTACCAATTCCGAATGCCAAAGCTCCAAGCGCTCCATGAGTAGAAGTGTGCGAGTCACCACAAACAATACTCATTCCTGGTAGTGTTACTCCCTGCTCAGGGCCGATAACATGAACAATGCCCTGACGTATGTCGTTCATTGGTATTTCATTAATACCGAAATCTTTGCAGTTTTTATCTAATGTCTCAACCTGTAACCTGGAAACAGGGTCACTAATAGAGTTGACCCCAGATGACCTGTCAGTCGTAGGTACATTATGATCAGGAACAGCTATGTTGGAGCTTAATCTCCATGGCTTCCTGTTGGACATACTAAGGCCATCAAATGCTTGAGGAGACGTGACTTCGTGTATCAGTTGCCTGTCAATATACAGCAGCACAGTTGATCCTTGTTCACGCACAATATGGGCACTCATTAATTTGTCGTACAGTGTTTTTGGCATTTATATAGTAGTTATAAGTTTTAATTGATTAAAATGAGTTATTTTACATTTGTAAAGAACCCTAGAACATTATATGTGCGGTATTTGTGGCCAGTTAAGATTTGACAATGCTCCGGTTAAGTCTCAACTAATTAACAAGATGATGCAAAAGATTGAGCGCAGAGGCCCAGACTCTAGCGGTAGTTGGTTTGACAAAGGTATAGGCCTCGGTCATCAAAGGCTTAGCATTATTGATCTATCAAACTTTGGGTCCCAACCCATGAAGGATGAAGAACTAGGTTTGGTTCTTGTTTTTAATGGGACCATCTATAACTACAAAGAACTAAGAAAAGAGCTTACCAGTAAAGGGTATAGTTTTTTTTCGCACTCAGACACGGAAGTCATAATTAAAGCTTTCCATTTATGGGGCCAGGATTGCGTCAAACGTCTTGATGGAATGTTCGCTTTTTGTATATGGGATAAGAAGAAGGAACAGCTATTCGTAGCTCGTGACCGTATGGGCATAAAGCCTCTGTACTTTAATTTAACTGAAAGCGCATTCAGTTTCGCATCTAATACACAGGCCCTAACAGCGATTGGGGCTGATAAGTCTATTAATCCAATAGCACTACAACAACAACTCTCACTGCATGCCGTTGTTCCGGCCCCTAACACCATACTAAGTGGGGTTAACAAGATAAAGCCCGGCACAACATTAACTATAAATACGAAAGGGCGTGTAAGGGAAAAAACTTACTGGTACCCAAGATCTGTAAGGCCAGAACAAAGTATTTCGGATGAAGATTTCATCGAACAATCCCATAAACTTCTGTCAGACTCTGTTATGAAAAGAATGAACGCTTCTGATGTCCCAATTGGAGTTTTGTTGTCTGGCGGTTTAGACTCTTCACTTCTTGTTGGGCTTCTTCGAGAGGCCGGACACAAAGATGTCAGAACATTCTCAATAGGGTTTGAAGATATTGGTGATGAGGCTGGATCTGAGTTTGAATATTCAGACCAAATTGTTGAAAAGTTTAATACTACTCATGAAAAGTACGTAGTAAGTAATACGCAAGTCTTACCTAGACTAGGTGAGGCAGTGGCCAATATGGCAGAGCCGATGGTTGGTCAAGACGCTGTTGCATTTTATCTGCTATCAGAGCAAGTATCGAAACACATTAAGGTTGTTCTTTCTGGCCAAGGGGCAGACGAGGCGTTCGCAGGATATTTTTGGTACCCTAGGATGGATTCTGAGACTGGAACAGAGTTCGAACGATTCTCTAAGCACTACGTAGATCGTCCATACGAGGAGTACCTGTTAACTGTGAATAAGAATTATCAAACTGAGGACCATACAAAGAGTTGGATTAAGAAAGAGTTCTCTAAACCATTTGCAGATGAGTTTATGGACAAAGTGTTTCGTACAGACATCACCAGACTTGTGGTGGACGACCCTGTCAAGAGGGTGGACAATATGACAATGTCATGGGGCCTAGAAGCTAGGGTACCATTTATGGACTATAGACTAGTTGAGCATGCCCTAAGTATGCCTCCAAGACTAAAGATGAGAAGTGGCGGGAAACATCCACTAAAGGTAATGGCTAGAGGCATTCTTCCCGACTCTGTGATAGATCGCAAAAAGGGCTACTTTCCGATGCCTGCACTTAAGTACGTGCAGGGTGAATTCTTAGACTTTATGTCTGATATACTGAATTCGACTAGCTGCAAAAATCGTGGCATATATAATCTAGACTTTGTACAAATGGTAATTGATAAACCGAAGCAGCACATGACGGCACTTAATGGTTCTAGGCTATGGCATCTAGCGCTACTGGAGTTGTGGTTACAGATTAATGTAGATGAATAGGATTGTTATATATACTGATGGCGGTTGTAGAGGGAACCCTGGGATAGGTGGATGGGGCGTATGGCTAAGGTATGAAGGTTACGACAAAAAGATCAAAGGCTCTGCAGACAGTACTACAAATAACCGTATGGAGTTAACCGCTGCAATCAGAGGGCTAGAGGCAATAAAATCAACAGAAATAGCCATTGATTTGTATACCGACTCTAAATACGTAATGAACGGGATAAATGAATGGATAGTTAGCTGGAAGAGTAAGGGCTGGAAAACTTCTAGCAAAAAAACGGTTAAGAATGTAGACCTATGGAAGCAGCTTGATGATCTGAACGAAAGCCATGACGTTACCTGGCATTGGGTTAAGGGACATAGTGGGGATGAGGGTAATGAGATTGCCGACAGTTTAGCTAACCAAGCTATGGATGATCTAAATAAATAAGTCAATGCATTAGTGCGTGCTTATAGCTCTCAGTACAGGGATATATTAAGTAAAAAAAATTTCCTGTAGATATATGTTAATATGCCTATATCCACAAAGAGATATGTCCACATACATCGTAAGGATTATTGTTCTGTAATTTATAACAGGGATAATATTTTCATTATTGGGGAAAAAATCAAACAAACAATTAGGGGATAAAAATGAGAAAGTTGGTAGTTTTATTTAGTAGTATAGTTTTTTGTTTTGCAGCATTTGCTCATGAGGCAGATCCTGTTCTTAATGACGATCCAACTGAAGCCCAAATGCAACTAGTTCGTGATGGAGCTATGGCTTTTTGTGAAAGCGTAGATGACGAGAACGAACGCCAAGAATGTGTCATGGATTACTATGCACAACACAACCTTGAAGAAGAGCCTAGTTGTGATTAACAGGTTAATATTAATTTAACACAGTATTTTTTTACATAAAAGAATTTTCGGCGTTAATTATTACGTTGAGATATAAGGGGCCCAATCTTGGGACAAAACAAAATCCCAATCTTGGGATATTTAATCAAATAATGAGGAAATTATGAAATTTAAGTCATTAGTTTTAGGTGCTGCTTCAGTAGCACTATTAGCGTCCACTGCAGTAACTGCTAAGCCTGTTGGCATAGTATCTGGTGTTATGGATGTTGCAGGTATTTCTAGAAATCAAGACAATGCCAATACTATACACGCTGCGTTTACAAAGACTTCACGTCCTTGTCCGCCATTCTGTATACAGCCAACTCATCCGTTTGCTCCGGCATCGGTTGACACTGTGACTGAGCTAGACATGATCCATGCTGCACGTGATGTTGCTGGTGGTGACACTTCAGTAATGGTAATTGATGCTCGTACTCCAGCTTGGACTAAGGCTGCTAAGGGTGGAACAATCAAAGGTGCTGTTAATATTCCATTCAACACAATCAACTCTAAGGCTTTAGCTAAAGACCCTATGGCTGTTGTTGAGATCTTGACAGATCAAATGGGCGTTATTCTGGTGCTAAGACATTGTACTTGTTCTGTAATGGTTTATGGTGTGGTCAATCACCTCAAGCTATTAAAGCATTACTTACTATTGGTTACCCAGAGAGCAAACTTAAGTACTACCGTGGTGGTATGAACGTTTGGCATTCACTAGGTCTATCGACTGAAGCATTGTAAAACATTTTTAAGGGGTGCCTAGGCACCCCTTATTTTGGAGATTATTATGAAAAAAATTATTTTTCTAGTTGCTACAATGTTTGCTTTTACAGGAGTTAATGCTGGAGACGCTATGCCTAGTACACATAACTGGAACATTGGTTCATCCAATGCTGCGGTTCATGCACACAGGTTAGCTTCTAGCAAGCCAGTTGGAATAGTTGCTGGTGTTCTAGAGGTTGCAGGAATTTCTCGTAACGGTTGGAACAGCAACACAATACATTCGGCATTCACAAAGACTTCACGTCCTTGTCCGCCATTCTGTATACAGCCAACTCACCCGTTTGCCCCGTCACCGGTTGACACTGTAACTGAGCTAGATGTTATCCATGCTGCACGTGATATTGCTGGTGGAGACACTTCAGTAATGTTAATTGATGCTCGTACTCCAGCTTGGACTAAGGCTGCTAACACAATCAACTCTAAGGCTTTAGCTAAAGACCCTATGGCTGTTGTTGAGATCTTGACAGATCAAATGGGCGTTACTGATATGGATGGTGTACTAGATTTTTCTAGTGCTAAGACATTGTACTTGTTCTGTAATGGTCTATGGTGTGGTCAATCACCTCAAGCTATTAAAGCATTACTTACTATTGGTTACCCAGCGAGCAAACTTAAGTACTACCGTGGTGGTATGAACGTTTGGCATTCACTAGGTCTATCGACTGTAGCATTGTAAATAATTGATTAATTTCAATTACATAAAAGGGATGCTCTTAGCATCCCTTTTTGTTTTCCTAAGTCAGGCAGTTTTTGCAGAAACGCTCAGCGATCGTTGGTACAAGATCGGTTATGAGTACTCTCAGCAGGGACGTAATGATGACGCCTTTAGATGGATGATAAGGGCTGCAGATGCTGGCCACGCTGCTGCACAGAACAATATAGGGCTGAGTTATCTTCACGGCCTAGGAGCAGAGAAAGACTCCAATAAGGCTTTTCATTGGTTTGAGAGGGCAGCAAACCAAGGACTCCCATATGCACAAAGTGAGCTAGCTATGCTGTACTATCAGGGCGATGGAGTTGCAGTGAACAAACAGATGGCCAAAGATTGGTGGACTGTAGCCTCCAAGCAGAACGATGAGTATGCACAATTTAATTTAGCCTCACTGTATTTAGAGCTAAACGATATACAAAAGGCTTACTATTGGTTTACAATTGCCAATAACAATAAACATCCTGATGCACAAGATGCATTAGAGCAATTACGAGAAATGTATGTTGAACAATACTAGTTATATTGTATATTTTTTTGTGGCACAGTTTTTTTTAGTTCACATCTTGAATGCAGAAGAACTGCATCACATAGACACTAACAACAGATCCATGCTGTTGGAACACTACAACGAGTTCACCCAGAATACTCCAGACTTTGAGAGAGAAGAGAGAATCATTAGTGAGATAGAGGAATCTGTGATGGATGGAGACGTTGAATATTTAACTCTCCCTAATGGCAAAGAGGTTTTCAGTATTTATACAGAGTCTGAGTTGGACGACTCTAAGGGTGGAGCCATAGTGCTACACTCAAGAGGTTATCACGCTAACTGGTCAAGCGTGGTCAAGCCAGTCAGGGTTGGCTTAACTGAGATGGGATGGAATACCCTGTCTGTTCAAATGCCGGTATTAGAAAAGGACGCAAAGTACTATGACTACGTACCAATATTCCCATATGCCCACGAACGTATCAGGTCTGCTATTGATTTCTTAAAAGAACAAGACATAACCAACATAGTTATAGTTGCGCATGGTTGCGGAGCCCACATGTCGATGAGCTACATTGACAAATATGGGGACTCTGATATATCAGCCTATGTCGGCATAGGTATAGGTGCAACAGACTACAAACAAAAAATTATCAAGCCATTCCCTTTAGCGAAGATGGGGTCACCTGTACTAGATATTTTTGGTGAAAAAGACTTCCCAGGCGTAATCAGGCTTTCAAAAGAGAGGACAGCAGAACTATCTAAGGGTAACAGACATAATGCTCAGTTATCGATACAGAGAGCTGACCACTATTACAAAGAAGGTGACACGGTTGATGTGCTTATAGAAAGTATAGGGGAATGGCTGGACAGTATCAACTAGCTTGAAGGTATTCTAGCTCTGCCTTTGAAAAATCTGCCAGCTTCCTTGCTTCAATATTGAATGGGCCTCTCAATTTAGTGCCTATATGTTTTTTGATTAGTTTTTCGAAAATAATTAGTGGCTCTAGATCCCTTTCTTTGCACAAAGTGTTAAACCAGTAGTTCCCAATCTTTACATGCCCTATCTCATCTTGAAAGATAATATCAAGTATATCTACCATCTTATTAAACTTAGAGACAACAAATCTGTTCTGAATATTTCTAGTAACGTCAAGACCTCTAGCTTCCAGAACCCTTGGCACTAAAGCCATCCTGCTGAGTACATCATAACCAGTTTCAAAAGTCATTACCCAAAGACCATTGTGAGCATCGAAATCTCCGTACTTATAGTTAAGATCATTTAAATATTGATTGATAAGAGAGAAATGTTTTGCCTCCTCGAATGCAACCCTTATCCAGTCTTGATAGAACTTATCAGGCATATCTCTGAATCTGTATACTGCATCTAGTGCTAAATTAATGGCATTGAACTCAATATGACATATAGCGTGAATTGTTTTTATCATACCAATATCAGAGTTGTCGCGCTTAGGTACATTCTGAAATCGAACTAGGTTAGGCTTGTCTGGGCGACCAGGACTCTCAATCTCTTTTATTGAGAACCCCTCTTTGTAATGTAATTCATTATTCTGACACAACTCGTATAACCTATTAGTTAGCTCAATTTTTTCACTTACGTTTGAGCTCATAAGCGCGTTATAGGATAACTCAAAAGTGTTCATTTGTATTTACCTAATTCTATGTTGTCCAAAGACCACTCACCCACATGTGTACGTATAAGTCTTAGAGCCGGGAAACCAACTTTGGCGCTCATACGTCTTACCTGTCTATTTCTGCCTTCTGTTATATTAATTTCAAACCATGAGGTGGGTATATTTTTTCTTGTTCTTATGGGCGGATCTCTATTCCACAACCATTCCGGTTCGTCAATCATTCTAGCCCTTGCCGTCTTTGTCATTCCGTCGTTTAGTTCAACCCCAATACAAAGACTATCAATGGCCTGTCTTGTTATTAAACCCTCAACCTGAACTATATATATTTTTTCTTTGTTAAATTTTGGGTGCGAAATTTGATGCTGCAGTTTTCCGTTTCCGGTAAGAACTACTAAGCCCTCAGAATCTTTATCAAGCCTACCGGCTGGATAGATATTCTTTATATCGATGTAATTGGACAAATTATTGCTTTCACCACTGAACTGACAAAGCACACCAAAGGGCTTATTAAACAATACGATTTCATTATCCATAGATAATTTTTGCTCTACGAACGAATGCATCTAATTGAGAATTGGCTATAGATTTAAATATTGGAGATATAGCGAGGTCTGTCAATTTAGATGCAAAGTTGAATTGAAGTTGGAGCTCAACTTTGCAGGCATTTTCACTGAGCTTAGTAAATTTCCACGAACCACTAAGGTGGCTAAATGGCCCATCCTTTAACTGCATATCTATTCTACAGTTATGTGTTAAGGAGTTGACTGTAGTAAAGCTTTTCTGAAAAGAACCTTTATTTATCTTAACTGAGGCGGTAACTTCGTCTTTAGTTTGATTTAAAATGGTAGCATCGGAGCACCAGTCAAGAAACTCTGGATAGCTGTCGACCTGGTTTACGAGCCGGTACATTTCGTTGCACGAGTATGGCACTATGGCGCTTCTAGATATATGATGCATATTAAATAATAATTATGGCTAATAAAACTAAAAAAATAAAAACAAGTTCAAACACTATTGCAGTTAATAAAAAAGCAAGGCATGACTATTTTATCGAACAATCGCTAGAGGCTGGACTGTCTTTGGAGGGATGGGAAGTTAAAAGCTTGAGAGAAGGTAAGGCGCAAATAAAGGAGAGCTATGTAATACTAAAAGGTAACGAGATGTATTTGTTTGGTGCTCACTTCTCTCCACTAAATAGCGCATCATCTCATGTTGTTGCAGACCCAACCAGGCTACGTAAATTACTACTGAACAGGATAGAAATCAATCGCATTCGTGACAAAATAAATCAAAAGGGTGCAACTGTAGTGCCACTTAAGTTGTACTGGAATAGAGGCAAAGTCAAGCTAGAAATTGGACTAGCTAAAGGCAAAAAATCACACGACAAGCGTCAGGATATTAAAGAGAGAGACTGGAAAAGAGACAAGCAAAGAGCATTAAAAAATACAAATAAATTGTGAACAAACATACAAAAACTTAAATATAGGTAATTATTACACCAAAAAGGCATATTTTTTTTTAATTTGTTTACTATATGCCTTGATATTCCTTATAATTAGCAGTGTCGAATGTTGGAGGTTGTAATAGTTAAACTTCGATAGTTAATTTGCCTCCTTCTGTATTGCCCTTTGACATTTGGTGTTTAATAAAAATTAATATTAGAGGAGAAAAAAATGAATAAATCAGAGTTAATAGATGCAATCGCATCATCAGCTAACCTTTCAAAAGCAGACGCAGGACGCGCTCTAAACGCAGCAACAGATGCTATCACTGGCGCAATGGCTAGTGGAGCTGGTGTACAGTTAACAGGATTTGGTAGCTTTGTAGTGAGAGATAGAGCAGCAAGAACAGGTCGCAACCCGCAAACCGGTGCAGCAATCCAAATTGCAGCATCAAAAGTTGCAGCTTTCAAAGCCGGAAAAGCATTAAAGGATGCAGTAAATAGTTAAAGTAACATATTACTAATTTCTAGTTTACAAAATGGGGGCGCCAATGGCGCCCCTTTTTTATAGCATAGATACATCAATTACAAAATACAATTAGTATTTAATAGAACAACAAAGCCATTATGTTAAAATACCCGCTTTATTTATTTTCGTGGAGACACACTAATGGAACGTACCCTATCAATAATCAAGCCAGACGCAGTTGCAAAGAACGTTATCGGTCAAATTTATTCACGTTTTGAGGAGGCTGGATTTAAAGTTGTTGCAGCCAAAATGATACACTTAGATGATGAATTAGCTGGCGGCTTTTATGCCGTTCATAAGGACAGACCATTTTACAATGACCTAGTTGAGTTTATGACTTCAGGGCCGGTAATTGTCCAGGTTCTTGAGGCTGAAAATGCAGTATCTAAGCATCGTGAAATTATGGGTGCAACCAACCCTAAGGATGCCTATGCCGGAACTATACGGGCAGATTTTGCTGAGTCTTTGGATGAAAACGCTGTTCATGGCTCTGATTCATTGGAAAATGCGGCTATTGAGATTGAGTACTTCTTTGGTGCTGATGGGGTTTGCCCTAGGACTAGATAATTTATTTATCTTTTTTATTTTAAAACAGCGCAATTTTACTGCGCTGTTTTAGTTTAAGATACTTTTGATGCACGAAAAACAAAACCTATTAAGCCTTACCAAGGACCAGTTGGATGTATTTTTTTCACATTTAGGTGAAAAACCATACAGGACCAAACAGATTATGCAGTGGGTCTATCATAAACATGTACTAGATTTTGGTGCCATGCTAAACCTTAGCAAAACACTAAGAGACAAACTGGAAAATTCTGCATGCCTTGACCTTCCTCAAATTACTAAACAAAACCATTCTTTAGATGGAGTAATTAAATGGCTACTTGACTTGGGTAATAATAATCAGATAGAGATGGTATATATACCAGAGAAGGATAGAGGAACATTGTGTATATCTTCACAGGTCGGATGTTCCCTAGCATGCACCTTCTGTTCAACTGGTGCCCAAGGATTCAATCGAAATTTAACAACTGCCGAGATCATATCTCAGGTCTTGATAGCCAATAAACACCTCAACAGTAAGAACAAAAAAATTTCCAACGTTGTTTTTATGGGGATGGGAGAGCCTCTATTAAATGAGAGCTCGGTCTATAATGCCTGCAATCTTTTCCTAGACGATCTGGCGTTTGGACTATCTAGACGCAAGGTAACAATTTCCACCTCAGGAATTGTTCCGGCTTTACTGAGGATGGCACAAACAACACCGGTCAGTTTGGCGATATCATTGCACGCGCCAGACGACGATTTAAGAGATGTGTTAGTTCCTATAAACAAGAAATATCCAATAAAAGAACTACTAGATGCATGCCAGAACTATATCGACTCTGGGCAACAGAAAAGACATATTTTAATTGAATATGTAATGCTAGATGGCGTTAATGACACCTCTGAACACGCTAAAAAGTTGGTAAAATTAATTAAAGGTATGTCCGTTAAAGTCAACTTGATTCCTTTCAATCCATTTGAAAAAACACAATACAGAGTCTCGAAAGCATCTACAATTGAAAACTTTCAGGATATTTTGTATAGATCTGGTATTCGTACAATGGTAAGGCGAACACGTGGCGAAGATGTTGATGCTGCTTGCGGTCAACTAGCTGGTAAAGTTATAGACAAGAGCAACAGGGCGATAAAGCTAAATGTACGAAATTGACTATTACCCGTACCGTAAGAAATTAAAGTACAAGTCAAGGTGGCTTATTCTAGTATTAATGCTGATATGTCTATCTTCTATTTATTGGTTAATAACTTTAGAACAAACAATCATAAGGGTTAATCCTGAATTGATTATGATTAGCGAACCGAAGAAGTTAGTAGTAATGAACAAAGAAACTGAAACTGTGATAGGGGATTTGACTACTGAGGAACAATATTTAAATGAGATCGAGGAGCTAGATGAAGTTTTACAGAGCCAAGCCATAGTCTCATCTGAGAAAAAATAAGTATTTATGAAGCCAGTACACAAAATTATAAGAAGAAAATCTAAGAAGTTATATGTTGGCGATGTTGCAATAGGTGGAGACGCCCCAATTGCTGTTCAGAGCATGACAAATACAAACACTTGCGATGTCGATTCTACAGTCAATCAGATAAATGAAATTGCAGCTGCTGGGGCAGACCTAGTGCGTGTATCTGTCCCTACAATGGAAGCCGCTGAAGCCTTTAAAAAAATAAAAGAGCAAACCAACACCCCTATAATTGCAGACATACATTTTGATTACAAGATAGCACTTAAGGTTGCTGAATACGGCGCTGACTGTTTACGTATTAACCCAGGAAACATTGGCAGAGAGGACCGTGTACGTGAAGTTGTGGAGTCAGCTAAAGATAACAATATTCCTATTCGGATTGGGGTCAACGCCGGGTCTTTAGAAAAAGATTTACAAAAGAAATACACTGAACCTACTCCAGAGGCAATGGTTGAGTCAGCATTCAGGCACATTGACATATTGGATAGACTAAACTTTGACAACTATAAAGTCTCTCTAAAGGCTTCAGAAGTTTTTATGACAGTTTTTGCATACAGACAGCTAGCTTCACAGGTTGACAATCCACTGCATTTAGGGATAACAGAGGCGGGATCATTTAGGTCAGGCACTGTTAAGTCTTCTGTAGGGCTGGGAATGTTGCTAGCAGAAGGTATTGGAGATACTATTCGTGTATCCCTTGCTTCAGACCCAGTCAACGAAGTCAAGGTTGGTTTTGATATATTAAAGTCATTACATTTGCGCCAAAAAGGTGTTAATTTAATTGCATGCCCTTCATGCTCTAGGCAAAAGTTCGATGTAATAAGTGTTGTGAATGAGCTAGAATCTAGATTAGAAGACATAACTCAGCCTATAGATGTAGCTGTGATTGGTTGTGTAGTTAATGGCCCAGGTGAAGCTAAGGAGGTGTCAATTGGTTTGACTGGTGGCAGTCCAAATTTACTATATGTAGACGGAAAGACTCACTCCAAAGTAGAAAACTCGTCACTCGTTGATGAACTTGAAAAACAAATAAGAGCCCAGGTCAGCTCTTCTTAGATCTTCTTCTATTGCGCCTCTGTAGATAAATTAATTGTATTGCCCAATAACCAAGCACAGACCCTACAACTGAAAATAATAGGTTCCCTAGTAAGAATGGTTCCCAAATATTACCAAAAACTTCACCTATCTTAGTGAACATTTCTGAAATGTCTCCTCGCGATTGATCTATATATTTAATTGACTGTAAAAAATTTTTATCTACGGGAGTGCTCAATATCCATGCACCCAATTTGTAGGCTGCGTAAAATATAAAAGGCATTGTTATTGGGTTTGTTATCCATACTAGGGCTATTGATATAGGCAAGTTAGCAGAGAAAATTATTGCAGCTGGTGCAGCAATAACCATCTGAAATGGAATTGGAATGAATGCACAGAACAGCCCAACTGCAAACGCTTTAGATATTGACCTTCTATTGAAATTCCAAAGGCTTGGATCATGAAGGTGCTGTGAAAGCCAGCCCAGGTTCTTGTGGTCTTTGAGTTCCGAAGGCTTTGGAGTATATCTTTTTAGGGTCTTTTTCATTTAACTGCAGCCTTTATTATGCTTTCTGAGTTTAGTCCGTATAACTCAAACTGCTCTTCCTGGGTGCCTTGCTTACTAAACTCATCCGGTATCCCAATAATATCCAGCTGTGTTTTTATGTTGTTGGCTTGTAACAGCTCATTTATAGCGCTCCCAGCGCCACCTATAACTGAGTTGTCTTCTATAGAAATGATCTTATCGTGGCTATTTGCAAGCTCAATAATTAGCTCATTATCTAAAGGCTTAACAAATCTCATATCAACCAAAGTAGCGTTTAATTTTTGAGCTGCAATATGTGCTTGCTGAAGCGTTGTGCCAAACGACAGGATTGCATTTTTTTTACCTTTGATGACAATTTTTGCTTTACCGATAGCAACAGTTTCATCTGAAACATAATCAAGTACCTGTGACTGACCTCTCGGGTACCTTACACACATTACACCATCTGTAAGGTATGCTGTATTGAGCATTTTGAACATTTCTTTAGAGTCACTTGGGGCCATAATAACTAAATTAGGTATGCACCTTAAGAAGCTTAGGTCAAAGCTGCCTGAGTGTGTCGCTCCATCTGCCCCAACAAGCCCTGCACGGTCAATTGCGAATGTCACATTTAGGTTCTGCAAAGCGATGTCATGTATTAGCTGGTCATACCCCCTCTGTAGGAAGGTAGAGTATATAGCAACGACAGGCTTTAGGCCTTTTGTAGCTAGACCACCGGCAAATGTTATGGCGTGCTGTTCAGCAATACCTACATCGAAATATTGGTCTGGAAATTGCTGTTCAAAATCCAACATTCCTGAGCCTGCACACATGGCAGGTGTTACTGCCATTAAGTCTTTATCGTTTGACGCTTTATCTATAAGCCAGTCACCAAATACTTTACTATAGCTAGGCAAAGAATTGTTGTCTGATGGCGGAGAGACTCCATGAAACTTTTGAGGATCATTCTCAGCAGTCTCAAGACCTTGCCCCTTCTTGGTAATAACGTGTAGTATTCTTGGATGGTTTTGATCCTTAAGGTTTTGCAGTGTCTTGATTAAGGTCGATATATCATGGCCATCAATTGGGCCGAAATAGTTTATGCCTAGCTCCTCAAACAATGTACCGGGAAGAATCATACCCTTTAAGTGTTCTTCTGATCTTTTTGCGAATTCATGCATCAATGGCATCCTTTTGAGGAACCCTAAGGACTTTGATTTCATCGTTGAGTATACTTTTCCTGACATGAGCCTAGTTAGATATTTACTCATAGCGCCCACATTTTTAGAAATACTCATCTCATTATCATTTAGTATGATTAATAGGTCAGCTTCACTATCTCCTGCGTGGTTTAAGGCCTCAAAAGACATGCCTCCAGTCAGAGCTCCGTCGCCAATAATGGCTAAAGATTTGTAACTGTTGTTTTGTATTTTGTTACCCACTGCTATTCCCATAGCGGCACTAATAGAAGTGCTTGAGTGTCCAGCACCGAAAGAGTCGTGTTCACTTTCATTCATGTTTGTGAAGCCAGATAAACCATTCATCTTCCTGAGGGTGTGCATTTTATCTAGTCGACCAGTGATAATTTTATGTGTATAAGCTTGGTGACCTACATCAAATACAAAACTATCATTGGGAGTATCAAAAACGTAGTGCAGTGCAATTGTTAATTCAATAGTACCAAGATTTGGTGCTAGATGCCCTCCAGTTTTTTGCACATTTTCAATTAAAAATTCACGAACCTCTTCAGCCAAATCTTGTAATTTGTCTATTTCTATATTTTTAATATCGGCAGGAGACTTAATCTGGCTAAGCATATACTAATTAAAACCATTTAAACAGTACATTATACTGACTAAGTTCTAGATTAAATTTACATTAATATTGCCATTCAAATATTAATCTATTTAGTAATTGTTATTAATGCCATACAGTAAAATATATACTATTATTTATTAAATATTTAAGTAAACATAAAACTGTAACCATGTTCACCATATGTGCCCTATACAAGTTTGTTCGTCTGGATGATTTTGAACAGATTAGCCCAAGATTGCGTGACATACTGTCATCTTTAGAAGTCAAAGGGACAATTTTATTGGCCATGGAGGGGATAAATGGAACAATTTCAGGCACCCAAAGCTCTATTGATAGTGTTTTGAAATATCTTAGAATGGATGAAAGGTTATCTAACTTAGAGTGTAAATTGTCTTACAGTGAAAGATCTCCATTCAAAAGATTAAAAGTAAAACTCAAAAAAGAAATTGTGACCATGGGAGTTTCAAATATAGACCCATTGTCTTCAGTAGGCACATACATTGCACCAAAAGATTGGAACGATTTAATAAGCGATCCAGAATTAGTCCTTATTGATACAAGAAATAATTACGAATATGAGATAGGCAGTTTCAAGGGGGCAATTAACCCTAGTACAGAAACTTTTAGAGAGTTTCCGTCCTACACAAAAAATAATTTAGAGCGTTATCGAGGTAAAAAAATAGCCATGTTTTGTACAGGAGGTATTCGCTGCGAGAAGTCAACCGCTTATTTGAAGTCTCAGGGCTTTGATGAGGTGTACCATCTGCAAGGTGGAATATTAAAGTATTTAGAGGAGATGGATGAGAGCGAAAGCCTATGGCAAGGCGAGTGCTTCGTTTTTGATGACAGGGTGGCAGTAAAGCATAAACTAGAGCAAGGAAAATACGACCAATGTCATGCCTGTAGATACCCAATCACTGATGAAGAAAAGGAGCATCCGAATTATGAGAAGGGCGTGTCATGCCCTCGTTGCTACGGATCTCGTAGCGTCCCACAGTTATCAAGATACAGAGAAAGAGAGAGACAAGTTCAGCTTGCAAAGTCTAGAGGTGAAGAGCATATAGGGGATGTTGCAAGTCAAATTATCGCAAAAAAGATAAAAAAAATATCTTAATATAGTTAACTAGCATGTATTTTAGGAATGATATTGACAAGCTAAAGCGAGACCTAAGTGTTAGTGCTAATCTATTAGGGCACGAATTAATTTTTAAAACTAGGTGGGGGTTGTTTAGTCCACGTGCAATTGATGACGGTACTCAACTGTTTATGAAGTATTTGGACATAAAGGCAACTGACAAGTGTCTTGATCTTGGTTGTGGATATGGTCCTATAGGGCTTGCAGTTGCTAAATCATGCCCTCAAGGAGAGGTCCACATGGTTGACAAAGACTTTGTTGCCATTGAGATGGCAAACATCAATTCACAAATAAACAATATAGATAATGCCTATATTTATTTGTCTGATGCATTTATAAACATTGAAAAAACAGAACACTTTGACCAAATACTATCTAACATACCAGCCAAAGTTGGCAGGGAACAGCTAAGTATAATACTTTATGACGCCTACGATGCCCTCAGGCCGGGAGGCAAAATTACCTTTGTCACAATTAATGGTTTGCGTGACTTCATAAAAAATAATTTTAAATCTGTTTTTGGAAATTATAAGAAACTGAAGCAGGGTCAAAAATATACTATTTCACAAGCCATCAAGGGGCAGTAAGATTGCAACTTGAAAATTTAACGAGTAAAATACTCGGGTATTTGGTAACAGATTAATTGGAGTAACAGTAATGGATGTATTGGAAAGAATTCAACAGCAAGTAGACAGCGCGCCTATAGTTTTATATATGAAAGGTACGCCACAATTTCCGCAGTGTGGTTTTTCTGCTAGAGCAGCACAAACACTGACCTCAACCGGGGTAGAGTTTGCCTATGTAAACATTTTTGAAGACCAAGAGGTGTTTCAAAACCTTCCTACTTTCGCAGACTGGCCAACATTTCCACAGGTCTACTTCAATTCTGAGCTAGTTGGGGGTGGAGATATCATTATAGAGATGGCAGAAATTGGTAGCCTTAAAGGGGCTATGGAGGAGGCTGTAGAGAAGTTCGATAACAAATAAAGTATTTGTTAGTTATAAGTTGTGAAGTCTGTACCCATTCTCTTTTAACCAGGATTTACTTTCCTTGTAGTTCGGTAATATGTTATCAACTAAAGACCAAAATTTTTTCGAGTGACTTTTGTTAATTGTATGACAAAGCTCGTGCACAATAACATAATCAATGACATGTATTGGCGCCATAATTAATAGATAGTTTAGGTTAATGTTGTCCGCACTAGAGCACGATCCCCAAACAGTTTTTTGCGCCTTTATTCTGACTTTGTTGTATTGAAATTGATATTTTTTTGCGTAATAAGATAGCCTAGGAATTGCTATTTTATTGAACTCTTCCATGTACCATCTTAAAAAAGATTTTTTGCCGTCGTCGCTACTCAAAACAAACTTATTACCGTCAAATAACAAATCTTTTTCTTGATTACCAAAAACCAACGGGTACATGTTTCCCAAAAATAAAAATTTTTCATTTTCAATGTATTCAGGTAAATGTGTTGCTTTAGATTGAGCCGATTTAATTTTATTTATTATCCAGTCAGATTTACTTTCAATGTACTTTTCAATTTTTGATACACTCAAGTTTTGTGGGCTACGAACGATTAAATTAGCGTATATGTCAATATGTAGGGCTAAAGTTTTCCTATTAGATCGAACTAGTTTATAGTTTATTTTCTTGTTATTATCCAATCCAAGACCTTGCATTATCAAACATCCTCATCCACGGACTTCTATCCTTCCAATCCTCTGGGTGCCACGAGTTTTGTACAGTCCTAAATACTCTTTCAGGGTGTGGCATCATTATAGTCACCTGTCCAGAGTCATTACAAAGCCCTGCGATGGCGCCTTCTGAACCATTAGGGTTATGAGGGTATTGCTGTGTTGGTTTGCCCAAATGGTCAACATATTTAAGGGATAGATTGTCAGTGCGATACTTACCACTAAAGGTAGCCCTCCCCTCGCCATGAGCGATTGCAATAGGAATGATTGACCCTTCCATACCACTTAAGAATATTGAACTAGATTTTTGTACTTCTACTGATGAGAATCGTGCCTCAAACTGTTCAGAAGTGTTACGCTCAAAGTTAGGCCAATGCTCTGTACCAGGTATTAAGTCTGTCAAGTTAGACATCATCTGACATCCATTACAAATCCCTAATGCAAAGCTATCAGAGCGGTCAAAGAATGCGCTAAAGTTTTCCTTTGCTCTAGTGTTATAAAGAATGGAGTTTGCCCAACCCCTGCCGGCCCCTAGCACGTCACCATACGAAAAACCACCACACGCGACCAAACCTTTGAACTGTTGTAAGGATATACGGCCTTCTAGTATGTCGCTCATATGTACGTCAACTGCTTCAAATTGAGCAAGAGAGAATGCCGCAGCCATCTCAATATGACCGTTTATACCTTGCTCTCTCAGTATAGCTATTTTGGGTTTTTTTGCACTATTTATATATGGATAAGAGGTAACCTCATTGATGTCAAATGATAGAGAAGCTTTTAACCCGTTAGTGTTTTCAGTTACCGCATTAAACTCTTGCTTAGCGCACTCAGGGTTATCCCTTATCTTGGCTATTTCAAACGAGGTTGATGACCATAATGACTGTAAATTTGACCTTGAATCATTGAAAATTAATTCATCACCAGACATAATTCTAATTTCATCAGTATCGTTTATAACCCCAATTACTCGAGTACATTCTATTAGCCCAGCAACTTCAAGCATATTAATTACATCTTCCTTGTTCTTGTCGTAGACCTGAACAACACAACCTAGCTCTTCATTGAAGAGTTCTTCTATTGAGTTTTTTTCAGTTCTAATTGTGATTCCGCAGTGAGTTGCAAAGGCCATCTCTAGTAAGGTCACTATTACCCCACCATCACTCCTGTCGTGATACGCGCTGATAAGATTATTTTTGTTTAGTTGGTTTATTACTTTAAAGAAGCTCTTAAAAGTTTCACTATTGTCTAGGTTGGGTGCAATATCTCCTAATTGGTTGAATACCTGGCCAAGGCATGACCCTCCCATTCTGTTCTTGCCAAAACCAAGGTCAATTAACAGTAACTCTGAGCTACTGTCCGTTTTAAGTAGCGGGGTTTTGTGTATTCTTACATCGGGCAGTTTAGAGAATGCACTAATTATTAGAGACAGAGGGGCGGTTACTGATTTCTCTTCACCATTATCGCACCATGAGCTCTTCATTGACATTGAATCCTTTCCTACAGGAATAGTTAGGCCTAGTTCTGGGCAAAGTTCCATCCCTACAGCCTCTACAGCCTCAAACAGTCGAGCATCCTCTCCAGGATGGCCGCTAGCTGACATCCAGTTTGCAGAAAGGTTTATGTGCCTTATGTCTTCTATATATGCTGCCATCATGTTGGTTAAGGATTCACCTATACTCATTCTTGCAGCAGATTTAGGGTCACACAGTGACAGTGGGGTTTTTTCTCCTATAGACATGACCTCGCCATGATAACCCTTATAGTCAGCTAATGAGATAGCACAGTCAGACACAGGAACTTGCCAGGGCCCAACAAACTGGTCCCTAGCAACCATACCAGTAACTGACCTGTCTGCAATTGTGATTAAAAAGCTCTTGCTTGCGACAGTAGGGAGCAATAGTATTCTATTAATGGCGTCATTTAATTCAATTCCAGAATAGTTCAGTGGTTTCAGTTTTTGTTGCTTTGATGTTACATCTTTAATTGTTTTTGGCGGATTTCCAAAGAGTATGCTCATTGGCATATTTATAGGTTCATTTCTTAATAGTTCATCTTTTAAAACAAGTGACTTCCTTTTAGTAGCTTTACCTAGTACGGCAAAAGGGGCACGTTCACGCTTACATATTTCAGAGAACAGGTCTAGGTTTGTTTCTTCTATAGCTAGTACGTATCTCTCCTGAGACTCGTTACACCATATCTCTAGTGGAGACATCTGTTTATCGTCGCTTGGTATATTTCTTAGCTCGAATTCACCCCCCATACCTGAATCATTGACTAGCTCTGGTAAGCCGTTTGATAAGCCTCCTGCACCTATATCGTGAATAGAGACTATGGGGTTGTCCTTTCCCATATTTATGCAACTATCTATAACCTCCTGAGCGCGTCTTTGCATTTCAGGGTTTGCACGCTGTACTGATGCAAAATCTAGGTCCTCTGTTTGGTCACCACTACCTACAGACGAGGCTGCGCCACCCCCAAGTCCTATCAGCATTGCAGGACCACCAAGCACAATCAATAAGCTGCCATCAGGTATGGTTCCCTTTTCGATATGTTTTTCTTGTATATGGCCCAGTCCACCTGCTAGCATAATTGGCTTGTGATAGCCACGCACCTCCCCTTCATCTGTCAGTTGTTCGTAGGTTCTAAAGTATCCCAATGTATTAGGTCTGCCGAACTCATTATTGAATGCTGCAGCTCCAATTGGACCATCAATAATGATGCCTAATGGCGAAGTTATTTGTTCTGGCTTCCCATATCTAACTTCCCATGGCTGAGCCTTGTTAGGAATATTTAAATTGGAAACCGAAAATCCACATAACCCAACTTTAGGTTTTGAACCTTTTCCTGTGGCCCCTTCGTCACGTATCTCCCCGCCTGATCCAGTTGCTGCGCCCGGGTGTGGAGCTATAGCTGTAGGGTGGTTGTGTGTTTCAACCTTTATAAGGATTGCTTTGTGCTCTTCAGATGACTGGTATACACCTTTAGTGTTGGCATAAAAGCGGTCACATGTGTATCCCTCCATTACTGCAGAGTTGTCACTATAAACAGATAATAACCCTTCAGGGCTCTTGTTATATGAGTTTCTAATCATAGAAAACAAGCTTAAACCTTTCTTAATACCATCGATTGTCCAGTCAGCATTAAATATTTTATGCCTACAGTGCTCTGAATTAGCCTGAGCAAACATCATTAGTTCGATATCATTAGGGTTACGATTCAGTTTATTAAAGTTATCAACTAAGTACTCTATTTCCCCTTTGTTAAGTGCAAGACCTAATTCTGTATTGGCCTTTTCAATAGCAACCATGCCATTACTTAGAACGTCTATTACATTTACTGGTCTGGGCTCAAATTCATCAAAAAGTGTATGAGCATCTTCGATTGACTTTAGTTCAGTTTCTGTCATCTTGTCCATAACAGTCGACAGAACCTGGTCTCTATTGTTAACGCCAATGTTGTCATTAAAGTGGTAAATTATTGCTCTCTCAATTCGAACAATATTTGGTATAGAGCATAGATGAACAATGTCAGTTGCTTTCGAAGACCAAGGAGATATAGTTCCCATCCTTGGAGTAATTATTATTGATGAATTCGTACTACCAGTGCACACAAGAGGGGAATAGGAAAGTAGGTTATTTAAATGTGAAATGTCTTTATTAGATAATGCTTCAGATAGGTCTGCAAAGTGGATAAACTCGGTCTCCAGGATTTCAAGATCAGTCTGTATAGTTGATAATTTGTCTTGAAGTGCTTGAGTTTTGAAATCACTTAGCGCTTTAATTCCCCTGTGGGTGTGAATCATAATTGCCCCATAACCTCGTCTGAAATATCGGCATTGTGATATACCTCTTGGGCATCATCTAGGTCCTCTAGTCGGTCGATCAACTTCATAAACTTTTCAGCGTCTCCTAAGTTTAGTTCAACCCTGCTTGCTGGTTCCATTGTGATTTCTGCATGAGAAGGGCTGAGTCCAGATTCAATAAGGGCATCTTTAACAGTAAAAAAATCTTCTGGACTGGTTACAACGTCAATTGAGTTGTCATCATTGGTCACAATATCGTCAGCGCCAGATTCTAGTGCTATCTCCATTAGCTGTTCTTCATCACCAGACTCGAAACTTATAAAGCCTTGCTTCGTGAATAAGTAAGAAACAGAACCATCGGTACCAAGGTTGCCTCCATGCTTTGAGAAGGCGTGCCTAACGTCTGCTACAGTTCGATTTCTATTATCGGTCAAACAGTCAACCATAATTGCTGTTCCCCCAAGACCATACCCTTCGTATCTTACTTCTTCGTAATTATCTCCGTCAATGTCTCCTGATCCACGCTTAATAGCATTGTCAATGGTATCTCGTTTCATGTTGGCTGCCAGGGCTTTATCAATTACAGCACGAAGTGATGGGTTGTTTTCAAGTACCGCTCCACCTGCTCTTGCGGCTATAAATATTTCTTTTATTATTTTGGTAAAAATTTTACCGCGCTTAGCATCCTGAGCCCCTTTACGGTGTTGAATGTTATGCCATTTACTGTGTCCAGCCATCGCTATCCTCTCTGTCTATTTTATTGCTATGCAATTTTATGCTGTGAAGTCTAGTAGTTTTTGTATAGATTGTTTTGCTTTGTTTGAAGTCTTTGTGTCTATAAATATTTCGTTATCACCGTTCCTTAGTACTGATAGGCACTTATCTAAGCTGTTCATTGCCATCCACTCACAGTGTGCACACGATTCACAGTCAGCACTCTCTCCCATTGTGGGTGCTTCAATCAATTTTTTATCTGGAGCAGCTTCTCTCATTTTGTGAAAAATTCCATTATCGGTTGCCACAATAATTGTTTTCTCTTTTCTTCTACTTGCCTCTTTTATTAGTGCTGTTGTTGAGCCAACAAAGTCGGCCAATGATATTACTTCTTTAGGAGATTCAGGGTGCACAAGTATTGCGGAATCAGGGTTAAGACTTTTTAGCGTCTCTAATGCATCAGCTTTAAATTTTTCGTGGACTACACATGATCCATCCCACAAAATCATATCGGCACTTGACTGTTCCTGTACGTAATTACCAAGGTGCTTATCTGGAGCCCAAAGTATTTTTTCACCAGACTCGTGTAAATGATTGATAACGCTGACAGCGCTGCCTGATGTTACCATCCAATCAGCACGAGCTTTAACTTGTGCAGAAGTGTTTGCATATACAACAACCTTCCTGTCTGAATGTTTATCACAAAAATCAGAGAATTCATCTGCATTGCAGCCCTCATCAAGAGAACATGTAGCGTTCATATCTAATACATGAATATTTTTTTCTGGGGACAGTATCTTCGCAGTTTCACCCATAAACTTAACCCCAGCCACTATTATAGTTTTGGCGTCTGAGTTGTGACCAAAGCGAGCCATCTCAAGGGAGTCAGAAACAATGCCACCAGTTTCATCTGCGAGAGACTGTAAATCTGAGCTTACATAGTAATGAGCAACCAAAACAGCGTCCTTTGCCTTCAGCTCAGCTTTGATTTGCTCTCTTAGGGACATATTATTATTTGATTGTTTTGATGTTTAGTTCTCTTAGTATTTTTTTGGGAACCTCTGCCGGGGCATCAGTCAACATACATGCAGCCGTTTGAGTTTTAGGGAATGCTATAACATCCCTTATTGATTCACTTCCAGTCATTATCATTACGATCCTATCGAGTCCAAACGCTATTCCACCATGAGGGGGACATCCGTACTCAAGAGCATTCAGCAAGAAACCAAATTTTTCTTGTGCATCTTCTTCGTTTATTCCTAAGATTTTTAATACAGTTTGCTGCATTTCAGTTTGATGTATGCGTATAGATCCACCACCAATTTCAGAGCCATTTATTACAAGGTCATATGCCTTCGATAGAGCCGCTTCAGGGTTATTTATTAGTTCTTCAGAGCTAACACTTGGCGCTGTAAAAGGGTGATGTACTGCACTTAAAGAGCCATCAGAGTTAGTATCAAACATAGGGAAATCTACAACCCATATAGGCTCCCAATCAGAACTATATATTTTCAAATCGTTAGCTATTTTTTCTCTAAGATTGCCTAAAGACTCATTAACAATTTTTGTTTTATCTGCACCAAAGAATATTATGTCGCCAGTAACAGCCTCAGTATTACTGATAATCTGAGATATTACTTCATCTCCCAAGAATTTTAATATTGGAGAAGACGGGCCATCCTCATTAAGTTTTATGTATGCCAACCCCTTGGCTCCATAAATTCCAACATACTTAGTGTATTTGTCTATATTTTTTCTACTTATCGATGCTCCGCCAGGTATCTTAAGTGCAGCCACTCTGCTAGCATTGTCGTTAGCTGGTCCAGAGAAAACTTTGAAATCAACACCCTTCATTATCTCATCCATGTCAACCATTTTCATAGGTATGCGCATATCAGGACGATCAACGCCATACAGATTCATTGCCTCTTGGTAGCTAATTACTGGGTACTTAGAAGGCAAATCAACATCGATAACAGACTTAAACATTTCCCTTGTCATCTCCTCCATCATAGACATAATCTCGTCCTCACTCATAAATGAAGTCTCAACATCAAGCTGAGTAAATTCAGGCTGTCTGTCAGCTCTAAGGTCTTCATCTCTAAAGCACTTAACTATCTGATAATAGCGCTCGAAACCAGACATCATTAGTAACTGTTTAAACAACTGAGGTGACTGTGGTAGTGCAAAAAATTCACCTGGATGCGTTCTGGAAGGAACCAAATAATCTCTCGCACCTTCAGGCGTAGCTTTTGTTAGAAATGGAGTTTCTATATCTAAAAAATCATTTCTATCCATAAAGTCACGCATAAAGTGTGTAACTTTAGATCGCAACCTTAATTTAGATTGCATTTCTTCTCGTCTAAGGTCTAAGTAACGATATTTAAGCCTAACTTCTTCTGACGTGTCTATTGAGTCGATTTGAAATGGTATGGGTTTTGAGTTGTTGAGAATTTCAATATTTGTAGCGACAACTTCAATTTGGCCTGATGAAATTTTTTCATTCGTCATACCTTCAGATCTAGCGATTACTTGACCAGTAACTCTAAGAACAAATTCAGATCTAACACCCTCTGCGATGCTAAAAGTTTCTTGTTGTTCTGGGTTTATGATAATCTGAGCTATACCTTGCTTGTCCCTGAGGTCTAGAAAAATAACACCACCGTGGTCTCGTCTACGGTTAACCCATCCACATAGATCAACAGTTTGGTCAATGTATTCTTTATTTAATTCGCCACAGTAATGTGTTCTCATAATTTTCCTTAAGCAGCCTAAGCTGTATATTATTTGTTAATCCGGCGCAACAACTCCGGTAGAAATAATCAGTTTGAATGCTTCATCAACACTCATATCCAAGTCTATTACATCTTTTTTTGGCATCATAATGAAGAATCCAGAGGTTGGGTTTGGCGTTGTAGGGACATAAATGTTTACTATGTCTTCACCAATATTTTTTTCTACTTCGCCATGATAACTGCCAGCTTGAAAGGCTATTGTCCACATTCCTTTTCTAGGGTATTGGACAAGCACAGCCTTCTTAAAGCTATCACCGGAGGCGCTAAGTACTGTATCTGAAAGCTTCTTTATTGACTTATAAATACCTCTGAAACCAGGTATTTTATTGAGCAACTTGTCCCATAATTTTATAGCCTTCCTGCCGATAAAATTGTTTACTAATGCCCCAGTTATAATAATTATAAGCAAAACTATAACGATGCCTGAGCCTGGTATGGTTTTGTCTAGATTAAATATAGTTTCCGGTAAATATTGTGGTGGAATTATATTGTTAACCAACTCTAAGAAGAATTTTATAACAACTATACTTAGCCCTAATGGGATCCAAAAAAGTAGGCCAGATATGAAATAGTTTCTTAATTTTTTCAACTGTATTCAATAAAATAACTAAAAAACGTTATTTTAGCATAATGAGTAATATATTGACGTATTCAGATTGCAATTTTCGTGCCATTGAAGAGAAGAATTAATCTGTTAGTTTTGGAGTTATAAGATAGACTCTTCTTCTCTTAAAGTTAAGATTTCATAGCCCTCATCAGTTACTAGTATTGTGTGTTCCCACTGTGCAGATAGCGACCTATCTTTAGTAGTTACAGTCCAACCATCGACTTTTGATGTTGCAACCTGATAATCACCCAGGTTGATCATGGGCTCAATAGTGAAAGTCATGCCTTCCTCCAGTATTGGACTATTATCAACTTTACCATCATCGTAATGAATCACCTGAGGTGCTGCATGAAAGTCGAGCCCAATACCGTGACCGCAGTAATCACGAACTACTGAGCAGTTATTTTTTTCAGCATGAGTGCCTATGGCTCTTCCAATCTTGCCTAGACGAATACCTGGTTTGACTTGTTCAATACCAATATACATACACTCTTGAGCTACCCTGCATATTCTCTGAGATTTGACACTTGACTTACCAACAATAAACATTTTAGATGTATCGCCATGGTAACCATCCTTTATTACTGTTATATCAATATTTATGATGTCGCCTTTTTTAAGTAATTTGTCACTAGGAATTCCATGGCAGACAACATTATTAATACTCGTGCAAATAGATTTTGGGAAGCCGTGATAGTTTAATGGAGCCGGTATACATTTAAGCTCGTTTACTATGTATTCATGACACAATTTGTCAAGCTCATCGGTACTAATTCCAGCCCTAACGTGTGGACCAATCATATCTAAAACGTCTGCTGCAAGCTTTCCAGATGTACGCATTTTATCTATTTCATCTGGGGTTTTGATTGAGATAGACATATAAAATTAATAGTCTATTATGATCTATTCATTGCACGCTTTTCTAAAGCTGATATACGATCCTCTAGCGGAGGGTGTGACGACCATAAATGCATTAAACCAGACTTAGGTTTTTCCCCAATTCCGAAAGCTGCTAACTGCTCTGGTAGTGCTTCAGGCTCCCTCTGTGATAGGCGTTTAAGAGCATCTATCATGTTCTGATGTCCTGCTAAGTCAGCTCCGCCAGTGTCGGCAACAAACTCACGTTTTCTAGAAAAATACATAACAATTGTTGCAGCAAGAATTGACAATATTATTTGAGAGAATATTGTTGTAATGTAGTAACCAATACCATATCCACGTTGATTTTTCAATATAACACGATCTACTATATGACCAATTATGCGAGACAAGAACACTACAAAAGTATTAACCACTCCCTGAATCAATGTCAATGTAACCATATCACCATTAGCGACATGGCTCATCTCATGACCAACTACAGCTTCAGCTTCACCCTTTGTCATCGACTCTAGTAGACCACTTGAAACAGCTACAAGGGCACTATTTTTACTCATCCCTGTGGCAAATGCATTCATTTGCGGTGATGGGAAAATTGCCACCTCTGGCATTTTAATACCAACAATTTTGGCTTGCTTTTCAACGGTTTCTATAAGCCACTTTTCTGAACTGTTGCTTGGACTGGAGATAACAACTGCACCAGTCATACGTTTAGCCATCCATTTAGATATGGCAAGCGAAATGAAGGAACCACCAAACCCAATAACTCCAGAAAATATTACCAATGCTTGAACATTTAGGTCAGACCCGTTCTGTGCTAACAAGCTATCAACGCCTAGTATGCTTAGTGTTATGCTGAGAACAAACATAATTGCAATATTTGTTAATAGAAATAGAAATATTCGTTTCATTGTCACCTTTTTAAAAATAAAATTATGAAATATATATATGGATATTATCATACTTATTCAAGTAACAATCACTACATTTATATGTATAAATTAGAATACATATATTTATTGTATACTTTGTTTTGTTGTATCACTAAAGGAGAATTATATTATGACACCAACCCCGCATATAGAATCTGATGTAGGTGACTTTGCTAGCACTGTCTTGATGCCAGGTGACCCTTTGAGAGCTAAATATATCGCCGATAATTTTTTAGATGATGTAAAAACCATTAATAAAGTTCGCGGCATGCTTGCTTTTACTGGTACATACAAAGGCCGAAAAGTTTCTGTTATGGGTAGCGGTATGGGGATGCCGAGTATGGGAATTTATTCATTTGAACTTTTCAAATTTTATAATGTAGAAAAAATAATTAGAGTTGGCTCTTGTGGTGCCTATACAGAAGACCTGAATCTTTATGATGTAGTAATAGTTGACCAGGCATGGAGTGAGTCTAGTTTTGCTAAAACTTTGGGGGTCTCCATGGATGATAGATTATTTGCATCAAAAGATTTGGTGAAAAAATTAGAAAATTCCGCAACAAGGCTTGGTATCGACTTTGTAAAAGCCTGTACCCATTCCAGTGATGTTTTTTATCGTCAAAATTTTGACGATTTTATGAGAATACGTGATGATAATGGCTGTTCAGTGGTTGAGATGGAGGCTTTCTCGCTGTATGCAAATGCTATAGCTACAGGGAAGCAGGCGGCCTGTATCGTCACAGTGTCTGATTCATTAGTAACGCACGAATTGACTTCATCAGATGAGCGCCAAAATGCTTTTACTAACATGATGAAAATAGCACTAGAAGTGGCTGACTAATCTATCCACCTTATATTTACAGTAACTTGTATATTGGTAATATTAATTACAGGTAGTGAAAGCTTATATCTGTAGTTATTTCAGAACTAAGACTATTAATTACTGGACAAGTGTTTGCTGTTAACTCTAGAAGCTTGCATTCCTTTTCGCTATACTTTTTTGGAAAATGAATATTAATTCTAATTGCACTTATCCTTCTAGGGTTAGCAGACATTTCTTTTTTAACTATCGCCTCAGTGCCATCAATATCTATAGAGTGCTGACTAGCTTTAATACCCATAACAGTTATCATGCAGCTTGCTAGTGATGTAGCTACAAGGTCTGTAGGCGAGAATGCAGCCCCTTTACCATTATTATCAGTCGGCGCGTCTGTATGCATGGTTTGGCCGGATTTTAAATGAGTTAATTCAGTTCTAAGGTTGCCCAAGTATTCAACTTTTGAAGTGGCAGACATAATATAATTCTCCAAGGATTGATCAATTTATAGGTATAAGATACACTGTATACCAATAATTGTGAGCCACATTACTTACATTAATAAATTTAGTTGTACAATAATAAATACTAACTAACCTATATATTGAGCTAAATGAATACAGGCGATATGAAAGACTATGTTGACACTATACAGCACCCTATACATACTAAAAGGTATAGAGATACTTGCAAGAATAGATTAGATTTGGATGGAGTTTTGGTATTAAAAAACTTTCTTAATTCAGACTCTATTGACACTATATTGAATGAGGCAAAAAGACAAGAACACCTTGCATACTATTGTGCAAACTATCACAATGTATTTTTAAAGCCTCTTAACGAGTCGCTGCCATTAGAGCACCCTCGCAACAAGAATATTGTGTCATCTAAGGGTTGCATAGCAGATGACCAAGTGTCAGAAGACTCCCCATTAAGGTTGCTATATGAATCAGAAGATTTTCAAGATTTTCTGTGCGCCGTTTTGGGTGAACAATCTTTGTATAGATATGATGACAATCTGTCATCAATCAACATTCATTACGCTAGTAGCGGGCAAGAATTGGGTTGGCACTTTGACAACTCATCATTCGCTGTAACGTTATTGATACAAAGCCCTACAGAGGGGGGCGTGTTTGAATATATTAGGGACTTTAGGTATGCAAACAATAAAGAAAATTATGACGGCATCGATAGCTTAATCAGAGGAGCTTTAAAGCCTAACGTACTCCCTGTTACACCAGGATCTTTGGTCTTGTTTAGGGGTAAAGAGGCCATACATAGAGTTACACCTGTTGCGGGTGACAGGGTCAGAGTTATGTCGGTTTTGGCTTACAATTCTAAGCCTGGAGTATCACTATCTGAATCTGCAAGAGTGACATTTTATGGCAGGCTGGGCTAGTATCCATTTATTTTTTTTAAATAATCACACGCATTTCTCACTTTAAATTACTTTATAATCTATTTATTTTTTATAGTAAAGGGGTAATTAAATGAAATTCAAGCTTTTAGGCGTATTATTTGCAGTATTCATGTTGGCTAGCTGTTCAGCTGAAAACGTTCTTACAGATATTCCAGGAACGATCGATAACTTAATAACCAGTATTTCTTCGTAAGCCAACTTATAGCAGCGCTGCCCGACAATTAATTGTCGGGCAGTTTATAAAGTTTGTCTTTCCAATAGGTTGGTTTTCAACTAAAGAATCGCTATTTCTTTTCACTGTATGCTTATATTATTCATGCAGTTTTTTCTTTTCTTATTTTTAGGGCAGGCCTCAATCGCTCTTGAGTTTCCGGTAGCTATTTAAAGTTCTCACTATTAATGTTTGCTTTCTTTCTTAATATATACACGGTATACAACATCTGTCTTTCTTGTCACTTTCTGAATATAAGCTATAGCCATCTCCAAGTAAAGTGCCCGTAAAAGGGCACGGAATCGGACTTATTTATGTCTTATTTAGTTGAGAAACCTCTGCAGAGTACATAGGAAGTGGGGCGAGAAACGGGGCTCGAACCCGCGACAACCGGAATCACAATCCGGGGCTCTACCAACTGTTCACTTCGTTCACATCCTTGTTCACTGCGTGAAAAGGATGAGCTGACAGCATTATTAGCTAATATGCACGACTCTTAGTCAGACTCTATTGTATCAAATAAAGTACACATAGAGGATGTCTAGTGTACATAAACTGTACACAAAGTACATAATTAATAGCTATTTGGGAGGGGGCAGGGCACCCCTTTTGAATAACTACTTAATCGGAGAAACTGGGTTAGAGGTGAAACTTAGTAAATTTGATTAGTTATCAACATAGTCACAAGCATAATCTAATAACAAGTAACTGTACCTGTTAATACTGATGTTGTACAAATTGGGGCATAGGTTGATTGTTGAGTAACCCAAATACTACTACTTG
>LWDU01040408.1_pt1 | contig 51100 bp, 40 predicted proteins | sample 727161 | NCBI WGS metagenome assembly LWDU01 (sample SAMN04566230, study PRJNA314399) | hydrothermal vent metagenome | isolation source: deep sea hydrothermal plume seawater | place: Mexico: Gulf of California, Guaymas Basin | collected 2004-07-11
GGCACGCTCAAACGAGGCTTGCGAAGCTTGATGGGTAGCTGAAGACAAACGGCGAACTGGAGTGGACGATCGTGATCCAGACAGTCTGGCTGTTGGACGGAACACCCTCGAAGAATGCTCAGAGGGCGGATCCACAAATTCAATACGGAGTTTCTAGCATTTCCAACATCATCTTTCGCAATCGTGGAACTGCGAGGTGAGCTCCAAATGACGACAAGTGATTGTCGTCTATATACGTGACAGATTTACCATCTAACACCAGTATCCCTGACGGGGAAACAAAAAGATCATGGGTGGCAACGAACTGCACATGATTGTAGTTCTCAGCCAATAATCTGACTCGGCGTCTCCCTCCTTCGTCGGAATTCTCGTCTCGTATTGACAGGAACTGTTTTGCATTATCTTCGGGAAATACTCCCTGAGATGCGAGCCACTGCATTGCGTTTCGGTCCGTACAGGGCAGCCACGGAGGATCTTCTATCAACAAGACCTTCGAACCGTAGGCACCGGCAAATTCCAACAACCCCATTGCGTCGGAGTCACGGTTCCGCCTCCAAGCATTCCCGACAATAATCAATTTCGGTTTCCAACGAATTATGTCCTTGTATATCGAAGACTTGTTTCGTTCCAGCGCATTTATGAAATACTCCTGACCGCATTGGGCAAAAAAGGCAGTCGGTATATCGTATTCTCTCGAAATTGTCGCGATTGCGTCACTCCACATCGCACCGTGAGAATCGCCTAAAACGATAACTTCGGGAACGACGGACTTGTTGCCAATGCGAATCCCGCCTCGGCTCATGGCATCAGGCGAGTAACCTGGGTTTTCGATGACGACGTTCGACCAAATCGGGCCTTTCGGCTTGGTCCATTCTGGATGGCTACAGTAAGGAACCCAGCGGGCTTCGCTGAATTGTGAAATGTCGTAACCTCTCGGGAACCACGCCATTCTAAAAGCTGCAAGCCCAACAACCAAAGTGCCAAGCAGAATTAACGGCACGATTCCCTTCTTTTTTCGCGTAGGTTTTTCGACTAGGTGGAACGTTATGAAGGCGAGGACATAAGTTGCAACTATTGTAATTAATTTGTCAGTGAACCCTGGCCAAGAATAGCCAAGTGGTTCGGCCAAAACCAGAACAGGCCAGTGCCAAAGATAGAGCGAGTAAGAGAGTTTTCCGAGGTGGACAAAGACGCCCGAAGATAAGAGTCTGTTACTAGGTCCCGATTGCCCGAAAGCGATAACTAACGCCGTCCCAGTGACGGCAACGGTCATGCCACTACCCAGTTTCGGAAAGAACACGAACGAACAAATCAACATAAAGACCCCCAACACTCCAAGAGAGGCTCGACCGTCGCCACCAGTATCTGTTTCATGCTTGGCGTTGAAAGTTAACGCAAGTAGGCAGCCTGTGCCGAGTTCCCATATGCGAGTTGGCAGAAGGTAAAAAGTTGCGGTGGGGTAAGTCTGCGAGCCCCAAAGAAATAGTGCGAGGCTCACAGCTACTGCGGACAGAATGCTCGCATGCAACCACCGTGAACGGAATCGAGACATAAGCCACATTGCAATGGGGAAAAACAAATAGAATTGCTCTTCAACGGAAAGTGACCACGCATGGAGAAAAGGCGATGCCTCTGCGTTCCAGCCCCAGTAGTCTCCGGTGTTTTGCCAAAGGTACATGTTCGCAACGGAAAGCAGCGAAGCCAGGGCTTGCTCTCCAATCGCTTGTTGATCGGGCCGAAAGACGAAGGCGTACGTCATTGCAAGCGTGATGGCAGTCATCAAGACCATTGCCGGCAGGATTCTTCGAACTCGACGGGCCCAAAAATCTCGGAATGAAAAGGTGCCGCAGTCGAGTTCTTTCTTGATGATTGAAGTGATTAAGAAGCCTGAGATGACAAAGAAGACGTCTACGCCAATGTAGCCTCCCGGTATCCAATCCGATCCCACGTGGAATAGTATCACGGGGATCACGGCCAACGCTCGCAAGCCGTCAATCTCCGGTCGATAACCAATCCCTGTCATGTCCTGAGGTTCCTCTCACTCGACGGTCATCACACGACTTTTAACATAGAAGAGTGCTATCCTCGGAGCCCGACCCAGATAAGCAGCTTGTTGGATTGTGCCTGGTTCCCGAGACTGGCGTTACACACCTGCGGGTCAACCGAATTGAAGCACGTCAAGCCGCAACCACAAGCTATGAACTATTCATGATAATCGAGCCGTGTGTCCGTTAAAACGTTGTTGTTCTGCTGTAGCCCCACTGGACTCCTGAAATTGTTGAAAACCGTCTTGGGACAACGGCTACGTCGAGTCATTTAATGGCAAGCTACCTGACGAGCTCTTGAACCGAGAATTGTTCTTGAGCATGGAAGAAGCACGCTGGGTGATTGACCGCTGGCAGTTGGATTACAACCATCGCCGCATCCACAGTGCATTGGACTATCAAACCCCCGCCGCCTATGCGGCCGACTGTGTTCCTCCGGCTTCGGCTACGCCTCAGCCTCCGAAATACAGTCGAATTACTTTACCCCGATTCTCTCACTCGTACTGGATCAAAGTCTGGGGGGTCTGCGGATTTGGCCAGAACCATTCATTGTGCAACAGTATTTGCTTCGCGACCGGAGACCGCTGCGAAATCGGGAGCGTCAAAAAAGGCCAGAGTCAACGATTCCGTCGGATTTACTTGACCACCGCGCAGCACCTGCTAGTACCAGGCCTGCTCCCTGCACGTGCCCCCGCTCGCGTTTGAGTCGCCCGGTTGCGCGGGTGCTAGAAAAGTGGTGACAAGTCACCGAACTCCAAACTCTGGGTTCTCCGGCTCGTGGTAGCTTTCCTTTGAATCGTCTAATCAGATGAAGGTTCAATGGTTGTTTCAAATTGACCCGGCAGCGCCACTTCCAGTAGTTCCAGATCCGCGCTGCAGTCACTGTAACGAGTTGCCATCTTGGGCGGAATGACAAACGCGTCGCCAGGAGAGAGCTCGACCGCCGGTTGGCCCGCGCCGCGTAGTGTCATCGAGCCTTCCATAACGAATGTGAAAAGGATATCACCGCCGTGGCTGGTGGTAGGAGGAATTCCCGATTCGAACTTCGTCACTTGCACACTGGCCAATCCATTGGTGCCCGTGTTGATACCTGTGTCACGGTGTGTGAATCCGGGAATGCGGAACGGAGCCCGATTGGCCTCGGCCTGTTTGTGATGGACGAAGTTCTGGCCCTGGAACTTGCGGTCACGATTGATTGTGTCGTTGGGCAGCTCCATCTCGTGGTCGATCGTCGTGAGGTGCTCTGCGGGAACGCCAATTTCAATCACCTCGATGTTGTCGGATGCATAGAGAACTCGGTGTCGGATCTCTGGTGGCTGGATGACGCAGTCGCCCGCATGCAGGCGGAATTCAGGACCTTGGTCCTCGTAAACCAGATCAACCCAGCCCTTGTAACAGTAGATTAATTGGAAACCAATGGTGTGGTAGTGCACCATGTCGGGCACGGGCCCGCCGTCGGGAATTCGTATGTGGCTGGCGATAATGCTACCGCCCAGCCGCGACGGGATCAGGTCACGGTACTGCATACCCGCGCGGCCGATCACCCAGGGCGCTTGGTCTTGGAGTCGTCGGACCAGAAAAGCATGTTCGGTAACTGGAATCTGCAATGGCGGCCGGAGCTGGGCAATCTCGATTCTCATTCCGTTAGGAGCCGTCAATTCAGTTTTACCAGCGGCGAAGGTGGCCGGATCCTCGGTCAGGATCCGCAGAGTGCCAGGCGGCTCCATGGCCCCCTTTTCAATTCGCAGGCGAACACCGTGGCCAGAAAGGACCGCCACGGACGGGTCATCGGCCGGAAAGATCTTCTCCAGACGGAAACCCAAGGTGTCGGTAAAAAATGGCAAGTCCTGGCGAACGTCGCTGCTGGCGATCCGCACTTCGGCCTCGGTTTTATTATTCATGGTCCGGTCCCACTGTGGTCTGCGACGTCATGGCTTGGGCAGTCTCGAGCGAATGAACTTGGCAATATGCTCGATGGACTGCCTCGCTTCCGGGAGCAGCGGCTCGTGGGATTGGAATACGTGAAACATGCCTTCCCAAACTTCGAGCTTCACCTCGATGCCGTCTGATCTGTCGTCGCGGAGCATCTCGTGCTCGCCAACCTGAATCAGCAACGGCGGGATGCCGCGGTAGTCTCCGAAGACGGGTGAGGCGAGTGGGTTGCGGCGATCCGTCTTCCCGAGGTAAAGATCTCGAAAGATAGGCATGGTTCGCGCACTGATGATCGGATCGGCAACCGTCTTCAACGACTCGCTGGCCAGCGTCCAATCGGTAGTTGGCGACAAGGGAATCCCACCGGCGGGCAGCGATAGCCGGCGGTCGCGGAGGGCTAACAGCGTCGTTAGAGTCAAGCTGCCGCCAGCGGAGTCTCCGGCAATGAACGTCGCCACCGCACGGCCTGGGCCCGACGGCCCATTGGAGACGACCCATTGGTGAGCGGCGACACAGTCATTGAGCCCCGCTGGAAACGGATGTTCCGGGGCCAGTCGGTAGTCAGGTAGTAGTACTGCACACTTGGCCGCCGCCGAAATGTGTGCGGCCAGCGGAAGATAGTAGCCGCCGGACCCCGATACAAACCCGCCGCCGTGCAGATACACCAGCCGCACATCCGGGTCGGCATCCGCCGCCAAAACCCATTCGCAGGAGATCTCCCCGATTTTCGATCGAATGAGCTTGACGTCTTTGATGGTGGGGTCGCGGCGTGAGCCCATCCCCCTGCGCAACTGTTCCAGGTCGAAGTCAGTCGAGCCGAATGGCGTGCGTTTGCGCAATTTTTGCAGGTACGCGACGCTCTCTTGTGAGACGGAACGCGGCTTAACCGCCGGCTCTGCAGAGGGCCGCTTGTCGTCGACGACGTCCGCGCCGACTGTGACCGAGAAGACTAGTAACAACGCGTTGACAAAGTGGTTCATCGCACACTCCGATTTCGTGACCGTCGAGGCAATGATAGCAAACGAAGTTGCTCACACAAAGTTCTACGGCGCAACTCGGTGTCGTTGTGTGAGACCATAAGGTGCTCAAACGACGGCACAGAGACACAAAACTGCGCCCCAAGCGTTCCTGTTGTTAGTTTCGGTTTTTTCAGTCGATGTTCGATGTTCGGGCTGCGGCCGAGATTCTGGGTCTTTGTGGAGGAGCAGTTGCGGGGGTGGCGTGTCTACATCAATGATTGTAAAAACAACTCGATCTCAATTTGTTTGGGTCGTCTCTCATTGATCTAACAACGCATCGGTATTTCGCAGTGAACTCGCTAACCATTCTTGGTGGTGGCAACACCGCCTTCTCTGTTGCGGCCAATCTCACACACCTTGGGCATCGGATCACCCTCTGGGAAATCGCTTCGTTCGAGCACACGCTTGACCCGATTCGAGATTCGAACGAGATCACGCTCGTCGGTGTTGCGGAACAGGGGCCGGCGAAAATCCATCGACTAACGACGGACATCGCCGAAGCACTGAACGCGAACGATTTCGTCTTGGTGATCGTCCCCAGTTATGCGCACGAACCGTTTCTTGAGATGTGCGCTCCGCACCTCACCGCGGATCACACAATCGTTCTAATGCCCGGCAACCTGGGATCACTTACCTGGTCCCGTCGGCTGCGTGAAACTGGCGCCGCGCTGCCGACCTTGGCCGAAGTCGACACGGCTCCGTACGTCTGCCGAAAGACAATGCCAGACACGGCAACGATCTGGGGAGTCGTCACCCAATTGGGTGTCGGCGTGCTGCCCAATACCAGAACCGAACAAGTGAAAGCGAGGCTCAATCTACTCTTTCCGGGTGTCATCGCCTACCCGGACGTGATGGCTTGCGGTTTAAGCGCGATGAACCCGATCGTACACCCGGCGGGTGTCCTCATGAACGCGGGCAGAGTTGAGTACTCGGGAGGCGAGTTCTACTTCTACAAAGAAGGGGTGACTCCGTCCGTCGCCAAGGTCGTCATGAAAGTCGATGAGGAACGCCGCGCCGTCGGCAGTGCCCTCGGATACAATCTCCAACCGGCGAACGAAGCGTTCCACGCCGCGGGCTTCGGTCCCCAGGGTGATATTTGGGAGACGATCAACCGCAGCCGAATGCTGACTGCACTGAAGGCGCCGGGAGCCCTTGAGAGCCGATGGCTGACGGAGGACATTCCCTATGGGCTCGCTAGCTGGAGCTCTGTCGGATCGCAGTATGGCGTCGTCACCCCGACGATGGACGCACTGGTCGACATCGGGTCCATCGTCATGGGATTCGATGGCTGGGCGGCGGCTCGTGACGTCGACAAGCTGGGCATCAAAAACGCATCGCTCGACGCGCTCGCAACTCACCTCGCCACCGGCAGGCACTTGCCGTAGGCTCTCGGGTTCGAACAACGCGTCATCTAACGCCATGATATCGAGATCCTGATTTTCATATCGATCGAGAACGTCATCAAACGGCTGACGACGGTAATCACCGTCCCGTTTCAATGACTTGCGACGCCGAGCTTCGTTTGCGGTGATTGGCCACTGCCACCCCTTTGATACGATTCGGAAACCAGGAACGTTCCGGTGGTGGATTGCATGCCGAGGCTGCGCGGTTGTCACGGATGTTTTGCCACGACGGGATGACCAGAAACCAGGTAGTTGAACCTGCGGGAAAACGACGACCACCAGCACACGGTAGTCAAGGCGGGAGGTTTTTTCTGTAGGACGCATCGGTCAGTTCCGGCTGATCACCGATTCTTATCGCTTGTGGAATGTGTCACTTCTCACCACAGCGATAACTAGATCCCGTAGGCCGTATCCGTTTTCGGCACATGCCGCGGCTACCTTCTCCACGTCGGCGTGATCTCGCAGGGTCATTGAGCGACCGGTCGCGTAAGTGAGCAGCTTGTCTGTGAGAGCCTCGGCGAATTGATCCTTTCTTGCCAGGAAGATTGTTTTCAGTCCTCGCTCGTCGTCGAATCGCTCGCCCGAAGGTAGTTGGCCGCTACCGTCTACCGGCAGCCTCTTCGAAGTTGTTCCAGGGTATCGTGTTCTGAAACCGCCGATCGGGTCAAAAAATTCGAGGGCAAAGCCGAGAGGATCGATCTTCTGATGGCAGCCAGCGCATGCGGCGACGTGTCGGTGCTGGTTGAGTTGTTCTCGGATGGTCGTCGTGCCCCGTGTATCGGGTTCGATAGGTTCAACGTCCGGCGGCGGAGGGCTTGGCGGAGTACCGAGAATGTTCTCCAGAATCCAAACGCCGCGGACGACAGGCGACGTCTCGATGCCATTGGCCGTGACTGTAAGAACGCTGGCGTGTCCGAGGAGTCCGCCGCGGCGCGAGTTGGCGGGTAAGCGAACCTTTCGTAGATGCTCGCCTTTGACTAGTGGTAGACCATAGTGTTTTGAAAGGGCATCGTTGACGAATGTGTAATCGCTGTCGAGAAAATCCGTGATGGGCCGATTCTCTTCAAGGACATGCCGGAAGAACGCATGGGACTCGGCACGCATCGCTGATTCCAAACGGCTTGTGTAGTACGTTTTGAAAGTTCTCGCGTCCGGTGGCATGCTGCCTAGTTGATGGAGTCGAAGCCACGTGTCCGTGAAGTGCCGTACGAACGCGTCCGATCGAGGGTCCGTGAGCATCCGCTCGACTTGCGACTGCAGTACATCCGGCTCCATCAGCTTTCCCTCGCTGACGGTACGAAGTAACTCGGAATCGGGGACCGAACTCCAGAGAAAATACGAGAGCCGCGTCGCCAGTTGATACGGATTGAGCTCAGCGGCGGCGTCTTCGTTCCCCTCGTCAAGATAAAGAAACCTAGGCGATGCCAGAATGGCCGCGATGCCAGACTGAATTGCTGTAGCTCGATCGGTCCCCGATTCAATTTTGCCATTCACAAAACGGATATAGTGGTCGACGTCGGCGGAGCCGACAGGTGTGCGGAAAGCACGAGTCGCAAAGCGGGTGATCACCGTCGAGATATCGATGTTGCTTGGGTCGGTCTCTGTGCCGTAGATCGTCTGATGGCTCAGAGGCGGCCACTGATCATACGTCGGCCCGTCGATCCTCATGGAATACAGCCGGAGACGCGGGCCGACATAGACGTCGGAAATCAACAATGCGTCGGATGCTTCGATGCGGGCCTTTGCTTTACGTGGGCCATTCGCTCCGACCAGGTCGCTGTTCTTGAAGGAGTCGAAAGAAACAGTGTCGGCGTGGTACTTCTTGCGAATACGCTCGATGGGTCCCTTCGGCGTAAAACCATTGATCCAGGAAAAGAATGGAGTGCTGCCCCGATCCATCCATACGCGAACTCTGTAGTCCTGAGGTTGGTTGTCAGCAAGACCGAAGATCTTAGCCAGCACACGTCCTTCGCTGGCCGTCTTTCCCAATAAATTCGGCGTCGGAGCAATCCAGACGGCCATTTTCAAGGGCTGATCATGGTCCATCGGTAGCATCGTCTTGTTGTACGGATGATCCAGTCGACCGATCGCATCGGCTCGAACCGTGATCGTGTAGTACCCATCATGGGGTGCGCCGTGCTTGCTATAGGATTTCGGATAGTTGGGGTGCCGTTCAATCGCATTGCCATGAGCGACGTCCAGGTATTTATCGTCGACAAGCAACCGCCAGGTCACCGCAGATTTGACCATTCGCGGGCGGCCTCCAAAATCAGTAGGGCCAAAAACGAACGACTGATGCACGGGTTTGTCGCGATTGAAATAAGATGCTTTGTTGACGTACGCCTCCGCCGTTTCAATGTACCGGCGAAGCTGATAGTCGGAGAGAATCAAGGCTTCGCCGTTGTTGTCGAAGCCTTCCGCCTTCGCATCATCCGGGAAGTCGCCCGTGGGATCAAAAATTGCCGTATCGACACCCAACAGATCACGAATTGAATGGAGATACTCGAATCGGTTCAGACGTCGCGTCACCGTTGTGCCTTCAGACTTCGCGTCCGCGGCACTGATTAGTAGATTGGTCAGTTGGCCAATCGCAACTGCAATGGACTCGTTGCTGGGTCGTCTGACGTTGCTCTTTGTCGGTGGCATGTCGCCGCGGTTCATTGCGTTGAGTGCCTCTTTGAGCAATTCGAAGCCGTTGTCGGTGAGCGGTTCGCTGAGCACCTTATCAAATCGTCGATCGGATTTCTGTTTCGCCTCACCATGACATGTGAAACAGTTTGCCATGAAAAACTGTTTTAGGTTGGCCGGCACTTCAACCGCACCAACACCGTTCGAAGTGAGCGCAGCGGCTAGGCAGGTGGCCAGAACTAGGTGCCGCATTACGCGATCTCCAATCCACTGAGGGTGCCAGTGGACCGACCGAATTGATCGACCTCCATCCCAAATCGCTGCAGCATCGATAGAAACAGATTGGAAGCTGGTGTTGCGATTTGGCGTCTCTTATCCTTCTCGAACGTCAGGTGATTTCCGTGCCGAAAGCCGCCGCCTGCAAGCAGCAATGGCAGGTCGCGATTGCTGTGCGAACTCGCGTTGCCCATGCCACTGCCCAGCAATGACATCGTGTTATCGAACAGAGTCTTGCCGTTCGGCTCCGGTACAGACTTCAGCAAATCCAGAAATCGCGAAAACTGTGCTGTGTGGAATTCCTCGATAACAGTCAGTTCATCTAGATACTCAGGGACTTTGCCGTGATGGGTTAATTGATGGTAACCACGTGTAATCGCCAGCCCACCAAGGTTGCCGCCCAGGTCGCCGATGGCCAGAGTGACGATGCGTGTGGAGTCGGTTTGCAAAGCAAGCTTGATGAGGTCGTAATACAGCGGTACACGTTCGACGAAGTCGAGCGAGTCGGCCGCTGTCGGCAGGGCATAATTGACTGCCGGCTTCGATTTGTCGAGCCAGGCGCGCGTCTGTGTCAATTGCTGCTCAACCTGGCGAATGCTCGTAAAGTACTCGCTCAGCTTCTCGCGATCTCGATGGCCAACGTTCTTCTGCAGGTAGTCGGCATCCGTCTTCACCAGGTCGAGAATGCTCTGATGTGTCGCCAATCGGCGATCGATCTGACGCCGTTGAGATTGGTCCGTGGCGTGGAATAGTGCCGCAAAGATCGTACTCAGCTTTTCAATAGGAGGAATTGCCACACCCGCACTGGTCCACGATATCATGTTGTTGCCGCCACCTCCGGGCGTCAGCTGCAATGAGGGGTAGCGAGTGGATGGACCGGAAAACTGTGCCGCCTTTTGATCCAGCGAGATATTCGCCTCAGGCAACCCTCTAGCGTTCTTCGACAGTACGCCCGAGAGGTAAGCATGGATGCCGCCGTGGCCACCCTGTGCATCGCCGCGATGATCGAGCTGTGAGAAGATCGTGAAGTCATTGCGATGTTGCTTGAGAGGTTCAAGCAATGAGGGCAGACGGTATGCAGTCCCCGTCTGGGTAGGGAAAAACAATTTCGGAACGAAGCCAAAGTTGATTCCGACACAGACCATACGCATCGGCACATTCGTGCGGCTACTTGGCCCCGCCATTGCGTCCAGATACGGCAGCGCCAAGGCAACCCCGCCGGCACCACGTAAGAACGTCCGTCTGTTGATCGATCGAAAGCTCGCCATATCCGATTTTCTTCGTGTCATGCCAATTCACTGAAGACCACGGCGATAAATAGGTACTCACGCAAGGTCACAAAGTGCCAGTTTGCACTCCATCAAAGTGCCGATCTCGACCCAGTATAACCCGATCGCGGTTGGGTGCCGAGGGTCAACGGGTCTTATCGAAAGCCATTTGTGTCGGCGACTTCGTATCGCTTCTCTGCGTGAGGCTAGAAATAGGTGCTCACACAAAGGCACGAAGGAGATGAAGGACGGTGATCATCAAGGTCAGCAACGTGGTCTTTCGGTGTTCAGATGTTCGGAACTTTCGTCGATTTGAAACCGGATAGCGCCTTCGGCTCAAATCCGCATTGCCTTGCAACGGAGGACAACGCCCCGCGGCTAGCAGTCTGCCCGTGGCACTAATAGTCTATCCATGTTCACGAAAACGCACCTGTCCGGCATTTAAAGTTCTCGGAAGCCGCGTATCTTACTTAGATAGAACACGCTGTAGTTTCCGTACGACCAAATATCTGAGTAGAACCTGTCATCGTCTGTGCGATTCTGCCGAGACTGGCTGTACCGTAACTTTCACTAACCTTCGATTTGTATCGAGTTTTGTTGGCGTTTATTGGAATTGAAAGGGCTGAGACGTGAAATTGGGAAGAATCACAATGCTCTTCCTTGCGCTCGGATGCGTTGGTCAAGTCTCGGCGCGAGCTCCTTCGGGTCGGCCTTTCCTCATTTGCCGGTGGTCTCTAGAAGAATCCGTGAACGCACAAGGAAATCGCAGTGCCAGACGGTCCGAGGCGGAGTGTTCAGAGCTTAGTTTTTTGCGGGGGCAAACGACCTCTGTCGTTGACCAAAAGTCAACGAGCCCGTCAGACTATTTCGCCTTGGCCGCATTCAGCGAACGAGGTTACGACGTTTCTAATTGTGATGTTCCGTCCTGTGGCTGCGGCATAGCAGCGTGTGGTTGCTCAGACTGTAGTTGGTTAGACCGTCTCTTGTCCGGCGACAGCTGGCTTACCCTGGACGCCGCTTACCGCAACGAAGTGTTTAGTAACACACGCGGCGGACTCAATACCATGGACGCCACACGGTACACTGGCCGTGTCGACGCTTTGCTTACGGCTGATCTGGATTGTTTTTTGACGGGCGGCGTCTTCGTCATCCACTTCCAGTCGCTACATGGTGAGGGCATCACCGATCAACATGTTGGGGCCCAGCAACGAATCAGTAACATCGACGGGAATCCGGGTTCGGGATTCGATATGACACAAGTGAGTCAGTATTTCTGGCAACGAGGGTTTGTGGATGGTCTCGTGACGGTCAAACTCGGCAAGATTTTAGCCGACTCTGAATTTGCCGGTACGACACTGGCTGGCGATTACATCAATGCATCGTTCGGCTGGACGCATTCATTGCCTTTGGCCGCTTATCCAGATCCGACCGCCGGCGTCGTCACCCATGTTCAGCTGACCGATGCGACGGGACTCAAGATTGGCGTGTTTGATGGTGCTCCCGACGGTCGCAACTGGGGCTTCTCCGGGACCGGCGATGTGGAGACTCTCTTCGAGTTACGCCGTCAGCATGACTGGCGATGCATGCCCGGCGATATCCACGTCGGGCTCTGGTACCACAACGGTTCGTTCGCGAACCAAGGCGGTGGTGGTAATCTTGCCGGTAACCACGGCGTCTACTGTGGACTCAGTCAACAACTGACACGCGAGTGCTGCGATGACGACCAAGGTCTCGGAACGTTCGTCCACTTTGGTTGGGCACCCGAAGACCGTAATCGCGTTGAAGAATTTTTGGGCGGTGGTCTGATCTACCGAGGTCTCTTGTGCGGACGCGACAACGACACCATCGGTGTCGGAGTTGGTACGGTATTGTTCAGCGACGACTTGGTAGCACCGCTTGGTGACGAAACCATCTTCGAGCTATTCTACAAAGCTCGAATTGGAGAACGGCTGGTTGTGCAACCTGACTTCCAGTACTTTTCCAACCCGGGCGGACAGTATCCCGACTCGGTCGTCCTCGGCATGCGGTTTGAGATGACTCTGTAGGTTTGTGGATCGTTGTCCGAAAATCAGTGCACGGACGAAGCAGTTCTCGAGCCATTACAGTCCGCGGTGGCCTTCAGTTGCTTTGTCTTGTGCTATTCGGTCAGTTAGCGACTACGTCGAGTTCCCGACGTGTACCAGGCTCGGAGCACTCTGGCTCGGCGTGGTGAGACGGTCCATCCGTGAGTTCGTGCCGAGCCGCTTCCGACAAAGATCGGCGTTCCATGATGCCAAACGTAGTTGCCCGACGCCGCCTGTGCATTGTCTGAAACGGTGGCGATCGAGGCGACTGCAAGCAGTGCGGCGATAATAAAGTTTCTCATTGTTGAATCTCCTGGGGTGTGACGGAAGAAAGAACTTCTGGAACGAACTCTGAATTGGTCGTCTCTCACGACGCTCGTCTCTGGATGATCAGCAAAAGTCGTGCCGATATCCGGCTGCCCAACGCCTGCCGCGCTCGATCGTTCCTGCAAGCCCCAGCGTGCATCATAGTTGCCCGGCGAACAATCTGCATGACATTGGTCGTCCATCGCCGACAGATTGTCTCGGCGGGAGAGCAGACCGAGTGGAGTAGAACACCGGCACCCATCGCGGGGACGTCGGACCGTTTGTGACGATGATTAGCATTGTCCTGGTAACGAATTGGACGCAACGTCGCGCACGTTGGAACAATCGCCAATCCGGCCGCCGCGTCAGACACCGTATCGTGCCGATCTACCGACTGACCATTGGTCGCGATTGGCTCGACATGTGGCAACGATCGTTCGTTCGGTTTGTCCGCGATTCTGTTCAATAACGGCGGGTGCATTCTCTCACCTGGCATCTGCTCGGCAAACACTGGCAGAGCCAGTGCCACACATTCCGCGTGCCAGCAAAAACCACCACTACGATCGATTCAACGCGGTTTGGAAGGCAGTGATCCGAGCGGGCATTGGTCCAGGTGGCTTGAGCGCATGATCACCTGGGACCGTTGTTACTTTTAAGATGATGCAACGCGGTCCGGGCTGTGCCAGAGCAGCAGCCACGCCGTCTTTCCATGCTGGCAAGCTGTCGAACTCGCAGACACTTTCAAACCTTGCCGCCCGAGCGAAGTCCGCAAGTTGTATTGGGCTGTCGGCCGTCGCCAGTTTTTGGCCGCCGGTGGTTTCAAAGTTTCCGTTGTCGATGACGATCCCCGTGAAGTTCGGACTCTTGCTAACCGCCACAGTGACGAGCGAACCGAGGTTCATCAACAGACATCCGTCACCGTTCAGTACCAGCACTTCATGATCCGGCCGCGCCAACGCGATTCCCAATCCGAGTGAGAATCCGCCTCCCATCGTCGATGGAACGTAGTGGAAGTCGAGAGGATGATCGGACTGACTCATCCACTCTCTCGCTGCACTCATCGTGGTGACGACCACCTGCTCGCCGCGCACATCAGCTAACACTTGCAGTGCGCTCGCCAGCGTCATGGTAGGGCTTGTCTCCACTACATCGCTCCCTCAGCAATCAAGCCGACGCCCGGCTTGCCGGCCACCTGACAAGCCCGGTAATGATCGACCAGCTTTGGTAGGTCGTCGCACCCGTTGATCAATTCGTACCCAATTCCCCAGGCGTCCAGGATCGGTTCGACGAACTTCTTTGCGGTGTCCGCAGAGTCTTCGACCAAATAGCTGCGGTAACCAATGAGGGCGAACAGCGGTAATTTTAGGTCGAACAACACATTGCGGAGCGCGTCACCCGACTCAAACAACCCAGTGGACTGCATCATGACCAAGGGCGATTTTCCGCCCAGAAATAACCCCGCAGCCAAAGGCCAGGCCTCTCCTTCACGGCATACCCGTAGTAGGTCGAAGGAGACCGATCGTTCCAGTGCTTCTTCCCATTGACCCAGTGTCGTGTCCGGTAACCAGATGACATGGGTTGTACCCAGCTCGCTGACGGTCGTTTCAATTTGATTGCCGAGAATCACGCTAAGAAAACCCTTGAATCGTAGCTGGGACGTCCGGACGTTTATTTTAGGCGAGGTCCAGAATACCAGCCGGCGGCAATCAGGAGAAGAGACGGGTAGCGGGCGCGCTGTTTGCCGCAACAGTGGGCTGCGTTAAACTGATGTCCTGATCACCGAGAGGAAGGTGTCCGTGACGCAGCAAGCAATGGATCCACAGGAGAACGTTCATCCCGCTTTGGACGGGTTGACGGTTCTCGACGTTTCTCGTGTACTGGCCGGCCCGTATTGCAGCATGATTCTGGCCGATCTGGGGGCCGATGTGATCAAGATCGAGCGGCCGCCAGCAGGCGACGATACGCGTGCCTGGGGACCACCCTTTCTGGGCGATCCGAGTCAGGGACTGAGTGCCTATTATCTCTCCGTGAACCGGGGTAAACGCAGCGTCTGTCTCGACCTGAAGAGTCAGGGCGGGCGAGACCTTTTTCTGGCGATGGTGGCGCAGGCGGATGTGCTGGTTGAAAATTTCGCCCCCGGCGTTGCGGATCGTTTGGGATTGGGTACCGACGTCATTGCCGCAGCCAACCCGCGGATTGTCCACGCGTCGATTACGGCCTTTGGCGAGGAACCCGGGTCAGGCTACGATTTGGTGATCCAGGGGATGAGCGGCCTCATGTCAATTACCGGTTCAACGGACGGCCCACCGACGAAAGTCGGAGTGGCGATCACCGACGTAATCGCCGGCCTGCAGGCATCCAGTGCGATCTTGGCGGCAATCGTCGCCCGTCAGCGCAGCGGGCGTGGCGACCATATTTCGGTGAGCTTGCTGGGATCGGCAGTCGCAGCCTTGGTCAACGTAGGGCAGTCGTACCTGGTCAGTGGCAAACCACCTGGCCGTTGGGAAAACGCTCACCCACAAATTGTCCCGTACCAACTTTTCGCGTCGGCCGACGGTTTTTTTACCGTCGCCGCGGGAAACGATAAACTATTCACCAAGCTGTGCCAGGTAATCGGAGAAGTCGATTTGGCCGCGGATGCGAGATTTAATACCAACCCGCTGCGGGTCGCCAATCGAGAGGAGCTAATCACGATTCTCGAACCAATTTTCGCAGCGAAATGCACGAACGAATGGCTCGACGCGCTCCGCGCAGTGGATGTTCCCTGTGGACCCGTCTCCAGTCTGCCAGAGTTGTTGGGCCAGGTGCAACAACCAGCCGGCGTCGAAATGCTCGAGTTGGTAACATCCTCTGGAGAAAGTTACAAAACCGTCGGGCCAGCAGCCCGGTTAAACGGTCGCTGTCGTGACATGAAACCTGCGCCACTCGTCGGCGAGCATACGGAACAAGTACTGAGCGAATTGCTTGGCCTCGACGGCGACCGGATCGAGCAATTGCGTGACGATGGCGTCATCCGATGAGCAGCCGTTGCGGCCATTCGTTGCCGAACTACGAAAGAGAGAAGGATCGAAGAAATAATGAGCGCAGACAATCGTGAACAAGTGATGGCCGATGTGGAACGGTACTGTGAAGAACTCCGCCCCATCGAAGAGCTCTGTTATCTCGAACACCGCTACAACAGCGACGCGATCACGCTCGCCAAAAAGCACAACTTGCTCGGCATTCACATGCCGACGCAATACGGGGGTCGCGGCGCTGACCTCATGACGTACATGAAGGCTCTGGTGCGAATCGGCCGCGAGGGCACTGGCGTGCGCACGCTTTTCTCTGGCCACTGCTCCATTGGCCAGACGCCCATCATGGAGTGGGGCGATGAGGAGCAAAAAAAGCGGTACCTGTCCGCGTCCGCGAGCGGTGACAAGATTTTGGCCTTTGGTTTGACAGAACCGGACGCTGGGTCCAATCCTCTCGAAATGCAGATGACCTATCGCCGAGATGGTGACCGGTTTCTTCTCAACGGAGTCAAGTATCTAATCTCCAACGGCGGAATCGCCGACGCAATTGTGACGTTTGCCTATCCGGAAGAGCGGATGGATCGCATCAGTGCTTTCATCGTTGACACGGCTGGACCCGGTTTCGAGTCGGAGGAGCTCTCCGCTAAGTTGGGCTTACCGACATCGAACACGGCCATGTTCGAGTTGTCGGATCACCCAGTGCCGGTCGAGAACTTGCTGGGAACGGAGGGTGATGGTTTTCGCATCGCGCTGGCAACGCTGCGAAGCGGTCGATTGAGTGTCGCGGCCGGTTGTCTGGGAGTGATCGAGGATTGTCTTCAGGAAACTCTCGACTATGCCCGAGCGCGCACGCAGCACGGCAAAGCGATCGCGCGTCACCAGTTGGTTCAAGAACACATTGCCTCGATCGAGATAGCCCGTCAGTCGAGTGAGTGTTTGCTGTTGACGAGCGTCGAAGCAAAAATGGCCAGCGACGCGGAACCAGACGATCAAGATCTTCTCAATCGCGCGGATTTACTTGCGGCTGAGGCAAAGTACTTCGTTAGCAACGCCGCTTGTGAGGCTGCAGACCGTGCCGTGCAGGTCTTCGGCGGTCGAGGATATTCCGAACTCTTCCGTCCGGGCCGCCATTGGAAGGATGTCCGCGTCTGTCGAATCTACGAAGGAACCGACGAGATTCTCAAACTGAAGATCGCCGCCGCCCTACTGGGGAAACAATATCAGGCGTTTCGTTGAGTCGCGTGCCGGATCTTGGGGTAGAGCCGCAGAGTTCGTAACCCGATGCGTAAGCGAGGGCTGCAATTTGCGTCATCCCTCTTGACGCTTCGGGTTATCTCGAAGTGGGCTACAAGCAACTAACACATTGACACTACTCGCCCCATTCGCGCAGCTCGGCGATGGCACATGAGGCGACGAAATCGTCTGCCTGAGCCTTTTGCAGGCTGGAGACCGCTTCACTGCGGTAGACGACGGCCAGCGTGTAGGACGCTCTCTTGTAGGGGCCGTGCGACTGCACCATTGCAGCGAGTTGGTCTTTGAAGTCGCGGCTACCTGCGGCGGCGATAATCTCACAGGCGAGCATTTTTTCGAATGTCTCGCCCTGGAACATCTTCTCAACAAACTCCCTATCCACTTCGCCAGTGATGGCACCTAGGACGATCTCGTAGACTCCGCGGTGCCAGTACTTGTCGACGTTCGCACGGGCTGCCCGCTTTCGCATCGCCTCGACCGCCGGCGCTCCCAGACGGATCATCGTCGCGTAATAAGTCTGTGTCGCCCATTCGCCGGAATCGGTGTAATAGGCGAAGTGCTCCTGTTCAACGATCCGCTTGTCCCAGACGTCTAACGCGGCATCGATTCGCTGTGTAAGCGGTTTGTTGGCGTGCTGTTTGTGCCAGTCGAGCAATTTGGCCGCAGCCTTTTTGCACCGTACGGTCTCGGCGATATCGAACTGCCGGAATTCCTCGGGAGTGGAGTTGCCGCAGATGCCGTACTACGCGTAGGAGCGAGGCAATCCGTGGTACGTGTCGAGCACGCCCATCATGTATCCAGCGAGAAACCGATTGGGTTCTTTGGAGATCAGCTCGGCAAGCTTGTTTGCGGCATCCACCTCGGCGACCTCGGCGATGCAGCCGCACAGTACGCGTACCTGCTCGGTCGCTTCCCAGCCAGGAAATTTTGGCCGTTTGTCATCCGCGTCGTTGTCACTTTTGCGAGCTTTCCGTTGCTTGAGTGTTCTGGAGATTGTGGAGAGTGCGGCGGTGCGGACAAGATGGGCGTATTGCTGATTCGTGGGCCGCGCGACCGGGCGGCCCGGCTGAAAGAGATGGATTTGACCCTTGTGAATCGCGCCCTGCCTGACTGCGCGGGACCATGGGCTGATGAGAACCGACGCCGCATTGGCGGCGCGGGTCTGCTGCTTGATGTCACCATGTTTGATCAGACGAGCGAGCTCGGCGAACGCAGCACTCGCGTTGGATTCGAGCCATTCCTCGCCGGTAATTCGTTCGGTCGAGAGAGGACTGGCGAGCTGCCTTGCCGTCTTCTCGATCGTTTCGAGTGTCGGTGTTTCCACGGCGGCCGCGCGTTGCAGCAAAGCGGTAATGACGATGATCGGCAGACTGAGCCTGAGCATGCGTGTCATCCTGATTCTACACCTCCAACGTGTTGATCTCACCATGTTACCCGAATCGTGGCCAAGCGATGCGCCATTCAGCGCGTCGCCCGTCACTCATGTGTTGCGCTGTGTTTCAAATCGCGGGTCGCGCGCTCCCAACCGGCTAGAACGATGCCACCCTTTCCACGTGGCTCTGGCACGAGCCGGACAAGTTGTTGTTGATTGCCCCACACGATGTACCGCGATCCACCACGAAGCAACAGAAGGTACCGGTCGAGGGTTACAGTCTTTTCATCGTGCATTACCGAGTCGTGGCCGAGTCGGGTCAATTTGATCGCCAGCTCCAAGGGCTCGCGAGTCGGATGAATCCAGAGACCGGGAAACGACTGCGCCGTGCTACCCTTGGGATCATAACGTCGCACCGCCATGAACGAATCCGTCCAATCCGGTGCCGACGTAACGATGACGCCCGCTGGACATGACAATTCGATCGGCTCGTTGCCGTTTCGCTGAACTCGCGCAGTTCCTTTACGAACTTTGACCGAAGCCGATGTTTCACGCTCGCGGTCGCGTTGGATCACGCTGGCACTGGTGAGCATTCTCTCGCGATCGAACCGCGCGGTGACCGTCAGTACTTGTTCGCCCCGCTGCGTCGTGCTCGTGATCACCGACCCTTGTTCCGTCCGTACAACGTGAATCTTGGTCTCGTTGACAAAACCCGTTTCCGTAGGCCTGAGGAAATGGATGGTCTTTGAGGATTTTTCGTCGTCAGCGCCGAGCAGTCTGTGCTGACCGAGTGTCAATGTGACAAACACGGCACAGGTCATGCCCAGAGCCATGCATCGACCAATCATGTTTCAACCTCGCAAGGAAACGATCCGCGCAGTTCGATTGAGCCTGTAGCCTCATCGTAACGTCGATTGTTCCATCGGCAAATCAGCCGAGTCAACTACCCGCATGACAAAAACCGTGGGCTAGCGCTCAGCGGCTGAGTTTGCGGGCTCTTTCGACTTGGTAAAGAACGGCGATAGGTCTTTGAGGCCGAACAATCGTCCGTGCGGTGCGGAATCGTGACATCGCATGCACGATGCGACCCGCCCCGCCGAGGAAACGGTCTTTCGGTCGACCGAAATCGTCCCGTAGACCCAACCCTCGTCCGTCGCCTCGTTCAGCTTTTCGTCGTGGTTGCGATACATGATGAACAGACCCCCGGCGTCTCCGGCAATAAAATGTTTGCCGCCGTTTTCTGCGGTCAGCTCCAGACCGTTCTAAATCTGGGCAACTTCTCCGCGAGACTCAACGGAACGCCCGACCGGGGCAAACGCCCAAACGATAACTTCTTTGTAACAAGCACGTATGGGAGCCGAACGCCCTACCGTCGGGTCTTGTCCATTTTTTTGTTATTCTTTTTTTGTTATTCTGAAAACCCGAGGCTAGCGCCTTCGGCTCAAAACACTGGCACACGGTTACTTGTTTCCCGAGAGGACAAACCATGAAAACCGCATTCGCATTCCTAGTATTATTGTCGGCCGCACAGGCCGAGAATCTCACGTCGAACGTTCGCTATGCGGATTCCGGCCATGAGCGCCAAGTCCTTGATATTTACACGCCGGACGACGGAAAAGACCTTCCTGTTGTCTTTTGGGTTCATGGTGGTGGCTGGCAGACGGGAGACAAGACAAGCGTTCAGATCAAGCCCCGGGTGTTTGTCGAACGCGGATTCGTTTTTGTCTCGACGAACTACCGTCTTCTGCCCGATGTGGAAATGGATGTTCTCATTCGAGATGTCGCCAAGTCCCTCGGCTGGGTCCACAAAAACATCGCCAAGTATGGGGGCGATTCAAAGCGAATCTTCGTGATGGGACATTCCGCCGGTGCACAGCTCGCAGCGTTGCTCTGTATCGACGATCGCTACTTGAAAGCGGAAGGCGTTCCGTTTGAGGTACTCAAAGGATGTGTGCCCGTCGACGGCGACACGTACGATTTACCAGCCATCATCATGACTGCGGAGTTCCGTCAAACCGTACACGGTCTGCCGTTGCCGAAATTTGGCCACCGCGTCAAGTTTGGCAACGACCCGCTGAAGCACATTGATTTTTCCGCCGTCACGCATGTGGCGAAAGGCAAAGGCACTCCTCCGTTCCTGATCCTCCATGTTGCCGGACACCCAAATACCGCCGCGCAGGCCCGACGACTGGGCGCCGTGCTCAAGGAAGCCCAGATCCCCGTCAGAGTGTTTGCCGCCCGAGATACAACCCACACCCAACTCAACGCCAACCTCGGCGTGCCCGATGACCCGGCCACTGCCGCGCTGTACACCTTTCTGGCGCCATTAAGGTAGGTCACGTTCGCCGAATGTGACCTACCATGTCAGGTTTTTTTTCTTCGTCCGAACCAGGACTTTATCCGTTTCACAGTCTGTGGTCCCGCGAGTGCGGCGCCGGTCCACCACGCTACTTGCACTCCAAGAAATACGGCACCAGCTAACATGGCTCTTTTGGCAATCGACAAGGGAAGAAACGGAATTGCGAAGAGTGAAAACCACAACATACCTGACAGCATAATCAGTGCGATGCCGCATCTACCGGCACGGATACCGATAGCCGGTCCTCGGATTGGGTCATCGCTGGTGGCATTTCGCTGTGCGTCAGGATTTGTCATCGCGAGTGTGGCGGTCGAGAAAGGCGTCGACTGGTTCGCCCTATTTCTTGCTGGCGCCCGTTTTCCAATGTTTGTCGGCGAAATCCATGAAGCAGTTCCAGTCGTATTCGAGTAGGTTATGCGTTCCGACTCGCAAGTGGTACCCGATGTGTCCATTGTGCAATGGCTGATCGGCCTTAGGCATTTTGTCCGTTCCCAATCCCCGTAACCCAAAGAGCTTATAGACCGACTCGGCGTGAACACACGACAGGAATTCCCCTTCAGGATCCGTCCAACTGTCGGCCGACGCACTCGCCACATAGACAAGCCGAGGTGCCATCAGCGCGATCAGCTCATGCTGATCAACAGGCAACTCGTTCACCCTATCGTTGAACTGCTTGTAGTTTTCGCAGAACCAGTGGGGGAACCCCTGGTTGATTTGCTTGACACTCTCGCCCTTGCGACGTCGAGCTAACGCGGCGCCTGTGCAGCCGGATTCATTGCTGATGACCAATGCGAAACGCTGATCTTGTGCGCCACACCACAGCGACGTCTTGCCACCTCTCGAATGCCCGACGACTGCCATTTGAGTGGCGTCAATATCATCGTCGCTTTCGAAATAATCCATGACCCGACTGGCACCCCATGCCCATGCGGCAATGGTCCCCCAGGAATCCGGAGGGCGTGGCGTATCGGCAGGGTCAAAAATACCGTGCACGCCGTCCTTGAAACCATCGTGTTTGTCGGGATCGAGATCTGAGTTATGAAAGGCGGCTGCGACGTAGCCTCGCTCGACAATACGCTCCGCTGGCCAGAATGGGCTTTTGATCTTTCTTGTCGGGTCGATGTTCGTGCGAGGTCGGTTGCAAATTAACATGAAACCCGGCGCCGGTTTTGGCACTTCGTTGGGGATGAAGATCGCGAGCTGGATCGTGCCTTTGCCGCCGGGGCCCCAGAAGTGAATGTCGACGAGCTTGCGAATTGCCTTGCCGGACAACGCAGTCTTTGTCGTTTCTCGTGTCTCAAATCTCAACTTGAGTGGCCGACCAACCGGTGCGCGACCGTATACATTCGCGCGGAACAACTCCAGGATTTCCGCTCGCCGATTCGCCTGCCAGTCTTTCGCCGTCGCAATCTTCACCCCGTTGAGAGACTTTAGGGGATCGGGAAGGGAAAGGTCATCCGCGGCATTTGCAGTCAAAGTCGCGAGAATCACTCCGAGAATTACAGCGAGCTTCATCGTCCCTCCTCCACGGCAACTTTATCGAATGCAGGTTTTAAATCATCACCATTCGGATCAACGCGACGCTAGCGATCGGGCCTTTGTCCGTCTGCACTCGATCGGCCTGGTCGCGATCGAGTGGGCGCGGCCATGTCTTCTTTCTTGTACGCTTCTTCAAGCTGCTCCAGGTCCTTGCCACGCTGCTCTCGGTACGATGTCCCGCCGGTTCGACTTGGCTGCCGTCCACGAGGTCGTGAAGGACTGTTTTCGAAGCGTTGCCTCATATCGGCAATCAGTTCGCCCAGTTTCTTGGAGTCGCCTTGCTTTAACGCGTCTTCAAAGGCCTCGAGTTCTTTTTTTCGTTCGGCAGTTCGCTGTGCCGATCCTCCGCGTCCGCCTCGTCCGCCTCGACGACCGGTCGTCGCGATAGCATTGGGATCGAATTCCTTGTTCTCGATCGGGATACCAGCATTGACGTTCTTTAGATATTTGTTGAGACGTTCATGCATCATCGCGGTCTTCTCGGACAATTCACTGGAAAGGTCTCGCTGTTCACCAATGTCCTCTTTCAGATTGAAGAGATGCAGCTGGTTTGTCTCGTAGAACTTCAGGAGCTTGAAACCGTCGAGCAGAATTATTGAGTGTGGTGAGTTGTTCGGACCACCCTGCCCGTAGTGCGGAAAATGAAATGCGATTCCATCTCGACTGCGTTCGATACGACCTTGCCCGCTGGCAAACAAGGGCCTCAAACTACCTCCCTCAAGACCTTGCGGCATTTGTCCCTGCACGCCGGCGAGGGCAGTGAAAGTGGGAAACAGGTCCCACCCCACGGTCGGTACGTGGCAATAGGCTCCCGGTTTCACTCCCGGGCCGCGGATGATGAGCGGGACGCGCAATCCGCCTTCCCATAACGTCCCTTTCCCTTGACGCAGCGGCGAATTGGATGAGAGCCGCGCACCAGCACCGTGGTCGGACATGTAGATAACGTAAGTATTGTCAGCGATTGATAGTTCCTCAATCTTGTCGAGGATCATGCCGACACCCGTATCCAAGTCCTCGGTCATTGCGGCAAAGGACGGAGATCGATGAGTTTTTCCTGACGGGCGGGCCGCGCTGGCCGATTCGGTTGCTTCGCGTGATTGGATCGGTCCGTGGACTGCGTAATGCCAAAGCTGCAAGTAAAAGGGCTTGCCCGTTTTTGCATTTTTCTCCATGAACGCGATGCCGCGATTCGTGATGCCGAAAATGTCTTTTGGGTTGTCGGCATCCTCGCTGTTTCCATCGGCGTTCCCGGTCGGGCCGTCGTGTTCATCGTAACCGTGTGCCCTCGGTCCCCGGTCGCCACCGAGATGCCATTTGCCGAACCAAGCGGTCGAGTAACCGGCTCGTTTCAAAGTCTCGCCAATCGTGATCTCGTCCGTGGAAAGTGCGCTAGAGTGGGGTGGTAACAGGAGTCGCTGCGACGGCGCCGCTCGCCGTGATCCGCCAACATTGGTCATCCGCAGTTGTGCCGGACTCTTGCCCGTTTGCAGACTTGCCCTCGTTGGTGAACACATCGGTCCCGGCGAGTAGGCATTGCTGAATATTAATCCTGCCCTCGCCAGTCTTTCAATGTTCGGTGTCTGGTAATAGTCGCTCTTCGAGTCGGGCATGTCTGGGTGCATTTGAACCGACGTGCCGTTCCAGCCCTGATCGTCGGCCAGGATAAAGATGATGTTCGGCTTTTCTGTCGTCGACTGGGCGTTGACCGCAAGGGAATACGTCAGAAGCAAGATGGCCGTCGCCAACAGTCGGCTCATCGCAAAGATACGCTGCACCATCTCGTTCTCGCCTTCAATAATTCTCGGTTAGGATCTAACGCGGGAAGCTGTGCCCGTCTTTCGCAACCCCATCCGTGAGCGATGGAGAAACGGCAATTCCGCGTCGGCCCTCGCTCACGCGTCGGCTTACGTTCTGGTACATGAATCGTAGCCGCACGGCGGTGAGGATTCAATCGCGCGGCGGTCCGGATACGCGGTTGGCAGAGTGCATCGGCGATGGCTGTTTTGCTATTTTTCATCATCGTCTGGTGGTGCGATTGGGATAGCTGCGTTCACGCCCAAACCACAAATCCCCGAAAGGAGGAACGCGCCGGCGCAAGTGGCAAAAGCATAGTCCCAGCGTTCAGGACTGCCGACAACCCACAGCAAGATCGGTGCCGTGACTGCCGCGCCGAAGTTTCCCCACATGTTCCCCCAGCCGAGCACGGAACCGACATACTTGCCGCCAACGTCTTGATTGAAGGCCCACATGGCCGGCGTTCCAATTCCCGTAAAGAACGCCACATTCGCAAACATGACCACAGCCACGATCGGGCTCGGATTGAAGAGACAGACGATGTAGGCTGCCATTGCGACGAAACGTGACAGCGAAATCGGCAGTGCTCGACCCCACCGTAAACCGACACGATTCGCCAGACGATCCGTGATCGGTCCTCCCGCAAACATCCCAAGTCCTCCGGCAATTGGCGGGATTGCTGATAGCATGGCGACGGCTTCAATCGACAACTCGTGCTCGTTGGAGAAATATCGAGGGGCCAACAGCATCAAGAACGCCCAGCCAATATTCGTAAACCATTGCGTCGCACAGCACATCCACATGCTAAAACTCGTGACCAGGCGGGCAAGAGGAACCGCGGCAACCTTTCCTGTCGCCTTCATTGGTGTCTTGGCGTCACCTTCGATCAACTCAACTTCGGCACCGTTGCACTTGGGGTGATCCCGCGGCGTCTTGTGACAGCTGCACCAGATGACGACCGCCACCAATATTCCCATTGATCCATAGAGAAACATCATCGGTCGCCAGCCGGCGATATAGAGTTTCTTTATGCTACGTCGATGGAGTCCCTCGAACACCAATCGGTTCATTCGCTGAGTCTGATCGGTGGTTAAGTCCGCTCCGCGACGCACTAGCCGTCGCGCTTCTTTCTCTACGTTGACCTCGTTCAGATCGTCAACCTTAAAAAATGGCGTTCCCGCGATGACGCGATTGATCTCCTGCACCAACAGGGGAAGCTCGTTGGCTGGAATTGGTGTTACCTCAGGTTCCACATCTTCGGTTGACTTGTCGGCTGCCTTCAGCTTTCGTCGTTTGTTCTCGAGTTCCACCTCGTAACGTTTTGCATGTCTCTGGACCAACTCCCGCCCCGAATCCGAAAACTGTTGAAAACAGTTATTACGGAGTCGGTTGACCATGTTCTCCGATTCGGGTAGTTGATTTAGCTCGTAACAGAGCTGCGGACCGTTCAGGATGGAGTCGATCTTGAGTGCCGTCGGCGTGCTGGCAGGAGTCAGCCAGACGAGCAGGTATCCCGTTGCAAACATGGCGAACACCGCGCCGACTCGGCCTCCCATCGAGATCAGACCACTGGCCAAGCCTCGCGATTTGAAGGGCACCCATTTGCTGACGATACTGGCCGCAGTCGGATACGCACCAGCTTGGGCGAATCCGAAACCGAATCGCAGTAACAGCACTGCCACGAAGGCTGACGCGGCACCCGTCAGTCCAGTAAACAGCGACCAGAGAAGGATGTACAGAGTCAGCATTGACCGAGAGCCGAATCGGTCCGTCAGCCATCCGGCGGGGACTTGGCCCAACGCGTATGTCCAAAAGAATGCGCTGAGCATCCATCCTATTTGCGAGTTGGTTAGTCCCAAATCTTGTTGGATATAGATCTGCGCGATCGAGATGCAGAAGCGATGCAAATATAACAGTACCGACATCAAGAAGGCTGCCGCTATGACGACATGGCGAATCCTGGTCGGGTTTTGATCGATCTTCATTACGGGTTCGCCTTCAGAGTTGTCATCGTGATATCACGCTAACTTCTTCTTCAGGCGATCACTTGTCAAATGTCAACCAAACTTTTACCCCTCCGGCCCTGTGCCGGTGGAACTAGGTTTGACAACTACCGATCAACATTCTCAGAGCAGTTCGTCGATCGGTGTCGGATCATCCAAGACGTTTGTCGGTCGACCGCTGTGATCAAGGATCTGTAACTTTGGGTCGATTCCAAGACAACGATAGATCGTGGCGTGGATGTTTGCCGGGCGCAGAGGCCGTGAAGCCGGGCGTTCGCCGCGACTGTCTGTCGAGCCCACGATCTGACCGCCCTTCACACCGCCGCCACCAAGCAGGCAGAACATCGAGTTGCCCCAATGGTCACGGCCGGGCGTTCCTTTACTCAGTGGTGCTCCGCCGTTGCCGCCGTCGTTCATGCGAGGCGTGCGACTAAACTCGCCACAGAGGATCACGAGTGTGGTATCGAGCAATCCGCGGCGATCGAGGTCTGTGAACAGAGCGGAGACGGCCGAATCCACCTTCGGCAAATAGTTGTCCATTCCGGACTGCAGGTTCCAGTGATGATCCCAACCACCAAAGTGAACCGTGACGAACGACGACCCGGCTTCAACCAATCGACGCGCGAGAAGCGTGCTTTGTCCCCAGTTGTGCCGACCATACATATCACGAGTCGCATCGTCCTCGCTGGAAATATCGAATGCTCTTCTCGCTTTTTCACCGGAGACGAACGACAACGCTTGTTGATCGAAGCGATCGATCGAATCGAAAATGCCTTGTCGCTCAACGGCTCGCGGAAGTTGATCCAACTGAGCTAGCAAACCGCGTCGGTCATCAAGCCGGTCGACAGACAGTCCGGACGATAATTGCAAGTTTTGGACCTTGAAGTTCTTGTTGTTCGGATCACCGCCCGTTTCGAACGGGTTGAACTGAACGCCCAACAGGTCACCGCCAAAGTAACCGGGGCGGAGACCAATACTCGACGCAATGGGGACGGAAATGTAGGGAGGAACGGTCGAGGGGATGTGTTGTCGTTGATGCGCGACGATCGCTCCGATCGATGGGAATCGGCCCCCGTTGTTCGCCCCGCTGACGCCCATGTTCTTCGTGGTCAACATGCGGTGTCCACCCGCGAAATGATCTCCCGTATCGTGGTGGAGCGATCGTACAATCGAAAACTTATCGGCAATTTGTGCTTGCTTGGGAAACAGTTCTGTTATTTCGAAGCCGGGTACGTTCGTCGCGATCGGTCGCCATAGTCCACGGTATTCCGCAGGCGCGTCGGGCTTCATGTCGTGCGTGTCCATGTGCCCTGGACCGCCATCCAGCCAGATCAGAATTGCGGAAGTGCTCTTTTTCTCGCCATTGGCTACTTCCGCCGACGCGGCCCGCGCTCGCAATAATCCCGAGAGGCCAACACTGGCCATACCCGCCACTCCCAACTGAACGAAACTCCTGCGGTTCATTCCGTCACAATAGCGACCTGCCGTACCCGCTTCGATTCGAAACATGTTCGTCATTCTCCAGCGGCATAAAAGGTGGGGCGTACGGTGACAGCATGCTGGGGTTCTTCCTACGGTTATACTCGTCCACGTCTAGCAAAACAATTGCGAACTGGCCCCGTCCGACTGCGGCTCAAATCCGTAACGCCCCGTTGCGTTTACCGAATCCCAGCCCGATGGGCTGGGCTAGGCAAATAGCTGGGCCTTTGGCCCGCTTATTCAGCCACCGGGTGCGCCTTGCGTGTTGACGTAGATTGAATACATCGACGTACTGCCGCACATGAAAAGCCGGTTTCGGTGACGTCCACCAAAGCAGACGTTTCCGCAACGCTCGGGCAAGTTGATTCGGCCGATTAGCTTTCCCTGGTCGTTGAAAATCGCCACGCCGTCGAGTTTCTCGGAACCCATTCCCCAGCCGACCCACAGGTTGCCATCGATATCGACACGAAATCCGTCGGGAGTGCCATCGGCTTCGGCCGTAATGAGAATTCGACCACTGGCCAGACGTCTACCATCCAATACATCGTAGACGCGGATCACTCTTGGTTTGACACCGGCCTCCACAACATAGAATTTTGATTCGTCGGGAGAAAAGGCGAGCCCGTTGGGGCGGGCGATGTCTTTGATCACAGCTGTCAGCTGCTTCGTGACTGGATCCCAGCGGTAGACATTCGTCGGTAGTTCCGGACTGGCAATGCGTCCTTCGTAGTAGCCGAGCAAGCCGAACGGCGGATCGGTGAACCAGATCGAACCATCGGACTTACAAACAATGTCGTTGGGTGAATTCAGCCGTTTTCCTTCAAAGTGACTGGCGATCGTCGTTATGGATCCATCGTATTCCGTACGAATCACCCGCCGGGAGCGATGTTCGCAGGTCAACAACCGTCCGTTCCGGTCGCGAGTGTTTCCGTTCGAGTTGTTCGAAGGCTTGCGAAAAACAGTGACCGCACCAGTTTCTTCCTCCCATTTCATCAGGCGATTGTTTGGTATGTCGCTCCATAGCAGGTAGCGGCCATCGCCAATCCAGACCGGACCTTCGCTCCAACGCATGCCGGTTGCGATGCGTTCCACTTTCGTCAACGCCAGTCGATACTTGGCAAAGCTGGGATCGATGATTTTGATTCGCGGATCGGGGTATCGCTGGCTGGCCTCCCATTCCGCCGCAGAAGAGGCTGCCAGTGGTATAGAGCTCACGGCACTAGCGGCGAGAAACAGTCGGCGGTTGATCGTCATTTTTTTACTCTTGTGGGAAGTCAGTCATCGCCGTCGGTCTCATTGGAATCGTCGCACCAGTCTACTTCATCTGCCGGATACGCGTCTTTGCCCAATTTTGGATCAAACTCATCGTTGGCAATCTCCAGAAATAGTCTGGCCTGTCACATTGTGGTCTGCAGTATAACAGTGTGACACTAGCGACTCGACGATCATCGCAGCCACAACATTCGGTGGATTTGCGAGGCCCCTGTAGTGGCCTTCACGCGTGCAATCGTCTGTTCATTATCCACAATATCGGATACAGGGTAGATCTTGCCCTTTGACTCTATGGAGCTCGATTGCGAAATGGCCAGCGAAACAGACAATTCGATTGAAAAGATGAAAATGCTCTCGCCCCGTCGCAACTCCTCGACGGCCCGGACACGGGACGAACTTGTCGATGAGCAATTGGCCCATTTTGGTATCGATCTCAATAACGAATATGGCCAGACCCTAAAAAGTGTGGTCGGGCGAATGTACGACAGCCAAGCAGACATCGAGAAGCTCTGGCAGCTGACGCTTGAATCGATGCACGATTTAGATCAGACCGACAGGATCCATCGCTTCAACGCCAAGAAATTTCTGTCATTTCAGTTGGCGAAGATCCTGGACACACTCCAACACCCCTTTCGAAAATCCTACCAAGCACTCGGTTACACCACAGAGACGCAAGCTGCTAAAGGACCGTACCCCGTTTTTGACAACGTGACCGCGTTGTTCTCGGCAACACCCGTTATCACTCGAACCGCCACATACGTTTACGCCTGCGCCGAATGGATCGCCGACGCGTTTCGCGGCAAAGAGTTGATGCTCGAGATCTACTCCCGTCTACTGAATCCAACCAGCGTATGCCTGGCGAACCATATCGTCGATCTCGAAGCCGGCCCGTTTGCAGATGAGTATTTTGCCTGGAATTTTAACAGTGGCATGGCTGCGATCGATACGACGTTGGCTCACGTGCTCGGTCGCGACGACGTGATCATTACCAGCCGCAACATCTATGGCGGCGCCTATCAATTGATCAACGACTGGTACGCGAAGGCTGGCAACCTGGAAGTCGCCGTTGAAATGTTCGATGGCTATTCGGCCGACGATTTTTCAAAGTGCCTGGAACGAGCGAAAGAAAAGCACGCCGATCGGCTTGCCGCAGGCCGTAACATTTATGTTTATCTCGAGTCGCCCTGCAATCCACACGGCTACGTTGTCAATGTGGCGACGATTTGCAAGCGGGCTCACGCCGAGGGAATCACTGTGATGTTGGACGCGACGGTCGGCACACCGTTCTTGATTCAGCCGCTCCAACGCGCCGACCCAGCGGAACGTCCGGACTACATTATCCACAGTTACACGAAAGATCTGAGTGGTTGTGGGAGCGTGATTGCCGGTTGCGTCATCGGTCGCAATGAGAACATGTTTATTCCAAAGGGCTCATCGGTCGGCGATATTTCTTGGGACCAAACAATGTTCTGGAATGTGTATTACGTCAAAGGAGCATTCTTGAACGCGGATGCGGCTTATGAAGTCATGCAGGGCATGTTGACGTTGCCGGTTCGTATGATGCGAAAGTGTATTAACACTCTGATTCTCGCCAGGTTCTTGAATTCACATCCTCAAATAACCGTTCACAGTAATGCGATTGAAGAGAACGAAAACGCCGAGTTCCGCAAACGTTACATGTACCTTGGATTGTCTGCCCCGTTGTTTACCGTCGATATGGGTGAAATGTCTCGCCAGACTTTCGTACGGTTCTTTGATTCATTGTCGCCGACTTTCGGTCACATGATCAGCCTTGGACAATCCAATACGATTGTCAGTTGTCCAGCGCTGACCACGCACTCGGAATTGAATGATAGCGCTCTGGCCGCATCCGGGCTGACGCCAACGACGATTCGATTCGCGATCGGCGACGAAGATCCGTCCGACTTGATCCGCCATTTAGTATTCACGGCCCGCGCCACAATTGACGACGATCTGCCTGGTTTTTCCGATCGCTTTTTGACCGAGGCCGCCGCAAAGGAATTGGTTCGCGACACCTATATCGACGTTCATACACGGCACGTCGAGACTCAAGTCGCTGCCACAAACGGCGATTGGTATTAGAGGGTTCTTTGTGACTTTGTGTGGTGTTTTTATTGTTGTCTCACACAAAGAGACAGAGCCGCGACGCCAGCTGCGATTACTTCGCCTTTTTTCTGTCCGATAGCGAGAGGCCGTAGATCGTCACCCGGTGGACTCCTGGAGATCAATCTTGGCCGGTTACGCTGCACGCCTGTCAAGTAAGTGATTTACATCGGCCCTCAAGCGATTTCTTGGCCTTTCTCTTATATGCTCAGAATGAGTTGCAAACCACACCGCGAATCGACAGAATTTCTATTAGGTGCGGTGGAACCCGATTCGATTGGGGACACTTCCTCACGCAGATTAGTTGCATCGAACAGCTAGATAAAGGCGGGCGAAATTATGTTACGCACTCGAACGAGTATGGTCTGGATGTTGGTCGCGTTGATCGTCGAGGCGCCATCGTTGGGTCTTGTTGGGCAGAGTGCGTATGCTGCCCCACCTGGCGAAATCGAGAAGTCGTACATTACACCGGGGGCTGTGGTCGCCGTCACTGCGTATCCGCACCGTGTGCTGACATCACCAGAGGCCGCCTTGTATCCGGTCGAGATTCTCTCGGCGGCAGGAAAACAGGAATTCGGCATTGATCCTTTGGATGTAGCTCAAGTGCTTGCCATCATCGAAGCGCCCGTCGAAGGCCCGCCCGGGTTTGGTGTTGTGTTTCGCCTCAACAAGCCAATTCAGCTGGATACCCTCAAGGTGCCACCAAGCCTACCGGTTGTCGCGATAGAGCTGGACGGACGGAAGTACCTCCAATCCGAGAATCCGATGACCCCCAGTTTTTTCATGCCCGACGACCAGACATTAATCGTGGCTACGGACGCGTTCCTCAAGAAGATGTTGACCAATCAGAAGAACCCGGTCGAGGGTCCGTTAAGTAAATTGGTCGCGCGGGCCAATGACCCATCGGACGTAGTGGTTGTTGCAGTGCTTGAGCCAGTGCGGCCCATGCTGGTAGCGGCGATCGCACCGGCACCTCTTCCACCTCCACTTCAGGGCGTCAAGCGTTTGCCGGAGTTGATCGACGCAGCCAAAGTGAATCTTTCCATCACAAAAACCCCCGGTGCATCGCTGATGCTACTGGCTTCCACCGAAGAGGATGCCGAGGAGCTCGACGCGCTACTCCAGAATTTGCTGGACACGGGCCGAGACCTGGCACTAAATCAGATTCTCAACGAAATCAAGGGAGACGATCCGATTGAACTGGCCAGTGCACGTTATGCAGAGAGAATGACTCGACACATGTTCGACGTTTTTCGTCCACAGCGCAATGGCAGAGTCTTGCACGTGTCGTACGAAAATGAGGGCAGTGCCCAAGTAGCCACGATCGGCGTCTTGGTCGCACTTCTTCTGCCGGCTGTTCAAGCTGCTCGTGAAGCGGCCCGACGTATGTCGTCATCGAATAATCTGAAGCAGATCACGCTCGCGATGCACAATCATCACGAAGTGTACAAGAAGCTGCCAGCGCCAGCCAGTTTCGATGAGAACGGTAAACCGCTGTTGAGCTGGCGAGTTCACTTGTTGCCTTTCCTGGACCAGCGGGAACTCTACGATCAGTTTCACCTCAACGAACCGTGGGACAGCCAGCATAACAAGACGTTGATCGGCTCGATCCCGTCTGTCTATCGCAATCCAAGTGGCGTGGCGCCACCACCTATGGCGAACTACTTGCTGCCGAGGGGTGCCGGTTCAATTTTCGAAGGGAAGGACGGGCCGTCGTTCCGACAGATCACCGACGGGCTTTCCAACACACTGCTGGTGCTTGAGGTCAATGACGATGCTTCGGTCATTTGGACGAAACCTGGCGACCTTTCCTTCAATGCTGAGAACCCGCTTGCTGGGCTAGGTACCTCGCATCCGGGCGGCTTCAATGCGGCGCTCGCGGACGGCTCGGTTCATTTCATCCCCGCCACCATCGATGCGGCAATGTTCCTGCGGATGTTGATGATGAGCGATGGTGAGCCGACCGGTTTCTGATCAGCAATTTGAAAAATCACAATCCCCACCGGCCCTGTGCCAGCTCACTGTACTGACATTAGTTATTTGTCAATGGTCGTTTGTCATCTCATTTTCGCAGTATTGACGGATGCGTTTAGGATACGGCATCGCGGTTCGAGCCGAGCCTCCCAACGTGCATCTTCCGTCCTTAACAAGTGAGAATTGACAGTTTCCATAGTCCGAGCGTTTGTTCATTTCAGGATCTTGGTATTGCTAGGTGACCTGTCGGATGTCAAGAACCATTAATTTATTTGAATTCCACCTCCCCGTCCACGATCGACTTGACCGGCCAGCCCCACTCAACTCCCCTCACCCCGCCAATCGGCTAGAATCAGCCGCATGGCCACGGGCCCTTATCACAAATGGCTCGGCATTCCGACGCAGGAACGTAGTATTATCGAACGCTAGTTGTTAACGAAAACCGAGTGAAATATCACGTTGACAGATTAATATCCAGATGAAGTGTCGCCAATGTAGTACTAGTTTCCGGCTGTCTTCTCGGGTCGACTCTTCGGCACCGCCGTTATTCTTCCTACTTGTTGGAATAGTGCTTCTGCTGGTCGCGTTGCTTGCTGACAGATGGGAGCTCGTCCCTTGGGCGGCTCGCGTTTATCCCTGGGGATGGCTGATCGCATCGTCATCGGTCATCGCTTGGTTGATTGCTCGCCACGAAAAGCCCACCTGCCCACGCTGCAGTAGTACCTGCACCGTGTTTCCGTGGAGTTGGTGAAGAGGAAAGCGATTAAGGCTGGCATCGTGGCGATCGTGCGGGCTTCGGGTACATAGCCCACTCCCCCTCCTCTCGCGAAGCGATCTCAGCCTGGTTTCCCGACCTGGAACTTCGCCACGTTGGACTCCAGTTTGCCGGTCCAAAACGGCATGAACTTCAGCCCCGCTGTGTCCACGTTCAAATACTGCGGCCCTTTGCCAGCAAACTTCACCCGTACACTGTATCTCTCGGGTTTGAGGTTGAGCACGAACTCTCTCGACTTTGGGCAATAGTAATCTTGCAAGCTCAGCCTGAGCGTGTATGCCGATCCAGCACGAATCGGTACGGCATAGTCATCGATGCGCCCCCCGACGCCAGCATGTTTCCTGTCGAAGAAGTGCAGCTCTCTCACCTGACCGTTGACATCTGTAAGAACCAATCGTACAGCTTCGGGTAACAGCGTCTTTCCGTTGCCGATCATCATGCCTAAATTCAAGAACGTGTCGATATTCCCCACATTCTCAAATGTTGCGTAAAGTCGCAGGGAGTCGATGTTCTCGGGATTCGCAACACGGATCGACACTTTCAGTTTGACGCCATTTTGTTTCACATCCAACGGACGTGAGTTGTCGTCTCTTCTATTGACGTTCTCTTGCGATAGTTTATCCGCGTTAAATTGTCCATGCGACCGCGTGACAGTAACCAACAACAGTAGTATCACCATGCAATATTTCATTTTGAACTTTCGCGCTGGAAGGGAGTTTAACCGATTGCCATACTAACCAGTTACGCCACGCTTGCCGCGGGATACCATGACAAAATCATTCGGCCTGAAGCGTTGCGTCTGATCACATTTTGCATTGCCGTCGTTCACTCGCTTGGCTCAACCCATGCCACTGTACCGCCCCTTTCTTGCGTTATGGAATCCTCGCAAGAACGGGCGTAGAACACATCGATGTAAGGCAATCGTAATGGACGGCTGTGAGTGTCAATATTATTTATTATAGTATTAATATTATTATTTTTAAAACAACGAAGTTGAGCGTATCACCTTGTCGGGAATAGATTTGAGAAAATTTTCCCCGCGAATCCGAGATCGCCAAGTCAGGAGAATCGCGATGTAATCGGGGACATTTGCTCGCAACCTTTTCTGATTGGTTTGCCAATCACTGAACAGACGATTGGCCGAGTCATACGAACACAAGATCATGATCTAGGAGACCTCAACAAAAATTTAAGGAGCCTAATATGCGAAAACTCTCTATCGTATTCACTGTTTTAGCAGCAGCTACTTTTGCCGCAAACGGGAAAGCGGAAGACGCGCCGAAACGATCTGCTGAATTGCAGGTACTCGATCATTTTATAGGCACATGGGACCACGAACTGACGATCAAGAGACTCAACGAGATTGCCATGGAAGAGGTGACGCAGATCACCACCGTCGACACACGCAAGTGGTCGGCCGGTGGCACCTTTGTCATGATTGAGAATTCGCTGGAAATGAAGAAGAATCCCGACGTTCCCGAGTTGATCATGATGATTACCTATGATCCCGATACAAACACATATCCAGGGTGTTTAATGAGCGGCCCCTCTCGTACCATCCTGACCGGGATTTGGAATGAAAGGACTCAAACGATGTATTGGAGCGGCAAGGATCACCTTAAGAACACGCTTACAGGAAAGCATCGATTCATCGGAACGGATCGTGCCGAAGCATCGTTGGTGACTACAAATCCCGCTGGCAAGCTGGTGCTGCTTGGTCAGGTGGTGGAAATTTCCTGGAAGCAAACGCGGCGCAAGTGAGCTGTGCGGCACCACCTTATCGCGTGACTCCTTGGTGCGATTCGCGCAATCAAGACCAACTAATCATTCGCAATAATCCCAGCCGGCTGGTACATGGCCGTGGGGGTAAATCCGACAAAGTCGATTAAATAAACAGCCCGCAGCGCGTGCCGGCTGATCGGTCCATAGAACAGTCAGCCTAAACGGGTGTGTCAACTAGCGCGGCAAGTGTTTGCCTCCTCCAAACCGACCAAAGTTCACTTTGAGTACCCCACTTACGGGAGCCCCCACTTCGCGTTTGGCCTCGTCAAAAGTGGCCGTTCCACTTGCCAGCGTTAGATTGCCCAAGTTCAGGGCCATGCGAGCGAAAAAGAAGATTGGATTTCCCTCGATGACGATCCCCATAACAGGTACTGGCTTTGTAGACGGTTGGAATGCCTGCGAACTTGTACCGATCGCCAACATCCACTGCTTTCCATCGGATTCCCGCCGGCCGCTAAAGACGACTGTTGGCGGCAACCGACCATCGGCCTCTTTGTTGTTTTTATCCCGGCTAGGTTCTGCGGTGACGCCGAGTTGCTTGAATTCGATCTGCTCGCCGTTCACGGTAACTTCCATTTTGGCTTCACCTTGCTCGATCGCATTACTCGGCGATTTTTCATACCACTGAGTAGAAAATGAGGCCGTTGCACTGCCGGTGAATTCAAAATACACCGGTTTTCGCGTGCCATGCGAAATCTTGACGGCGCCGTCCTTGAGTTCCGCGTTCATCACGGCCCGCCGTCCCCGAATGAAAGCTGTGACCGACTCCACCTTTCGCGAATAACCGCTGTTATTTTTCAGGATGTGCCCCTTCAGTAATTTTCCTACCCGGTCGATGTCGGCAATCAGGGCATCTTCATTCCATGTGGTCTTCAACAACTCGTTCATTGTCTCAAGGTAGAGTGCCTGTATTTCAGGATGGCGATAGAGGCGATTAGCCAACGCGGATTGAGCGTGCACCGATTTGACTTTGATACGGAAAGGTGCAATCGGCATCGAATTGGTGAACGACGAGTCGGTCCCCCACGGTATGAAAACGAACTTCTTCGTCTGCGGATGGCGGTAGACGAAGAAGTTGTTTTGATTGTTGGTGTAGCCGTCCCAGAATCCGATCAGGCTCTCGGTTGCCCAGAACTTGACAAACGCGCGGACATCCAACAACTCGTCCACTTCCCCGATTGTAAACGACTTCTTCTCGATCAATTCTGACAGTTCGGTGAGGTACTTATTCTTGGCGTGTTTATTTTTCTTTTCAAAGCGGCCGACGGAGTCTTCTAGAAAATCGACCACAGTTCCTTCGAATAATGCCCCGGAGTCATCGCCGAATCGCTGATTGAGGAACGGCGGTTTTACGGATTCGACGTTTGAGTAGATCCCTAGATACGTGCCGTTTACGGTCACTTTGGCAAAGTTGCATCGCGGAGCGACCGTGCCCGAATCGTTAAATATCTTGTACGAGAGATACTGACTAAGTCGACTCGGATCCTGCTTGTTGTTGTTCAACGTCAGGCGGTCGAAGCCGACCGCGGGGTCTTGTTCGACGTATTCGTCGAATTTGATCTTCAGTGCTGGACGAACGTCGTCGAGAGATCCCAAGAACCCCTTTTTTCGAATACCGACTTTGCTAATTGTCACTCCATCGATGGTGACATCAGCTGGGAAATAGGTAAACGGCTTCTCACCGCTGCCTTCTCCAAGCGCCTCGAGGAAGTCTCGCGACTGTCCACAAAGTGCCTGCCAATCCTGATCGTCCATTTTGATGACGACGTTCACCAAATGAGTCGGGTCAAAGATCACGTCGGCCGACAATGGTGGTGCGGCGGCAAATGACGTTTGATGAAAGCTACAGCCGAAAATGGCGATCGATACGGCTAAAATACGGGCGTACATGGATGCGGATTCACTGTCAAAAGGGTGTTTCTTGTTCATCACGACGATTCAGTCAATATTCTGACGACTACGCATGATACCGGCTAGACGGTGGTCCAGTTTCATCATTATTGCCACGACGATCGGTACTGAATCGGCCGTTCTTTCGAGCTGCTCCGAGAGACGGAGATTTAGGTCGGTTTGTAGCAATCGTAGGGACGCTCGTTTCAGGCCGTCGTTCTGATATGGACCGTTCATGATTTATTCGGCGGCGGCGTCTGTGGCATTCACTGCGGGGATGTTTGTGACTCATTTGGTTCTTCACGATGAAGAAGAAAGTATACAACAATACGAAGAGTCAAGTGAGTCAGAGTGTGCGGTCCAAGGCAAAAGGTCTTGACTTGGAGATCGAGTTCGATGGACCTGTTCCCGATCGAATTTTCTCGGATCCGACTCGATTGCGGCAAATTCAAAAAAACTCGTCGACAACGCGATCAAATTCACAGAAGTCGGTAAGGTTCGGACCGGAGCTCGATTGTTGGATGCCGACACCGATCAGCCGATTATGCAGTTCGATGTTAATGACACGGGCATAGGGATGACCGATGAACAAATCGGCAATCTATTCCAGCCCTTTGTTCAGGCCGATTCATCGACGACCCGAAAATTTGGCGGAACAGGGTTAGGGTTGACGATTAGCAAACGCCTCGCCGAAATGCCCAGAGGGGATATTCTGGCCCACAGCACGATTGGTCGTGGAAGTACCTTCGCCGTCACGGTTACGACGGGTCCATTAGCTGGCGTGGATATGATTGAGAGTTTGGCCGAAGTAAAACTCGAAACAGAGCACGGAATGAAATCGGACACAACCGATATGCCACTCGATTGTCGAGTGTTATGATTACACGACCAAACCGATTGATCGCCGGAAGCTAGTTTCATTGGTCGCCAAGTACGCGTCGACGGCAGCCGGCACACGCCAGCGTCCGGGTCCGGTTCATCTGAGCCGCAGGCGCTCGCCTCAGGGTTTTCAAGATCACGGGTTCTCAGAATCCACGCGATAAATCGGCCACATCCGATGCTAGCGCATTCGGCTCAGCTTTCGATTGCCAAATCAGCTATCATGAACGGGGCACATTATCCGTAAACTCACGTTGGGTTGGAAGAGATCCATGAGAGTCAATCTGACTGTGGTCCTTGTGATCCTATCTGCATGGACTTCTGGAAACGTCGTTGGCGAGGAAAAAGTCAGTTACAACCGCGACATCCGCCCGATCCTGTCAGGAAACTGTTTTTACTGTCACGGTCAGGACGCCAACAAGCGGCAGGGCGATTTGCGGCTGGACGTTCGTGACGTGGCGATTGAGGTGGCAGCGATCGTGCCCAACGACCTGGCCGGAAGCGGTTTGATCGAACGGATTAGTTCCGGCGACCCCGACATCGTCATGCCTCCGCCCGGTTCAAATCGCCAGCTGTCGCCCGAGCAGAAGAAGATGCTGGCGCGTTGGATAACGGAAGGTGCAGCGTACGAGTCCCATTGGGCATACATCGCGCCCCAACGCCCTGCGAAGTCTGCCGTTCGGAACCAGAATTGGCCGCGTAATCCAATCGACCAATTCGTGTTGGCGAAGCTGGAGGCTGCCGATTTGCAGCCGTCGCCTTCTGCCGAGCGGGCCATCTTGATCAAACGACTCTCGATCGACTTGATCGGTCTGCCGCCTACCCCGCAGGAAGTGGACGCGTTTGTCGCCGATACGGATCCGCGGGCCTACGAAAATCTCGTCGACCGCATCATGGAAAGTCGTCATTACGGCGAACGAATGGCACTGCCGTGGCTCGATGCAGCACGCTATGCCGACAGCAACGGCTTTCAGCAGGACGGCGACACGTGGCAGTGGATCTGGCGCGATTGGGTCGTACGGGCACTGAACGATGATCTACCGTTTGACCAATTCACGATCTGGCAATTGGCGGGTGATCTGTTGCCACAGGCCACGACCGATCAAAAGATCGCCAGCGGGTTCAACCGCAACCACTTGCTAAATGGTGAGGGCGGGGCGATTGCCGAAGAACAGCGGTTTGTAAATCTGTTCGACCGAATTGACACAACCGCGACCACGTGGCTCGGCCTGACAATGGCCTGCGCTCAGTGTCACGACCACAAGTACGACCCGATTACACAGCGTGACTATTACGGATTGTTGGACGCTTTTAATCGAGTTCCGGAATCGGGTACACCTCAACGGCAGTCATCACGAATTCGAGTGGCGGCGCCGTTCATCGAACTACCGACAGCCGAGAACAAACAACGGATTGCTGACTTTGAAGCCCAAATTTCGGCGGCCGACGCCAAGGTGAAGCTCTTGACCGATGCCGCGTTTACCGGCTGGAGAGCCGGAGTTTTTGCAGATGAGACCGCAGCTGATGTGAAAGGGCTGCCGGCGTCGCTGACCAACGTACTGGAAAAACCGGACAATGAACGGACTGACGACGAAAAGAAAAACCTCGAATCCAATTTGCGAAAGCACTTTGACCAAAAGGTTCGCTCTGGTCTTGTCAATAAGTTTCCGGTCGTCGGCCGACTCGCCAATCTCAAGCGGCAGCTCTCCGGATACCGGGGCGATCAAATCCCACGGGTCATGATCATGAGTGATGCCAAGCCGCGGCAGACGAGTTTGCTTGAACGTGGCGCGTACCTTAAGCCGACCGAAAAAGTCGCGTTCAGCACACCGGCGTTTCTGCCACCATTGCCCGATGGTGCCCCGGCGAATCGACTTGGATTTTCCCAGTGGCTCATTTCGCCCGATCATCCACTGACAGCCCGTGTGCAGGTAAATCGCATGTGGCAGTATTTCTTTGGTATGGGCATTGTGAACACGTCGGAAGACCTGGGAGTCCAGAGTGATTTTCCTGTTCACAAAGACCTGCTCGACTGGCTTGCCGTTGAATTTCGCGAGTGCGGCTGGAGCATGAAGAAAATGCACCGGCTGATCGTGACCAGCGCCACCTATCGACAATCGAGTCGACAGACCGCACGTCACCGGCAGCTCGATCCTCAAAACAGACTTTATGCACGGGCGAGTCGATTTCGCATGCCCTCGATGATCCTCCGCGACTGGGCACTCGCCTCCTCCGGTCTGCTGGACGCGCGAATTGGCGGTGCCCCCGTCTATCCGTATCAACCGGATAACGTCTGGGAACCGCTGGCGATTACGAAGGAACGCGATTTTACTTACCCGGCTTCGTCAGGAAAGAGCCTTTACCGGCGAAGTCTCTACACGTTCTGGAGACGAACCGTCGGACCAGCGAACATGTTCGACGCCTCGAACCGGCAGACGTGTCGAGTACGGCATGTCACGACCAGCACACCGTTACATTCACTGACCATGCTCAACGATCCAACGTGGGTAGAAGCATCTCGCGTCCTTGCAGAACGGACGATGAAGTCCGATGATTCTCTAGAAAAACGATTAACGTCGGCATTTCGTCACGTGCTCTGTCGTGAACCGACGGACGACGACGCCAAGCGATTGCGAAGTGCCTACGAAAAACAAGTGACGATCTACAAGTCCGACCTCGACGCCGCACGAGCATTGATAGGCGTTGGAGCGGCACCGTCCGACGACTCACTGAACGCAGCAGACCACGCGGCGTTAACTGCCGTCTGCCTGGGAATCTTGAATCTCGACGAGGCAGTCACGCGCGAATAGAACATGATCTATCGACCACTGGGCACTGGAAAGAGAAATGACGATTGACTTGCACCGCGAAAACGTTGCTCGTGTAACTCGACGACAGCTCTTTGGATCCGCGGCGTGCGGAATCGGAGCGGCAGCGCTGGCGTCGTTGTTGAAGAATGATAATCTGCATGCGGCCGGTGATGACCCGACTTCCAGCCAAGCGGTTCTCGGACGACCAGGACTTCCACATCACAAAGCGAAAGCGAAACGCGTCGTTGTGTTTTGGCAAGGTGGTGGACCTTCCCATGTTGATTTGTTCGATGACAAGCCGACACTGAGAAAGATCTCCGGTCAGGACATTCCCGATTCCGTTCGTGGTGCCACGCGGCTATCAACAATGTCGGCCGGGTACGGGAAATGGCCCTGCGTTCCAGCGATCAAGCCGCACAAGAACTACGGCCAGTGCGGCACGACGATGAGTGAAATGCTCCCTAGTATCGGAGCGTTGGCGGATGATATATGCCTTGTGCGCAGCATGAATACGGAAGCCGTCAACCACGCTCCTGGAGTGACGTATTTCATGACCGGAGCACAAGTGCCCGGGCGTCCTAGTATGGGGGCCTGGCTCTCCTACGGACTAGGCAGCGAGACCGATGAGTTGCCCACCTTTGTCGTGATGACATCCAGTGACAAGGGCAAAACATGTGGACAGCTGTTTTTCGATTACTATTGGGGAAGTGGCTTTCTGCCAAGCCAGTACCAAGGTGTTCGATTTCGCAACACGGGTGAGCTAGTTCCCTATCTTACGAATCCGCCTGGGATCAGCTCGGCCGCACGTCGCGCTTTGCTCGACGACATCGCCGCCATGAACGCCGCACATCGGGCCGACTATGGCGATCCCGAGATTGACACTCGCATCGCTCAATACGAGATGGCATTTCGGATGCAAACCAGCGTTCCGTCCCTGGTCGATTTTTCGAAGGAAACAAAGACCACGATCGATCGATATGGCCCCGATGCGCTGAATCAAGGAACCTATGCCAACAATTGTCTGATCGCTCGCCGGCTGCTTGAACGGGGCGTACGATTCGTGCAGTTGATGCACTCTGGATGGGATCAACACAGCAATTTGTTTACGCAACTGGAACGGCAATGCAGTGATACCGAGGGCCCTTCCGCAGCTCTGGTAAACGATCTGAAGGAACGTGGGATGCTTGACGATACGCTTGTCGTCTGGGGCGGCGAATTCGGGCGGACGCCCTTTGGCCAGGGCAACCCGGCAAAGCCCAATGGTCGCGATCACTTCGGCAAAGCTTATAGTTGGTGGTTGGCGGGCGGCGGTGTGAAGCCCGGCACAGTGTATGGATCAACCGATGAATTCGGTTGGAACATCACTGAGAATCCAGTGCACGTGCATGACATGCAGGCCACGATGTTACACCTCTGTGGAATCGACCACACTCGGTTGACATTCCGCTATCAGGGTCGGCAGTATCGGTTGACCGATGTACATGGAGAGGTCGTGCCCGGCTTGCTGTCCTGATTCACTCTATGCCAAGATGTCGTGAACGACGTTCCCGTAAACGTCGGTCAGTCGGAAATCACGACCGGCATAACGATACGTCAAACGCTCGTGGTCCAAGCCCAGTGCGTGGAGCAATGTCGCGTGCAGGTCGTGCATGTGCACGGGATTCTCAACCGGGGAGTAACCAAAATCATCGGTTGTTCCGTAGGTGAGACCGCCTTTCACACCGCCTCCGGCCATCCACACGGTAAACACTTGCGGGTGGTGTCCACGTCCATCACCGTTTTCAACCATCGGCGTTCGGCCGAATTCACCACCCCACAGGACAAGCGTGTCCTCTAGCAATCCACGTTGGGCGAGGTCATCAAGCAAACCTGCAATTGGGCGGTCTACTTTTGCCGACTCGGCAATGTGCCCCTCCTGGACCTTTTTGTGATGATCCCAAGTGTAATTCGTGGAGACTTGGATGTAAGGCACACCGAGTTCGGAGAACTTGCGGGCCAGCAGGCACTGTCGGCCAAAGTTATCCGTCGGTTCGGAACCGACGCCGTAGAGGTCGAGCGTCGTTTTGGATTCGTCGCTGAGGTCCATGATCTGAGGCATCGTCGATTGCATGCGAAACGCAAGTTCGTAATTGGCGATCAGCCCCTCAATCCGCTGGTCGACAGCCACTTCACGCAAGTGCTGTCTGTTTAGCGACTGGATCAGCTCGAGCTGCTTTTTCTGTAGGCCGGAATTTAATCGCTTGTTCACCAGATTAGAGACAACCGCCTTTGAGATGGGTGTCTCGGCCGATCCGATGGCCATTCCCTGATGCACAGCCGGCAGGAACGCACTTCCATAGTTCTGCACACCACCGTGACCACGTGGTGGTGAGATGGTGACGAAGGCTGGCAAGTTTTCATTCTCGCATCCCAATCCGTAGCTAACCCAGGCCCCGACACTGGGCCGCACCAGATTTGCTTGGCCCGTATGTAATCGCAACAGTGCTTCACCGTGGGCCGATCCCTCCGTATGCACAGATCGCACGACACACATACGGTCAGCGTGACGGGTAAGATTGGGCAACAACTCGCTCATCCAAACACCGCTTTCGCCGTGTTGTTGAAATTGAAACGGCGAGCCCAAGATTTCACCGAGTTGATCGCGATCGCTGCCAACGGACTTTCCAGCAAGTTGTTTGCCCGAGTCGATATTGAGCCGAGGCTTGGGATCGAACAGATCGACATGACTCGGCCCGCCCCACGGCGTACACATGGGGCTTTTTCGGCGACAAGGGCCCGAGTGGTTTCGTTTCCGCAATGGCTCGATTTCCAGCCATCGCCGCCAGTACGACTTGGCCGAATCCGCCGGCGCTGGCCCGCAGCATGTCGCGTCGAGTGATGGCTTGAATGAATCGTTCGCAGTTCATCGTCTTACTCCAAAACTTGAAATCGGCTGGAGGCCAGAAGTGCGTGGCAAGCGGTCGACCACGCGCGAAGACGTGCATCAGTTTCACATGCCGCCGCGAGTTGGGCCTCGACCTCCACAACGAACGTTTTCAATTTAGCCGCCAAGTATCAGCTCAAATGCCCTATCGACTCGGTCTTCAATCGTCGTAGTCACTTTGTCCGCCAGTAGGCGCCGCGCCGTTGCCTCCGCGGCAGCCATTACCGAGTCATCATTAAGGATAAACAAGCCCTGCGCTGCCACCATCGTTTGCGAACGCATGCCCGTCGTCGTATGCGGATCAGCAAAATCAAATGCCTCAAACAGTTCAGGCAGGTCATTGCGTATGACCGGTAGGTAAACACTTCGACAGGGGAAATCCGTCCGCCGGCGCACTTTGTTTTCGCCGACCGCAGTGGCCTGATCCCCCAAATACCAAACGGAAGAGTCCATCGGCGCGAGATCCAGATTTCCGGCGGCCATCATCATGGCATCCCGCATCGCCTCGGGAGCGAGTCGCCGGCGGTGCGATCGCCAAAGAAGGCGGTTTTCCGGGTCGAGAGCATGTGCGGATTTGTCGTGTTGGCTACTCATCGCAAAGGTACGGCTGGTGACAATCTCTCGCACCAAACACTTGATCGACCAATCCGATTCGATCAGCCTGCTCGCCAAATAGTCCAGCAGTTCTGGGTGGCTTGGAGGTTCGCCCGTGCGGCCGAAGTTGTCGACCGTTCTGACGATTCCCCGTCCGATCAAATGATGCCACACTCGGTTGGCGAGCACACGCGCTGCGAGTCGGCCTGCACCACCATCTGCGTCGGTCAGCCATCGGCTGAGCTCCACTCTTCCGCTTTGGTTGGCCGGGATCTCGACTGTGACACTGCTGAGCACCTTTAACACGCCGCGGGGGACTTTTTCACCCAATCGATCAAATTGTCCCGCTAGTCGGATATGTTCGTCGCCCGGTTCCTCAACGTCACAGGGGATCATGGCCCGCGCTGGGATTTGGGGCGGAGTGGCGATCGAGGCGTTCAATTTGGCGACGAAAGCCTTTTGAGCTTTGATTCGCTTCATGATCGTTTCATCTTTGCTCGCCGCGCCGTCTGCTATAGCCCCGCGTTGCTTTTCGGCAAACGCGTCGAAGGCTTTTGTATCGTCCTTCTCCAATAACCCAAGCGCTGTTTTGGCGTGCTGCTGTTTCTCTTGAAGTTTAGGGCGTTCGCGCCAGTACTTTTCATAACTTCCATTGAATTTACCACCGTCCGAACCGAGCCCAACCAATCGCTCCATGACTCGCTGTTGGCCCAGCATGTGCCGTCGTTCCATAACTTGAGTCGACGTCAGAATACCCGCTAGCGCGTAGTAGTCCGCGGTGGGAATCGGATCGAATTTGTGATCGTGACAGCGGGCGCATCCGAGCGTTTGACCGAGGATCGCTCGGCCGATCGTGTCCAATTGTTCGTCAGCGACCTCCATACGTTGGTTCTTGTCATTGTTTCCGAGCAGCACCTTTGGGCCCATCACCAAAAAGCCGGCGGCGATTCGTTGCCGGTCTCGCTGTTCGACGCTTTCATACGGCAGTAGATCTCCGGCGATTTGTTCAGACACAAAGCGATCAAACGGTGTATCGGCATTGACTGCATCAATGACCCAATTGCGGTAACGCCATGCTTCGCGAAACAAGAAGTTCTCGTCCAGACCGTTCGAATCGGCGTAACGAGCGAGGTCCAGCCAGTGCCTGCCCCACCGCTCGCCAAAGTGTGGCGAGGCTAACAGCTGATCGACGAGTTGCCCGAACGCATCCGGTCGGTCGTCGTCAAGAAACATCGCGAGTTGTTGCGGCGTGGGAGGCATGCCGATCAGTTGAAAGTAGACGCGCCGGGCAAGCACGTGACGATCGGCGTCTGGTGCTGGCCGCAAGTTCGCTGCCAGCAAGCTTGCCACGATGTACGAGTCGATTGTCACGCGAGGCCAATCGGTTGCCTTGATGATTGGCTGATGTTGTTGCGAGGTCAACGGACCGAATGCCCAGTGTTTTCGGCCAGCGATCGGATCTGAAGGATCCTCACTCCGATTGGGTCCACTGGTTGCTCCGTCTCGAGGATCCGGCGCGCCCATTTGTACCCATCGCACTAACCTCGCGACGGCTTCTTTCGGTAACGCTTTGTCCGGCGGCATCTGCAGGTCAGCGTCCGCGTAACGAACTGCTTGGATCAACAGACTTGCATCCACATCCCCCGGGATCACGGCGCGACCATTTTCACCTCCATCGGACCAACCTCTCCGGCTGTCCAACAGCAAACCACCTTCACGCTTACCCGTACTTGTCGAGTGACATTTGTAACAGTGACTAACCAACAAAGGGCGGATGTGTTTCTCGAAGTAGGTGACACCCTCGGCGGAAGATTGGGCCCCAATAGCAGTGGTCGACCACGCAGTGAGAGCGATAGCAAGACACGCCAGAAACGAATTGAAACGGTGGAAGTACATGTCGTTAATGGTACCCAAAGGACAGATTGCGAACAAGATTTTCAAGGTCTGCTGTTCCTTTGTTGCACCGGCCATTCGGCGGGACACTGGCAGAGCCAGTGCCACACATTGACTCATGGAGGCGGGGGATTCGCTGTTATTCAGCGCCCGCGATCGGCGAATCGGCCCGCTGGCACCGATTCGGCGTTCTATCGGAGGGTAGGTCGCTCTGGTAGGATCACTTCGAATCCAACGATTACGGAAACTAAAGCGAAACCGAGAGCACCCGACCGGAGAATTTGGTAGATGGCAAACAGCAAGCAGAAGAAGAAGAAGAAAGAAAGGGAACGGCGAGTCGCTCAGAAGAAACTCGCCACGACCGTCAAGAGGCGTGATCTGGAGAAATCGAGCGAGGAACCGGAACAAGAGGGCCCCGAGTGGACGAAGCTGATCACGAAAGTGTTCCCAAAAACAGGTTCCGCTTCCAACAAGAAGAAGACCCGGCACGCCGTCGAATGACGAGATCCGCGCTGCGGTGTGGTTCTTGATCGACGACGGGCGTCCGTCGCGAAGTTGACCGAGGGAGTCGAGCAATAATGCCGCGCATCAAAGTAGCCGCCGCTCACGTTGCGCCGATCTTCTTGGAACTCGGTGCGACCATCGAGAAAACGTGTTCGATCGTCTCCGAGGCAGCGGCTCACGATGCTCAATTGGTGGCTTTCCCAGAGACCTACATATCGGCATTTCCTGTCTGGAGCGCCTTGCGTTCGCCGATTCACAACCATGAGTTGTTCTGCCGTCTTGTAGCCAGCTCGACTCTTGTGGATGGGCCGGAAATGGCTCAGCTCTGTGAAGCAGCGCGTAAGAACAGAATCCTGGTGTCTGTTGGGTTCAACGAAGTAACGAGAAACAGCGTTGGTTCAGTTTACAATAGCAACGTCCTGATCTCAGAGGACGGGGCGATCTTGAATCATCACCGCAAGATCGTGCCGACCTTCTATGAAAAGATGACGTGGTCGCCAGGTGACGGTGCTGGCTTGCGTGTTTGCGACACCCAATGCGGTCGGTTGGGCATGTTGATTTGTGGCGAAAACACCAATCCACTCGCGCGGTACACAATGATGGCCGAGGGCGAGCAGATCCACATTTCCACCTACCCACCCATTTGGCCTTCACACGCACCAGGTGAAAGTGCCTACGACCTTGCCCATGCAATTCGCTTGAGGGCAGGTGCTCACTCATTCGAAGCCAAGGCGTTCAATATTGTGTCTTCCGGCTTCATGGACACAGCGATGTTTGACTTCCTAGCCGCATTGGACTCGGAGGCAGGGAATATTCTAGAGGCAAGCCCTCGAAGCGTTTCGTTGATTACGGGGCCCAGCGGAACTGCGATCGGTGATGAACGCTGCGAGGAAGAGGGTATTCTGTATGCTGAACTCGACCTTGCTGATTGTGTCGAACCGAAGCAGTTTCACGATGTCTCGGGTGGATACAATCGCTTCGACATTTTTACATTGACGGTCGACCGCACGCCCCATCGGCCAATTGTATTTGCCAACCTTTCCGAACCAAGGCAATTAGAGCTCAATAGTGGCGATGAGGAATCGACTGATTCCGTCTGAGTATCGCTCTCGACTGGGCGAAAGCCCGTGTGGAATTCGCAATGAGAGTCAGTGAGCATGGAATCTTGAATTGCGGCGAGCCGGGCACGTGTCGGGCCATTACGACGTTTCCGACGGTTACCTCTCTCAATGACGCCACGCTGCTTGCGACCTATCGAGTAGGTACGACAAAAGATTCCGCGGATGAAACGGTCGAATTCCGTCGCTCGGACGACGGTGGATGTACGTGGAGTGCCCCGGTCTCACCATTTGGCACGACGGTCGAAGGTATTCATGGATCATTGAAGGTTGTCTACGTCACACAGATGGCCAACGAACATCTCATTGCCGCTGCGCTTTGGGTTGACCGCGAAGCACATCCCGGCAAGCCACTCTTTAATGACGAGACTGAAGGCTGTCTACCGTTGGCGATTCTGCTGGCCGATTCGCACGATCTGGGCCAAACCTGGTCACCGTGGCGAGTCTTGCCGCTTCCAGACGCGATCGGCCCGCCGAGTCTGACGAGTCCGCTACTTCGTTTGCCAAGCGGCAAGCTCGCGCTGAGTGTCGAGACGAACAAGAGCTATGAGGACTCGTCTCGGTGGTATCAGCATGTTGTCTATGCCTATTCGGACGACGGTGGACAGTCGTGGGGTGTTCCCGTAACGGTTTGCCAAGATCCCACTGCCCGCATCTTTCATTGGGACCAGCGAGCTGGCGTTTGCCCGAACGGGAAGCTTGTGACATTCACTTGGACCTACGATCGAGAAACGAACCGCTACCTCAATGTCCAGCGACGACTCAGTAGCGACGAGGGAGTGACGTGGAGTACGGCAGACGACCTTGGTTTTGCCGACCAACCTTCGCACCCGGCGATTCTCGCGGACGGCCGAGTCGTAGTTGCTTGGGTCGATCGCTTTCACACCCGATCGATTCGAGCCCGCCTTTCGGAAAAAAGCGATGCTCCTTTTCTCGCCTCGACGGAGGCGGTCATCTACCAGCAAGAATCTGACATCATGGCGACAAGTGCTACGGAACGAAACACGGGTGAACTGTTGGCCGAAATGAGCGAATGGAGTTTTGGTTTGCCGTACGCCGCTTCACTGCCTGATGGCGACGTGATTGTCGTCTACTACGAGGGAACCGTTTCCTCGATGAAAGCCAACTGGGCCCGTTTGTCGATTTGACGGCGTTGGTACGGATTATTAACCTGCCAAGAAATATGTGTGCCAAAAATGTGTGGCACTGGCTCGGCCAGTGGCTGCGAGAGACACGAAAAAATAACTGCGGACACCCAGTCAAATTCAATACAAAGGAGACACCCGTGCACAACACTCGCCGTGAGTTTTTGTTGGGGGTGATTGCCGGCGGCTTGGCGTCGACGCGCGACTGGTCGAGTGGTGGGCTGGCCGAGGCGTCGGACGTTGCATCGCTCGAAACGGCTCGTCAGCAGGCGGCACATCGACGGCGACGTGTCATTTACAACAACGATGGCGACGACATTTGGGCCAAAGGTGCCGACACGATCGACAAGTTCCTCGCCTTGCGGCACACGCCGTTACTTAACACGTGCGTCGATAGCATTTTTTATTCGACAACCCAGAGCTTCAACTTCTTTACGCACGATACGAAAGTTGCCGAAGTGTTCCGTTCGAAGGACGGCGCGTTTGCGGAAAACAACTTGACGAAGTTTCTTGAACAGCAGACAGACGGACTGCGGATGTCTAGTGAATTCGCTCGAATGCATGGGCTGGAAACGATCTGGACACTGCGGATGAACGACATCCATGACGCTTGGACACCATCGTTTCGACCGGATTGGAAACGAGACGACCCAACGCGTGTCATGTCGACTCTTGAGAAAGCGAACGGCTTAATTGGTCGCGGCCGATTGTGGAGCCTTGTAGATTTCGAACATCCGGATGTCGAGCCGCGTCTGCTGGCAATCATCGAAGAGGTGCTTGTTAATTATTCCGTGGACGGTATCGAACTCGATTTTCTTAGGGCACCGTTTTACTTCCGGACAAGCTACGAAGGCCGACCGGCGACAGAGGCGCAGATTGGGATTCTAACTCGATTGGTGCAGAGCATACGCAAGCTAGTTCTTCGAGAGAGTAGACGGCAAGCCAAACCGTTTCTGCTTGCAGCGCGGGTGCCGGCCACTCCGAAGTCCTGCCGATTGATCGGCATCGATATCAATGCTTGGCTACAGGAGAAGTTAATCGATGTCATGTCGGTGGGAGGCGGGTACATTACCTTTGACTTGCCGATGGATGAGATGGTACTTCTTGGAAAAAAACACGACGTGCCGGTTTATCCGTGCTTAAGCCAATCGGGTCTGATGCACCGTCCACCGCGCGGCAAGAGTATTAAGCAGCCGGTTGAGGCGTGGTTTGGTGCAGCATCTCGTCTGTGGCATGCTGGAGCAGACGGCATTTACGTGTTCAATCTGTTCCCGGGGCCCGGCGATGATGCGGACCGTATTTACGCGCGCAGCGTGTTGGGCAAGATTGGTTCGGCCGAGGCACTCGCCGAGTCCACACTTGTGTATGCAATATCGGATGCTGGTTCCTGGATGCCATCGCATTTTTGGGCAAAGGACGTTGCGGAATACTCGACAGCGCTACCGCTCATACTACAGCCGAATAAGTTCGAACGCCGGTACCTTCACGTCCCCGAAGACTTCGGCGGCGTTGGTTTTGACGTGACGGCCGAACTCCGCCTCGATTTTACCGGTCTCAATGCAGAGAGCACGCCGGAAATACTCTTCGGCTCGGCGAATTTTGGTCCCACCGGTGGAGGGGAGGAGGTCGCAGAGGTTCGGAGGTACGTCTGCCGAGTACCGTTACA